>Ga0315284_10000014_pt1 | contig 307400 bp, 320 predicted proteins | sample YL17G09_16_MG_FD_203696 | JGI IMG/M metagenome (GOLD analysis project Ga0315284, IMG submission 203696) | Sediment microbial communities from Yellowstone Lake, YNP, Wyoming, USA - YL17G09_16 | ecosystem: Environmental > Aquatic > Freshwater > Lake > Sediment | place: USA: Wyoming | collected... | reverse complement strand
CACCCGAGGCCTCCGAAGACGACCAAAAGTAGCTCGTAGTTCCAAATACAGTATCCTGACTGTAAATACCGTCAATATAAGCCTGCATCAGTTCCTTTTGAGTTGGTAAGTACCAAGTTGTTTTTCCGCCATAAGTAGCCGTATTAAGACCATTGCAAAATAGTACTGAATTTCCATCTGTCGGCCTGGTACCATCCGTTAAAGCAGTAAAACTATTTGTATAGGTTCCTGAAGAAGCAGCGGACCAAATTAAGCCGGTTCTGGAATCTTTTTTTATTTCTCCGCTACTTAATAATAAAGCACCAACTGTGCCATCTGCTTCATTTGTCCAAGTAGATTCTTCGTCTTTATAAATACCCAGAGAGTCATCTTCTGTGGCATTTTTTTGCAGACTGTAATCTATAAGGGCAGGACCAATGCCTGTCTGTTTGGTTGAACTACCTGCATAGAATGTCTTGCCGGTGACCACATCGCCCACTGCCGCATCGCCTGTAAATGAGAATATACCGGTCAGTAGAGTGCGGTTGGCCCCTGCGTAAAACTTCTTGCCTGAAAATACCTCGCCGGCAACTGCATCTCCTAATGTAGCATTCCAAATCCCGGCTGAATATATCCTGTTCCACATCGCACCCCAATCTCCCCAAGCACCAGTGGCAGTGCTGCCAAAGCCTAAACCAGTCAATACATCGTCAAGAGTTTTTATTCTTGAAGTTGCCCCCGAAGAAGGTATAGAACCAGTTCCTCCTTCTGCAAATACGGTTTGCGTTATCTGCGATAGACCAAATAAAGCTAAAATCAAACAACTGATGATAAATATTTTTTTCATTGTATTTGATTTAGTATAGTATGTAGTAAAAGCACTTGTCAAGAGATTTTTAAACAGGTATTATTAAAGTATTCTATGAAATCGATACAAATATAATGGAAAAAACTACAAAAATCGCGATTTTTAAAGGAAAAGAAATAAGAAAAATTATCTATAAAGATGAGTGGTGGTTTTCTGTGGTCGATATTGTTGAAGCTTTGACTGACAGTGTTAAACCTCGTGTCTATTGGAACGCAATGAAAGTTCGGGTAAAAAGCCAAGATGGAATTCAGTTGTCTACAATTTGTAGACAACTGAAAATAGAGTCTGCCGATGGTAAAAAATATTTAACTGACTGTGCTAATACAGAAGGTATTTTTAGGATTATTCAATCCATTCCCTCTCCCAAAGCCGAACCATTTAAAAGATGGTTAGCGAGAGTTGGTTATGAAAGAATTCAGGAAATTGAAGATCCAGAGATAGCAACCAAAAGAACCAGAGCTTTGTATAAAGCTAAAGGCTATTCTGATGCTTGGATTGAGAAAAGAATGAGAGGAATCGAGATTAGGGAGACATTAACGGATGAATGGAAGAAAAGGGAAGCGGGAGGAAACATAGAATATGCCATTTTAACTGCAGAAATCTCTAAAGCTACTTTTGGGATGACACCATCAAAATATAAGAAGTTTAAAGGATTACAAGGAGAAAATTTAAGAGATCATATGGATGATTTAGAGCTAATTTTCTCAATGCTTGGAGAAGCGTCCACCACAGAAATAGCTAAAAATAAAAACGCTAAAGGCTTTGACCATAATAAAAAAGCAGCTCAAGAAGGCGGAACTGTTGCCGGAAACGCCAGGAAAGAATTGGAGCAAAAAAGCGGTAAGAGAGTTTCAACGAAACAAAATTATCTAAAACAACCACAAAGCCAGAAAGTTTTAAAAGGTTAAAAAGAGAACGTTTGCAAACGTACTTGATTATGCTTAAAATGATGTAAGGGTTAAATTTTATCTAAATACATATGTATGTTATGTTCACAGACAACAAATCACAAAAAAGGGAATATGAACCTCACAGCTCACAGCTCACAGCTCACAGCTCACAGCTCACACTAAAGCTTAAGGGTAAATTCCGAAATTTCAAGAGGCAATTTCTTGTTTATCTTCTTATTACTTTTTCAATTCTTTTAACTCAATTTGCTTCAGTCTTTGTGCCAACTGTCTATGCAGCCAGCATATCCGTAAGCGGAAAGGCAAAAGTTCTAAATACCGGTAATAGCTATCTTAATTTCACCCTCTACAATTCCAACGTTAAAGTAGACGACGGTACCGGCGTTTTTTCCGGGTATGCTTGGCTTGAGGATATGGGCTGGGTAGCTTTTGGTACAGCTGACAACACTGATGGACCGGTAACTTTGAATTTAACAACCGGTGCGGTTACCGGCAAAGCCAAAGTACTTAATACCGGCGGTTTTCTGTATTTTACTACAAATAATAGTAATGTTACCGTAGCTCTGGCTACCGGCGCTTTTTCCGGCTATGTGTGGTCCGAAGACGTGGGCTGGATTGATTTTACCGATACCGGTGTCTCCTCTGCTTCTTTTTTGCCCACCGCGCCCAGTTCTTCAAGTGAATCCTCAAACAGTAGCTCGTCGACTTCAGCACCAAGTTGTGGAGATCAGGCGCCAGGTTCAAAAGCGCCGTGGTTATACGGAGCAATCGCGCAAGATAGCGGTAGTGTACTCTTGTATTTTACCGAAGCAGATAATCCTGTCAATAAATATGTTTTGGAATACGGAACAAAGTCCGGCGATTACCCTTATGGTGTTCAGGATATGGGCGTTAATTCTCGCGGACAAATGACATATTTAGTTAAATCACTTTCACCAAATACAACTTATTATTTTAAAGTGCGAGGCGGTAATGGTTGTGCTACTGGTTCATGGTCAAATGAAATTTCAGCAAAAACAAAAGGATTGGTTTCTTTCAACCAATTAGAGATAACACAATCACAACTAGAACCACAACCAGTTGTCGAAATACCAAAAGCGGAATCTTGTCAAACATACACTGTTAAATCCGGTGACACTCTTTGGTTAATTGCCAATAATTTATTAGGCGATGGAAATAAATATAAAGAAATTGTCGAGCAAAATAAAGATAAATATTCGACTCTTGAAACTTCTAATAATTTAAGAACTGGTTGGGAATTAAAAGTTAATTGTGGTAAACAAACAACGATAGAAGAAGCCAAGAAACCTACAGAAACACAAGGCGGATATGATGTTAAAGTAAAAGTTATTGACACAGATAAAAAACCAGTCGAAGGAGCAACAGTTACGTTACACTCTACCCCACAAATAACAAAGACAGATAAAAACGGTATTGCCTCTTTTACGAACGTAGAGGCCGGAGATCATAAAGTATTGATTGCATATAAAAACTTTGAGGGTGAGCAATCTGTAAATTTAACAGGAGATGTTAAAGAATTTGATCTAAACGTCACAGTTCAGCAAAAAGCAATCGCACTATCACCGCTGGCTTATGGAATTATTGGGATATTGGGATTAGTAATTATTGGGTTAATAATTTTGTTAATTAAAAACAAAAGAAAGGAGTAAAAACTTATGGATAAAATAAACTTAAATAAAGATCAAAAATTAGTAGTGGATTCTTTCTATAAAGTCAAAACTAAAAAGGACTTAAATAGTTTTATCGAAGATTTATTTTCCCAAGAAGAAACTCTTGACTTAGCCCAAAGGTTAAAAATAGCAAGTTTAATTCTTGATGGAAAAACTTACGAAGAAATAGCCGCAGAAATTCCAGTTAGTACTTCAACGATTTCAAAAATAGGGCAGGTGATTAAATTCGGAAAAGGTGGTTTAGTACTTGTATGTAATAGTACAAAAGCAAAGGAGGTGTTAAAAACATGACGATTAATTTAGAGTTTCAAATTTATCATTTACTGACTGGCCTTGTAGGTGGATTAATTCGCGGGTTAGTGGGGATATTAAAGCAAACGAATAATCCAGATGAGTTTAAAATTCACTGGAAATATTTTGGTTTAACCATGTTAGTTTCTGGAATTGTCGGCGTAGTTTCTGGACTGATTGCTGATGGCGATTGGAGAATATCACTTCTTGCCGGATACGCCGGAACTGATTTTCTGGAAAGCCTTTACAGATTAAGATTTCCTCAAATGTTTAATGTTGGAGCAGTAGCAAAAACTATCTCTGAACCAACAACTGTAACTAATCCTACATCGGCAGCCACAAAGTAAATACTTTGAGTAATAAATTACAACGAGTAAATTTGGTGTTTGATTATGAGGTTAATAACTGTAAGTAGTTGCTTTACCTTTGCCATTAAGTTTAATCGTTCCTCGTTTAACTAAATCCTCCATGTAATTAGTTGCTGTTGATTGGGAAACATGGAGCAGTTCCCTAACGTCGTCATTATTAATTTGTTTTTTCTCCTTGAGTAGTTTTTCGATCCTCATTAAATTTTCTTCTCGTTTGGTTTGTCTGGCTTGATTGGCTTTTAATCTTCGAGCGTCTAATTCTGTTTTAAATTTTTCTTCGACCTTTTTTTGAATTTCTGTTTGGTCAACAATAACTTGCGGTTGCTCGGCTGGTTTTTCTGGTTCTAATTTGATCGGTGACGGAACTTCTTCGACTGGTGTTTGTTGAATTTCTTCGGGTTTTGGTGGCTCTTGGGTCGGTTGTGTTGTTTCTGGTGGTTTTTGTTCCTCAACTGTTGGAGTTTGAACGGGTGGCGTTTCTTCTTTTTGTGACGGTAAAGATAAATAAGGAGCAGTGTCAATAAAACCTAAATAACCATTGTTTAGATCTGGATTGTTTGGTTTGATCGCAAAATGTAAATGTTCACCAAATGCGGCGCCGGAAGAACCGGAAAGACCTATTACTTTGTTGACCTGAATTTCCTCGTTTTCCTTGACCTTGGTTTCCTGAAGATGTCCATAAATTGATTGTCCCCAAGAATGTTGAATTGTGATTGATGTTCCAAAATCGCCGTTGTTTCCAGATTGAATCACTTTCCCAGAATCACAAGCAAAAACTTCGTTTCCGGCGCTTAACCCAAAATCTAAGCCATTGTGTCCAATAATTCCCCACTCCTGAAATTTCTTTTTGATTTCTTCGTTGTCTGATTGCTGACCAAAAGAAAAAGTAACCGGAAAGTTACCAGAGAAAGGATAATGTAAAGCAGGAATGTCCACAACAGGTGGGGTTGTTTCTGTTGGTGTTTCGACGGGTTGAGGATCTGACTGCTGTGGTTCAGAAGTTACGGGAGCAACTGGTTCTGGGTTAGGGGGATTTGGGATATTTGGAGTTTCAGAAACAACAGGACTTTCTGGCGTTGGTTGCGACGGTGGGGTTTCCACCGATGGTTGATCAGTTGGTGTGTCTTGTGTTTGTGTCTGGTCTTGGGGAATATCATCAGCCATATATAAACAGTGTATCAAAATGGAGCAGAAAAATCTTTTGTCTTGTTTCTTTTGTTTTTCTTTTTGTTGTTGGCGGCTCCGCCGCCCCCGCCCCGTTGGGATTACAAAGCTAAAAAGGAGGGAACGCGACAGAAAAACCATCGAGGAAGTACAGCCTTTCAAAGAGCGTTCCCGACTAACGCGAGCCCGCAAAGATTTACATTGTTTTAAAAGAAACCAGCGGGCGAGCCCATCGAGAGTCCTCGCGACGGCGACTAAAATATTTTTTCCTTAAGCGCTGTCGCCGGAGCCCCACTAAAACAGGAAGGGGTACAAATAAAGAAGGCGGGGGCGAAAAAGCGGATACCCCAGAACGCGCGAGCCTTAAAAGTCAGAAGAAAGAAAAGCCCCGCTGTAGCGGGGCGAGGGACGCGTTGTAGGAACTATTAGAAAAGTAAAACCGTTGTCGCAGGCGCCCCCTAGGGCGCCCAGCGCGCGATGAATGGGGTCGCCGCCAACAATTAATCGGGTGGGTGGGCTGAAACGTAATAAAGACAAACCTTTTTAAACTTTGGTCATGTAGTCTTGTACACTTCTACAATAGTGAAGTGTTCACTGGGCGGGAAAAGAAAAACCGGCGGTTTCCGCCGGAAAAGTTTTGGTTTCGTTCTTTCGTTTGGCTTGGCGAGAACCAAAAAAGTGGTGGAACCGGAAGTTTTGTGCTTGGAATCGGCCAATTTCCACCATTTTGGCCGATTCAGTTTGTGGTATTATATGGGAACGGAGTTCCCAAAAAATCGCGCGCGCAAAAAATGAGCGGAGGCGCGGCGGCTGGGGGGCGCCGCGCAGAACGCCCTGCCTGCCGGCAGGCAGGGAATAGCGACGAAGCGAGGACGGCGAAGCCGGACGAGCGAGGAGCTGACGCAATGCGTTAACAATTTTTAAAAAAGGTTCGAATTTTTTCGTAAACGTTCACCAAAATTATTAACACCTTTATAGTTCTTGCAGAAGAATGAAACTATTATGGTTCGTAAGCTCGCATTTCTCATCGTGTGGTTTCAGGTAACTTGTATCGTCCTTCTTTTTAATCTCGCGTTTTTGTCTGCATACAAGCAAGGGAAAACCATATCAATTCCTTACCCCACCCAACTCTATCCGGATTTGGAATTTCAAATGAGCGCTCCGTCTTCAAGCGGAAAAATATTAGGCTCCTCCATAACCGCAGATGATGCCAGGGCTCTCATCGTCGAACGGTTTGTCAAACGGTTCCAGCCGGATTCACCGTTTCTTTATCACGCAAAAACGATTGTTGTAGAGGCGGATCGGTATCAAATCGACTTTCGCCTGGTGCCTGCTATAGCGATGTGTGAATCAAATCTGGGCAAAAGACTCCCCTCGAGTGATTCATTTAATGCTTGGGGAATCGCAGTTTACACGAATTTGATCACTGGTAAACATTTTGAAGATTGGGAATCGGCAATATCATGGGTTTCCAGGTTCATCCGCGAAAAATTTTATGACAAAGGAATTACGGATTTGCGGGACATCGGAGCTATTTGGGCACCCCCTTCGGTTGACAACAACTACTCCTGGACTCGATGCGTTCAAGGTTTTATCGATCGGATGGAGTAATAAGTAGATCCTATAATTAACTTCGTTATTCAACTTAAAACATTAGTTTATCCCTAACCGTTCGAATAGCTTCAATTCATGCCGAATGAATACATTTTGTCCTATAAGACTTGACAAGCTGTGAACTATAGGGTATACTACCTCCTAGATCCTAAAGTGAATCTCCTCATACGATATTTGCTTTAGGATTTTTTTGATTGGTTGCTTGATGAGCGAATTCCAATTCGCGAATTTAGCAACCATCAATCCCGAAGAATCGCTCTTGTGATCCGCCAGCTGGCGGACTGCGAACAAGTAAGATTTCTTCTGGGATGATTGGTGAGGAAAGTCTTTTTTAACATACACCAACCATCAATCCCCCGAATCCGCCAGCTGGCGGAGAAGGCGGATACACGATCAAAACTAGATAACCTAAATTAATCTTAATTCTTCAACCTTTTCTTCGCATCATCTTCCGCTTATCCGCCTTCACGAAGGTAGCTCCGCTACCAATCGTGGCGGCAGAGGAGGGAAGATTTTTATGAAATACCTAATAAAGGCATTTCTGTATCTGACCGTCGTGAGTGCGATCATATCGCCGTTAAAAGTCTGGGCGTTTGAAGAAATGAAACAGACATATCAAACGGCAACACTCGTAAAAGAGATACAAACAGAAACAATCGACAATCGCAGCCAGCGACTGGAAAAATACCTGTCGTTCCAAAATTCGCCAATGGCCCAGGCTGCTTCGTATTTTGTCAAAGAAGCAGATCGGTTGGGGCTTGATTGGAGATTGGTTGCTGCCATATCCGGAAACGAATCGTTGTTCGGATGGTACATTCCGGAAAATTCCTATAACGGATGGGGTTGGGGAGTATGGACAGGAACAAGCTACGGATCTAATTTCCAAAACTGGGAAGAGGGTATAACTGCCGTATCTGAAGGACTGAAATCCGATTACATTGACCAAGGATTAACGACTGTTGAGGCAATCGGACAAAAATACGCAGCCGATCCGGAGTGGGCATGGAAGGTTCAGCATTTTATGGACGAAATCGAGGCGTTTGATCCGTACGCCGGCAACGAAACGCACATCCTTGCTTTGTCGCTATAAAATACGATATTAAATAAACCACGGGTTCTTTACAAAGGGCCCGTGGTTTTGTTTTTGCTATAATAAGGGAAACGCCAGAGTGGCGAAACTGGAAGACGCGTACGGCTTAGGACCGTATGGGGAAACCCTTGGAGGTTCGAGTCCTCTCTCTGGCACACTTCGACTCACTTCATTCGCTCAGTGTAAACACGAGGTTTCCCGCACTAACTAGTGCGGGATCTGGGCACATCTTTGGGAGGTTCCCCCGTATGAGAGCAAAGCACCATCGGGGCAGGGAGTCCTCTCTCTGGCACAAGTAAAAGTTCCCCCTAAGACCATAATATAATTCGATATAAGATAATAGCTCCTATTTTCAACTCTTATACAAAAAAAGTATATACCTGTGTAATTGTTTTATTCGCACTCTGTGGTATACTCCGTTCTACAAAAAAGGAGGTGATTGACATGTGGTTAGAAAAAGTCATACAAAAATTAAAACACAAACCAGACGGAGAAACACAACTCAAACCAGAAGAGGAAACACAAGAAAATCCCATATCCGTTGAGGGCCCAGAACAAATGTCTGACGCGATGAAAAAGTTGATACTATATGCAGTGATTGGACGTACTTGGAGAAGTATACATACTCCACAAGGAGAAGGAGGAGAGCAAAAAAAGTAGTTAATCCTCTGTTTGTTTTGCGGATGTAGTGTTTGTATGCCTAATCACCGTAAGCTTCTTGACCCTTCTTTTCCCAGCGTGGTACGATGATCGTATGCCCACATTAACAAAGTATATTCTGATCATAGTTGTATTATTCTTGCCTGCTGTTGTTTGGGCAAGCTCTACAAGTGCCTACCAGGAATATCTCCAGGAATTTGACAAATACCGGACGGTTCTGAACGATTTTAAGGTAGCACGGAGCGAATACCTCAAGTTTAAAACGCTGACGAGCCAGCAAACAGCTCTTGAGAAAACCAAACAAATGCTGGCAGATCGGTCACAGCTTTTGCGTTCGTACCTTCAGTTTTTAAACGAAAAACTCAACGAAAGCAAATCAATGGATCCAACGGACAAAGCTTTATATCAAACACTCATTAAAAACGAGGTGACATTTCTCAACAACCACACCGCTCTTATGGGATCAATCGGCTCCATTCAGGATGCCGACGGAGTGTCCAAACAGCTTTCCTCCCATTACACGCTTTTAGAGTCCAGTATTTACCAGACCATCGTTGGTTTGAAATTTGCAGAACTTTCTTCCCTAGATACCCTCTATTATGATCTGTTTACTAAAAGCTACGCGCTTATTGGGGAAAACAGATCATCGTATACCTCTGAAAAACAGAGTATTTTAGACCGTTGGCTCTTGCAGATACAAAACAAACGCGACCTTTACAAGCAAAAAACCGATGAGATCACTAAAGAAAACGCGACACTCAAAAGCGCTTCCTTGTCCGAAATCACAGCAAGCTACCAGCGCGTTCTTAAATCCATGTCTGAAGCACGCCAGTACCTTTCGGAAGGAACGTCCTTTTTACAGGAACTGGGAACATCAATGCAATATGGAGAATAATATGGATCAAACAATCGCGGAAATGCCGCATCAAATACCGGTTCAACAACCGGGTATTCAGGAACCACGGAAAAAGGGGTTTGATCTCCGATATGTATTCCTTGCTCTCATTATCATTGGAATCAGCGGTGGTCTATTTGCCGTCACGAGGAAACCAGCTCCTATTCCCATGCCGACTCCTACTGATACGCCCACGCCCAGTCCGAAAACAAAAACCGTCGTCCCATTGGCTACACAAAGCGCGTATCTGTCCCTCACACAAAGCATTGCGTCATTATCTTCCCAGATACAGGAGATGCAGGTTTCGGATACGACTCTCTCTCCTCCGACCATAGAATTGCCTTTGGGATTTCCAAATGAATAGTTCTGTGATACACTCCGCTTTGATGAATACGACAGTCAAAAAACTGGATAACGGAAATACGGAGCTTACCATTACCATCCTGTGGACTACGGTCAAAGAGACCTATGCCCGCGTCGTTGATGATATTGTGAAGGATGCTGAAGTTTCGGGATTTCGAAAAGGAAAAGCGCCCAGAAATGCCGTTGAGGAACATTTGGACAAAAATAAAACCTATGAGGAAGTCCTCAAACGCCTCATCCCTGATTCGTACGCAAAAGCAATCACTGAGCATTCTCTCAAACCCATCATTTCTCCCCAAATCACTCTTACTAAAGCAAAAGAAGGTGAAGACTGGATTGTCATTGCTGTAACCTGCGAAAAACCTGCGTTGACGTTCGGAGAGTATCGAAAAACCATTACGGAGCTCAAAAACGCAAAACGCAATAAAATCTGGGTCCCGGGTCAGGACCCGAAACCGGAGGAAAAAGAGAAAGAACAAAAGCCGACGCTTGATGAGCTTTTGGACGCTGTTTATACAACAACGACCGTAACCTTGCCCGCAATTCTGGTTGAACAGGAAGTCACGCGGATGCTTTCCAACCTCATTGACCAAACCAAAAAACTGGGGCTTACGATCGATCAATATTGTGCCTCAACCGGTAAAACAACCGAATCCCTTCGACACGAGTATGAAGAAGAAGCCAAACGGGTCATAACCTTAGAGCTTGCCTTGGGAGACATTGCTGATAAAGAGGGAATTCACGTTGAGGAAAAAGACATCGATGAGGTCATAAAAACCGCGAAAACACCCCAGGAGAGAGAGGGGATGGAAAAGGAAAAATATTACCTGGCTTCGATTCTCAGGCGTCAAAAGACCATTCAGCACCTTGCATCGTTGTAGTATACTCCTTCTTACTCGATCCCGAGCTTGTCGAGGGATCAGTCTAGAAGGAGTTATACCCAGAGCAATTCCGATAGCGAAGGGTATAAAATAGGGATAGCACTCCTGCCCGACCTACAGTATAATATGGGATCAGATCCTATGATAGCGCAACAGAATCAGAAAAAGAAACCTCAGATCTACAGAAGTGATAATGTCCTTGAATCCCTTCGGGGAGTGGGATCATCTGTGGGAAAAACGATCGTCAAAGACGTCGTTGCCCAAAGCGGCGCTGACATGCTCCGCTCAATTCTCGGAGGAGCGCCCCAGTCAGGAGAGCTTAAACAAAACCAACCCATCGAATTTTCCAAAACTCCAGAGGCAGTACCTGCTGTACAACCCCGAAAAGCGGAGTCCTACCACGCGCACCCTGCCTCGGATGAGCAGGAAGTCAAGAAAAAAATTGAAGCTATCCGAGTGGAGCTCAAAGCATTGTCCCAATCCATACGAAGCCTTCGTCAGGAAATCTCGAAAACTATCATGGAAGTACCTGTGGATCCCGGTATTTACCATCTCAACTTTTTTGACCATCTGAGAAACTATCTTGTTGCTATGAAACAGGAAGTAGATGATAGCCGGATATGGCTCATGGCTTTCAACAACCGGAAAGCCAAAAAAGGATATTGGGGACAGTTTAAAAAACACGGGACATCGTTCGGTCTGTCTTCAGAACGATCTATCGCCACTTCTGCAGGATAGTAAACTGGATAATAGAGCATGGAAAATAGAGTATAGATACAAGGACAGTCTATTTTCAATCTTCTACCTTCAACTCCTACCATCTATTTACCACCTTCTATTGTCTCGAGTATAATTGTCTCTATCAGGACCTGTAGCTCAGTGGCAGAGCGTTCGATTCACATTCGAAAGGTCAGAGGTTCGAGGCCTCTCAGGTCCACCACGTCAAACATGTTTAATCGTCTTTGACGCAACACGTAATGCTTACCATTCTCTTTCTCATTCTTCAGCTTCTCTTTGCCGTTTTTTTCTTCTATCTTTGTCTTGCGTTTATCATCGGCGCGCCGTTTGTACCGTCAACCAACACAGTTTCTGACATCATGATCCGATTTGCCGACATCAAAAAAGGGATGGTCATCTACGATTTAGGATCCGGCAATGGGAAACTTCTGTTTCTCTCTGCACAAAAAGGAGCAGTTGCGAAGGGCTTGGAAATTAATCCTTTTTTAGTTCTGTACAGCAACATCCGGTCTTTTTTTTCGCCGTATCGATCGCTCGTTCACACCTACTGGAAAAATTTCTGGACAGCAAACCTTCGAGATGCGGACGCTGTGTTTATCTACCTTCTCCCGTGGCGGATGGAAGCACTGGAAACGGAACTTGTACACAAATTAAAAAAAGGAGCTGTCATCGTATCCAATAGTTACATTTTCCCACATCTTAAACAAATTGAATGCGATAAAAAACATCATATCTATGTTTTCCGCATCTAAAACAAGGGTCTTGCAATGAAAAAAGATTGTAATGTATAATAAATACAGTAACAGAGTAACGACATCATAAGGAGGAATATATGGATACAGATTCCCATGAACCAGCTATACCGGATAGTCTACCCGTTGAAAGTACTCCTAAAAAAACACCGAAAATGTTAACTGTTATAGCCATAATCGCATTTGTGTTTATATGCATTGCGGTCAATGCAACAGTTATTTATTTTGGGTCCAAAAAAAGCAGCGCGAATGCTCCTACGGAAAATCCTGTTACCATGCCAGGGGACAATACAGGCAATATTCCAGTGGGAGAACTGAATACTGTGCTACCGGAGGATATGGGAGAAAATCCAAATGCTGTTTTGGATAACACTATAACGTCTGAAAATCCACCTTCAGACATCGCGCCAGAATTGCCTCCTAATGAGGTTATTCCAGAAAATACAGAGCCAACACAGTAGTAGTTTTTGATTGCATCTTGTTTTGTTTCTCAAACATTGACGCGTACATAAATAATTACTATACTAACTATACTTCACGTTTGCATGGGACCTAACCAACCCCAAAGAGAAGCGCGAGCCACCGCGAAATGTGGAAATAAAGTACCGTTCAAATTTGCGCTGGAACCTCCCTGAGCTTGTCAAAGGGGCGCATAAGAGGACGGTTTTATTGTATGAAAACAAAACGAACCAATGTCTACAAATCTGGTCACGTAGAATATAACGAGATGGATACCATGCGCCATAGTGCAGCCCACCTCATGGCTGCCGCGGTCATGGCACTCTACCCCAAGACAAAGCTCGGCATCGGCCCGACAACGGAAAACGGCTTTTACTATGATTTTGATTTGCCGGTAAAACTTTCCGATGCGGATTTTCCAAAAATTGAGGAAAAAATGGAAGAACTTCGAAAAAAACACCTCCCATTTGCCAAAGGAGAAATGACCGTCGGAAATGCGCTTTCAAAAGCGGAAAAAGAAGGACAACCGTACAAAAAGGAACTCCTTGAGGAGCTTAAAAAAACAGTAAGTTCCGTAACGTTGTATGAGACAGGAACATTTTGGGACCTTTGCAAGGGCTCGCACGTTCCTTCAACGGATGCAATCGGCCCGTTTAAACTTCTCTCAGTAGCGGGTGCGTATTGGAAAGGGAACGAACACAATCCCATGCTTACACGGATCTACGGAACCGCATTTCCAACACAAAGGGAACTGGACGAATATCTTTCTCGTGAGGAAGAGGCAAAGAAACGCGACCATAGGATCATCGGAAAAAATCTCGATCTTTTCGTCTTTTCTGACCTTGTCGGTAAAGGACTCCCCATGCTCACGGCAAAAGGCGCTACCATCAGGCGGGAACTGGAGCGGTTCATCGTTGACGAAGAACTGAAACGCGGTTACCAGCACGTTGTAACCCCGCCTTTAGCAAAAACAGAATTATACAAGACATCCGGACATTACCCGTATTACAAAAACACGATGTATCCTCCTATGAAGATTGATGAGGAAGAGTTAATCCTGCGGCCAATGACGTGCCCGCATCATTTTATGCTCTATAAATCCCATCAGCGAAGTTACAAAGACCTACCGATCCGATTTGCAGAACTCTCACCACAATTCCGTTACGAAAAAAGCGGTGAACTCACCGGACTTATGCGCGTACGGACGTTTTGCCTGGCTGACGCGCACATCATCACTGCACAAAAGGATGCCAAAAAGGAAATCAACGAAGTCCTTGCTCTTATTGATTTTGTCAATAAAACGCTGGGTATGGAAAAAGGCACGGATTACCGCTATCGGCTTTCACTGGGAGACCGTAAAAACACTAAAAAATACTTCAAGAACGATGTGATGTGGGATCTGGGGGAACAAATGCTTCGCGAGGTCCTGCAGGAAACAAATCAGAATTTCTTCTTTGAGGCAGAAAATGAGGCGGCGTTCTACGGACCTAAAATTGATATCCAGGTGAAGGATGTTACCGGAGTTGAGGAAACTGCATTCACCGTACAATATGATTTTGTCATGCCAAAACGCTTTGATATGCGCTATATCGGGCAGGATGGCAAGGAACATGAGCCTATCGTCATCCACCGGTCGTCCCTTGGATCAATTGAGCGAACCATGGCATTTATTATCGAAAAGTACAAAGGTGCATTTCCGACGTGGCTGACACCGGTTCAGGTAAAGGTCCTTCCGATTGCTGACCGTCACATCAAATATGCAAAAGGTATCGTAGAAAAATTAAAAAATAAAAATATCAGAGCAGAACTGGATGACCGGAAAGAAACGCTCCAGGCAAAAATCCGCGACAGCCAGATGGAAAAAGTATCGTACATGTTGATAGTTGGAGATAAAGAAATTTCCTCAAATACTGTTGCCAAACGGGGTAGAAACGGAAAAGATTACGGGCAAATGGCAATTGATGCATTCATAACGACTATCCGAAAGGAAATTGATGAACGGTTGATCGTGTAACCGCAACTTTACAACATAAGGCAACGCATCGTATAATATACATGCATTGATAGAAAAGTTAAATTTATTGTGCAAACACAGTCAAAATTCCATTACCGCATCAACTATCAAATCACAAGCCCACAGCTTCGGCTTCTCGATGAAGAAGGAAAACAGATCGGCGTTTTGACAAAACTTGAGGCTCTCCAAAAAGCAAAAGAATTGAATCTGGATGTCGTGGAAATAGCTCCCAACGCCAAACCGCCTGTTGCCAAACTCATCGACTATAAAAAATTCAAATACCAAGAGCAAAAAAAAGAACGGGTAAGCAAAAAAAACCAGAAAAACGTCGGCGTGAAAGAGATCCGGCTGCGGCCATTTATCGGGACTCATGATTTTGACACGAGAGTTGCCCAAGCCAAAGAATTCCTCAAAGACGGGAACCAGGTCAAAATCAATGTCTTTTTCAAAGGCAGGGAAATTACCAGGAAAGAATTCGGATTTGCGGTCATGAAACGGTTTCTTGCAGCGCTTGAAAGCGTCAAAGTCGTCCGTGAACCTCATATGGAAGGCAAAATCCTCGTCACCATGGTTGTACCGGAAAAAAAATAACCCCATCATCGAATTATCATCAACGAATTACGAATAAAAACAACGAATATACGAATTATCTTATTCGTAAATTCGTACAAATTCGTTATTCGTTGATAATGGCGTCATTGCGTAAAACCATGCTGACCGAGTATAATAAAGCCATATGCCAAAGATGAAGACACGAAAAATCGTTTCTAAACGCTTTAAAATCACCAAAACCGGCAAAGTGATGCATGGCGTGCAGGGCGCGCGGCATCTGAGAAGAAACAAGACAAAATCAAGGCAACGAAGGCAGGATAAAATGATGGAATTGAAAACGAACAGGCATAGCAGGAATGTCAGGATGCTGTTACAGAAATAATAAACTATGAGAGTCAAACGCGGAGTCACCAGTCACGCAAAACATAAAAAAATCTTCCGGGCCAACAAAGGTTACCGGATGACCAAACGGAGGCTCATCCGCGTTGCCAAAGAAGCGTATCTCCATGCAGGAGAATATGCGTTTGAAGGAAGAAGGAACAAAAAACGGGATTTCCGGAGAGCTTGGATTTTGAGAATCTCTGAGGCAGTCAAACAGCAAGGCATGAACTACAGTAGGTTTATGAAAAAGCTTAAGGATGCAAAAATTACTATTGACCGGAAAATCCTTGCAATTTTGGTTCTGAACCATCCGGCCGTCTTCCGGACTATCGTTGACAAAGTGAAATCCAGCAAAGTAATATAAAAAAACTATGACAACCCAAAAATCAATCTTTTTTACCACGCGAATTGCGGGGTAAATTGGGTTATTTAAAATAAATATAAATCCAAGCCCCGCGAAAGCGGGGTTATTTAGTGAATACTTAGCGAATCCGGGAACGGATGAGCTTAGTATGAACTATCCCGTAGACGCGACACCGTGACGCGAAGCTGTAAGCTTCGGGAACGGGAAGCGTTCTACTGGGATGATGGAAGTAAAGTTTCTTCTGGGATTTGTGCTCTTGAAGCATGAGTGTAAATAAACGTACAATAAACTTATGGCAACGAACGATAAAAACAATACCATTCCGACAGATCAGCTCATCAGCCTTCTTCTTGCTATCAAAGAAGAAGCGGAAAATCAAATCGAACAATCAGACGCAACATACGAAGAACTGCGATTATCCCTTTTCGGAAAAGAAAGTGAATTGACGAAGCTTTCGCAATCCATGCGCTTTGTCCCGAAAGAGGATAAACAAAGAGTCGGCATTGTTTTAAACCAGGTAAAACAATCCCTGGAACAATTGCTTTCCAAAAAAGCAAAAGAATCCGGCCTGGTGAATGAGGATTGGATGGATGTGACGGCTCCGGGTATTCGTCCGCCGGAGGGGCATCTGCACATCGTCACACAGGCAATTGAGGAGATTACTCAAATTTTTAATAAACTCGGGTTTACCCGTGTCCGGCATCCGGAAGTAGACTGGGACTGGTATGCGTTTGAATCCCTTAATATGCCCCAAAATCATCCGGCCCGGGATGAATGGGAAACGTTTTTCATATCTGCTCCTTTTATGTCATCGCGAGGGAACGATAGTGACCGAAGCGATCTCTCAAATAGAAAGATTGCTTCTCCCTCGACTTCGCTCGGGATTCGCAATGACAAATTCACGAATATTGTGCTGACACCGCACACCAGTAACGGGCAGGTGAGGGAGATGGAAAAAGGAATACTTCCAATCCGCATGATCAATATTGCCAAATGCTATAGACGTCAAATGGATGTTTCCCATACAGTGATGTTTCATCAATTTGAAGGACTCTGTATTGATAAAAACGTATCAATCGGACACTTGAAGGGAGTCCTAGATTATTTTGCTCAACAATTTTATGAACCAGACAGAAAAACACGTATCAGACCATTTCATTTTCAATTCACAGAACCCTCTTTTGAAGTGGATATTTCCTGCGGTATATGCAATGGCCGTGGTTGCCGACTCTGCAAAGAAGGGTGGCTGGAATTGGGTGGAGCCGGCATGGTTCACCCAAATGTCTTAAAAGCCGGAAATATTGATACATCAATCTACAATGGTTTCGCATTCGGTTGGGGAGTGGAACGAGCAATAATGATGAAACCTGGAACTAAATTAGACGATAACAGACTTTTATACAGTAATGATATACGGTTTTTAGAACAATTCTAGATTAAGCACGAAGCAAGAAATCCGAAATACGAAACAAATTCAAAGGTTTGAAAATTTAAAATTTCAAATTTAGATATTGTTTCGAATTTCGATATTCGGATTTCGAATTTTTGAATTATGAACATCCTAATACCTGATTCTTGGCTTAGAGAATATTTAAAAACCAAAGCAACTCCAAAAGAGATCAGGGAGTATCTTTCCCTCTGTGGTCCATCCGTCGAACGGATCAATACGGTTGATAAGGAAATTGTCTATGATATTGAAGTGACGAGTAACCGTCCGGATATGATGTCTGTTTCCGGTATTGCCCGGGAGGCGTCTGTCATTTTACCGAGATTCGGCATCAAAGCACAATTCGTCAATGATCCGTATACGATTCAGAAACCGTTTTTTCCATCAAAGGCCAAATATACCGTATCCATAACAACAGACCCAAAGCTTAATCCGCGTTTTACTGTTGTGGTCATTGACAAGGTAAACAACAAGCCTTCTCCTTTGTGGATGCAAAAATGGCTGACCTTCTCCGGTATGCGGCCGATTAACAGCGTTGTTGATATCACAAATTATCTAATGAAAGCATACGGCCAACCGGTACATGCGTTTGACTTTGATCAGATTCTTCCCGATAAAAAAGGTATTCCCACTATGATTCTCCGACCATCAAAAAAAGGAGAGAGGATTACGACGTTAGACGAAAAAAGCCATATCCTTCCGGGAGATGATATTGTGATTGAAGATGGAAGCGGTAGACTCATTGATCTTTGCGGCATCATGGGCGGGGGAGTATCACACATAAAGGACACTTCAAATCGAATGGTTCTCTTTGTCCAAACATACGACCCCTCGCATATCCGGAAAACCTCCATGGCGCTTGCCCATAGGACGGAAGCAGCAGCGCTTTTTGAAAAAGGAATAGATACAGAACTTGTGATGCCGACAATGGTAAAAGGAATTGAACTTCTCAAAGAACTAACCGGCGGCGTTGTTGCAAGTAAACTTTATGATATCTATCCTAAACCTTTTGAGCCATACCCTGTTTCAGTATCTCGGAAAAAAATCAATACCTATATGGGGCTTGAACTCACCGATAATGAAATTGAACGAACGCTCACTCCTCTCGGATTGCCTCCGGCTATCTCTGAAGATACGGTAACGGTCACGGTGCCGAGTTTTCGAAGAGACATAACTATTGATGTTGATATCATTGAGGAAATCGCGCGAATCTACGGATACCACAATATTACAACGAAACTTCCGGATACCGAACCGCCTATGGTATTTGAAGATCCCATCCTGAAAGAAGAATTGACGGTCAAACACGCGCTCTATGGCTGGGGATATACGGAAACGTATACGTACTCCATGATTTCTGAAGAACTCATGGATCTATTCGGGTTTTCAAAAGATAAAGTCTATACAATCAGCAATCCGTTAACATCTGAATGGATCTATATGAGGCCATCGCTTCTCCCAGGCATCCTTTCGTGTATGAAACAAAATAGCTCCAACCAAGATAAACTCTCTTTTTTTGAACTTTCCATGATATACGAATATAGGAAAAACGATATTCCCAATGAGCATCCGATGCTTATCGCAGGTAAAACCGGAAATGAATTTTACTCACTGAAAGGAGTCGCTGAATCACTCTTTGATATGTTCGGTATACCGTTTCCCAAAGACGAAGGGACAATTCCAAAATGGTACAGCATGGACCGGTGTCTGACACTCGGGGAATACGGGATCGTCGGAGAAATTGCTCCGGAATTGCTGCGATCCTTGGGAATTTCTCTTCCTATCACCATACTTGAGTTGGATATCCAAAAACTCCATCTTCATAAATCTGCAATGAAAAAATACCGACCCATTCCAAAATACCCGGCAAGCTTTGAAGATATTGCGCTTGTCATACCTGAACAAACACTCATCGGTCCGATGATAGACGACATAAAAAAAATTAATCCATTAATCAATGATGTAACGCTTCTTGACAGCTATGAAAATGTCCGGACATTCCATGTTACATACCAAAGCAGTAATAAAAACCTTACTTCCGAAGATATTCAACCAATACGGGAAAAAATCCTCCGCATGGTTTCCTCAAAATACCAGGCAACTCTTAAAACTGTATAATTACTCCTTTGTCATTGCGAGGAATTCTTATGACGAAGCAATCATTATTATAAAGATCGCCACGTCCCTCGATAAACTCGGGACTCGCGATGACAAAATTATTTACGGAGGAGGAGTTGGTGTATTGGTCGGAGTATTTGTCGGCAGGGGAGTCGGAGTGCCGTACGGCTGGTTGACACTGATACTAATTTCCCGTTCCGTAACATTTCCCTTATTATCTTGAGCCTTCACTCGTATTGTATGCATTCCTTTTTCCAAAGAAAAATTTTCAGAAATAGTTTTTCCATTGCTTTCTTTCTTACTATTATTATCAATAAGAATCTCCATCTTCGTTATCTCACCAATCGACGTTGCCTCAGCTGAAACTGTGACAGTTCCGTCTATTTGCGTCTTATCACCTGGCTCTTTTATCACCACGGCAATTTTATCATCCCCCTCATACGTTTCTTTTGGCGGTTTAAGCTTTCCGTCGGACTGACCGGCAATCCACACATCAATTCCTTCCTGCCACCGGTTTTTTCCGTCCGTTGATACCGGATCCTGCTCGGCAAAGACGATAAACTCTTTAGTTTCGTATTCTCCCTTGGCGACTTCTATCGTATTGGCAAGTTTATTGCCGTCGTGTTTTGATATTTTGAGATTTTGGTATATCGGTGCTTTACCGGTGGGTTCAGTGCCTTTGATAAAAAATTCTTTCCGTTTGGGCATCCCGTCCACGGCTGTCCCGCCACCGAAGGCGTCGACTTCCATTTCAATGATATTGCCGGGTTTGACGAACGGCTCGTCTTTTTTATCTTTCAAAATCTCCCGGATGATGCGGTTCCATATGGGCGCGGCACCGGTGACACCGGATGCAAGCGTCGGATTCATCGGGGAATTGTCGTTATTACCCACCCACACGCCAACAACGACTGACGGAGTATAGCCAATCGTCCAGTTATCCCGTTTATCATCTGTAGTACCGGTTTTTACGGCAACGGTTTTATCCGGAATATACAAATAAGACCGTTCACCGAACACCTCTTTCCGGCTGCTATTGTCAGAAAGGATGTTTGAAATAAGAAACGACACTTCCTCTGAAAGAACCCGTTTGGGAGATGTAGGTATCTGCTCAAACAGAACTTTTCCTTTGGCATCCTCAACTTTTAAAAGTGCTTTTGGTTCCTGTTTCAAACCTCCTGTTCCAAAAATGCCGAATGCGCTTGTTATATCCAAAAGCCGCACCTCTCCGCCTCCTAACGTCAAAGACAATCCGATGCGCTTGATGTTTTCGTCATTGGGCTCAAGTGAGGTCATCCCCATATCATTTGCCAACCGTAAGATGTCCCTGATACCTACGAGTGCGCTTACTTTCACGGCAACCGTATTGATGGAGTTGCCGAGCGCGTACCGAAGCTGCATGGGCCCTCTGTATTTCAAATCGTAGTTCTTTGGGTTGTACTCAGGCTTTTTCGGGTCTCCTGAGGGATACTTCGTCTCAACGTCCAGAAGGACAGTAGAGGCTGTATAGCCCTTTTTAAAGGCAACTGCGTAGGAAATAGGCTTGATTGCCGAACCGGGCTGCCGAAGGCCCTGCGTCACGACGTTAAATTTCAGTCCGCTTGAGTCCGTTGCGGTATAATCTTTCGATCCAACCATTGCCAAAATCTCTCCGGTTTTCGGATCAATGACGACAGCCGCACCATTTCCTACTTTTAAATTTTTGATTTTATCCACTTCTTCTTTGACGATTGCCTCTGCCTTTTCCTGCAATTTCAAATCCAGTGTCGTCGTGACCCTAAGCCCGCCGGCATTGACCGTTTTTTCACCGAATTTTTCTACCAGAATGTCTTTCACGTAGGAAACGAAATGCGCTGCTTTGAGTCCCGTATCTTCTTTGGCAAATTTCACCTGTTCGAGCTTTCCTTTTTCCTCAATTTCTTCTTTGAGGCTGATATATCCATCCTCGCGCATTCTTCTGAGAACCTGTTGAGCGCGCGCTACATACGCTTTTGGGTCATTGCCAAATGGGGAATAGTACGATGGCGACTGCGGAAGACCTGCGAGAATCACGCATTCCGTGCGTGTGAGTTCCTTGGCATGGATATCAAAATAATACTTGGCTGCCGCCTCCAGTCCCACTGCTGTTCCGCCGTACGGGGCTTCGTTGAGATACATCTGTAAAATTTCGTCTTTCGTATATTTCCTCTCAATTTGGATAGCCAACACCGCTTCTTTCATTTTCCGCGGAAGCGTCCGTTCTTGGGACAAAAGGACATTTTTGACAAGTTGCTGGGTTAGCGTTGATCCGCCCTGAAAGTTGTGAAAAATAAAAATATTGACAATAGCTCGAAAAATTCCCTGAGAGGAGAGCCCTTGGTGTTTGTAAAAATCCTTATCTTCAATGGCTATGGTTGCATTTCTGCAGTCTTTAGAAATATCCTCAAACGACACGGGTATGCGGTTCTGGTCCTCGAAAATGTCATAGATGGTTTCACCGGTTCTATCCAATATGACGGTGGATAATCCTTCCACACGCCGCACTTTATCCGGCCTCGGTAGGTCTTTTGCATACCAGGCAAAAAGGATTCCGACGCCTAATATCCCGGCAATCGTGAGGAAAAAAAGAACCGTGACCGCCAGCCGAAGCTGATGAATCCGTTTTTCCTTCCGCCAAAAACCACCACGAAGTGTCCTATCCCAGTAGTATTGCTGCATATCCCTATTGTACAGGAACATCTTCACTCTTGACAAACTGCTTATAGTTTGATATAGTTCTTATACAATTTAATAGGAAAAGCGTTGACGGAGACCTTAGTAGAGAAGAAAAAGTGACATAAAGAAAGCAAGCGGTTGATGAAAGACTTGCCGAATTTTTCTTTTTCGAAATACCCTCCACCAGCTGAAAGACTGAAAGCATAAGTAAGTCAATCCGGTTGCTTCCGTAACAAAGCTAGAGTATCACTGCAAAGCAAGTACTCGAATCAATGAGGTACAACAACCTCGCTTTGATAATCCCGCAGTGACGGGATTTTTTAATGGTTTGTTGTACGAAACAAGGTGGTAACGCGGGTTTAACAAAACTCCGCCCTTGTCCCTGATCAAACACGGGGATAGAGGCGGAGTTTTTTATTTGAAAATAAGGCTGAGGTAGCAAAGAGGACAACTGCAACTGTCTGTAAAACAGTTGACCAATAGGTCTACGGAGGTTCGAATCCTCCCCTCAGCACCGAAAGGAGATCTATGAGTTTGAAGGAAGATTTTAATGGATTAATACATCACATTCGTGAATCAATTAAAGACGTGCCGCTATGGGAAATGTGGGCAGAAAGTTCAGGACACGGGACGTCTGTATGGGTAGGAATGAGTACGTCGAAGAAAAAGGAAGGCGATCCAAATCCGGAACCAGATAAAGACAGTCAACCTATTTAAAAATAAATCCTTGAAAGGAGGATATATGACAATACAAAAAGAATCTGCCAAAGATATACAACTATTCTCTGGTTTGAGCGAATGGGATCGAGCATCACTCAACCGTAGTGGTGTACGAGATCTTACAGAGGCTGCTCGAATGGAACCTGGTGTTGTGCCAGAAGGATTTGATCTGAAAGCATGTTTTGCCAGAAAAGGAGAACTGGGCTGGCAAACAGTTGCCATTGTCGGATTAGAGTCAATGAAAGGCAAGCAATCAATGGTTGCAGGCGGAGGGATGAAATTAAAAGTTATTGATAACCCTCTTGCTGATGACACGCTTGATCATTTAGTACGGTCAAATATTGAAGCAGCTACCGCAATGGCACAAAAATTTGTTGTTTCCGGCCCAATTGATAGTCGCACAGAAACACCAATATGTGGCACAAAATTTCTCGCTGCAATTCCAGATACAGATTCTGAAACAATCGAAAAAACTATTGAGGATATGGTTATACATTTTAATCCGTTACTGAAAAAGCAACTTGGTACGGGGGGAGACGAAAATGCACCTTTCCCACTCGTTCGAAAAATTATGAGGGAAAAGGGTTTTATTCACCCTCAACAAGGGATTATTGCCGGACTTGGGAGACCAGTCGAACCTACGTGTACACTCATGGATGATGTGTGTCAAGTAAAGGTAGAGGTTCCGTTATTAGGGCAAATGGCACTCGTTGACATGGCTTCAGCCTTTACAACGTTTGTTTCTTTAAAAACCGCGACAGAACGAGCTGGGTTAACATTATCTGATTTGCATGTCGGTGTTCAGGGAACCGGCGCGATCGGGTTACCGCTTCTAGCATTCTTACACGAAGCAGGCGTAAAAATCGATGCAATAGCAAGCAAAAACGGGCTAATTATTGATTCTAAAAATTCAATCAGTATACCGACAGTATTAGCGGCATTTAAGAAAGTTCCACCGAGAGAATTGGACATTGCATTGTTACAAGAATTAAAAAAAGGCGGGCAGTTACCGGAAAGCACACGTATCATACCTTTTAAGAAAATACTAACTGTTGAAGAATCGATGATTGCCCTGGCTGCCAAAATTACAGAACCACTCCATGCAATTTTACCATGTGCTGGTGCGCACGCTATTACCGCTAACAATGTCGATCTTGTTGAGTCGATACTCATCGGGCGACGACTTATTGTTGGAGGAGCAAATGACGGGGTGACACCCGAAGCGGAAAAACATCTCACAGATAGTGATGTCGTGACCCCACCCGATTTTGTTGTTAATTCAGGCGTCGCAGCTCTGTTCGGCATGGTTGAAGATGGCACCATTCGAGAAGCAATTCCAGAGAAAATTTTACAGTTACTTACAGATAACACTGAAAAGTGGACAAAAAAATTGTTAGATAAAGCCATAAAGAATGGTGTCACACCGAGAAAAGCATTGCAAATATAACTCTATGAAACCCGAAAATCTAAGAAGCACACCATCAACGCTCGAGTTACGCCGGCTTACCCCAGACGCATGGATAAGCCGATGGGGAAATCTGGAAATGCCTGTTGCTGCAGGAGGAATTATTGTAGCGCCGCAAATCGTTGTACGTGAAGATATCGTAGAGGGGGCATGTGCGATGCAGAGAAAATTTTCTCTTGCCGGCCCAGGTGATCCAACAACAGGGCTGCCTATTAACGGCGCGCGTATTGGTATAGAAAGTAAACCGGAAGACCTTTCTATCGATCATCTAAAATCGATACTTTCAATGTTACACGACGAATTGCAATCAAATCTTGGTACTGCCGCATCTGTTGGAATCTCAGCAGAACAAGTAAACCAAGCTATTGAGGGAATTGTACCAAATCCTCAATTCGGTATCATTCAGGGATTAAACCTTGATGCTGATACTGCGAATATGAATCTACATAGGATATTTCACGAATTTCTTCCGGAACCTATAAGCGGTAGGCATCGTCATCTCACAGACGTACTTACGGGAACCGCTGCTGCTAGGGCCATTCCTCCTTTACTCAATAAAGACTCAATTAATCTTGCCGATAAACGTATCGCACTCCAAGGATTCGGTGCAGTTGGTGGTAGTTTTGCTCATACTGCAGATATGTTGGGAGCACACATTACTATGATTGGGAATACATCTGGATGTTTTGATACTAAAGAAACCCCTGTGTCTGATATTCTTTCTTCTTTATCATCGGAAAATAATTTTAAACTCAGACCGGATATGAACATCGTACCACTTGTTTCCGCGATACCCCATGACATTATCAGCAAACCATGCGATATTCTTGTTCTTGCTGGCCCCAGTAGAACAATAACTACTGACGATGTATCAACTGTTCAAGCCGAGGTGATAGTCGAACTTGCAAATATGGCAGTCGCTCCGGATGCTAAAGTGTTTCTAAAACAAAAAGGTATAACAGTAATACCTTTCGAACCAATAAATATCGGCAACGCCGCGGCTTTTGCAATCGCACAAATGAACGGGAAAGAATTAACAGCAGATGAAATACTCATAAAAACAATAAATCATGTTATCTGGATAAACGAACAAATACGAACTATTTCTTTCCAACAAGATTGCTCACTTACAGAGGCCGTTAACATCGCTGTACAAAAAGGGTCACTTTGGAAACACATACTAAACGTATGAAGGAGTACATATGAAAATTGTTGTTATTGATGATATCCAATTTGAACACAATCAATTTGATCAATTACAGAAACTAGCTCAGGTGGTAGTTCATTCTGATAAACCGAAAGACGAGGCGGAAGCTATCATTCGATCACGGGATGCAACTATTATTGTTACAAATACAACACCTATAACTCGGTCAGTCATGAACGCTGCCCCGAAATTAAAAATGATTGCAGCTGCCGCCACAGGGGCAGAAGCAGTTGTTGACATATCTGAAGCCTTTAAACGAAATATTACTGTCACAAATATTCCTGCATATGCCACGGAATCAGTTGCTGAACTCGCAATAGCTCTCATGATCAATCTCAACAGAAACATATTACCCGCTGATCAGTCTGTGCGGCATGGTAATAGTGCTTTTCAGCCTTTTTTAGGTACCGAATTGAAAGGAAAAACATTAGGGATAATAGGACTTGGAAGAATAGGGAAACGCGTTGCCACAATAGCACATACACTAGGCATGCGTGTACTGGCGTGCGATATACGTCCGAAACACGTACAAAATGTTAAAATAATATCTTTAAAGAAGCTACTGAAAACCAGTGATATTATCACTGTCCATTGTGATTTAAATAGCACGTCGAAAAATTTACTCGGAGCATCAGAATTTTCTCTTATGAAACCCAACGTCATGCTTATTAATACAGCGCGTGAGGAAATTGTCAATGAAAAAGCATTAAGAAGGGCATTGCATACTCATACAATAGGCGGTTTAGCATTAGAACTTAATATTCTTAGAAAGAATGTAAAGAATCATTGGGCATTATCTGAACGAAATGTTATTTTAACTCCCCATATTGGTTTTTTTACCAAAGAGGCACTCAAAAAACGTAAACAAATACTTACGAATAATATAGTTCAATTTATGAAAGGTAACCCAGTGAACGTCTTTAATCAGGAGTAAGCACTATGATAAAAATAAATTCGTTTTCATCATTCGTCAAACACCATAACCCAAGAGGGTACGTTCCTATGCATACGGATGCTACATCAGATTTTTCAAATCTCGTTAATGTTCTCGGGTGTAGTCCTCGATTACAAAAAACTATCAAGGGTCTTGATTTTACCTCCATGAATCAGTATGGAGATAGGTCCTGTCTCGTGTTAAAACAAAAAATTGCACAATGGATTCACGTGTCACTCGAGCACGTAACGATTGGTAATGGTAGTGATGAAATTATCGATCGAATCTCGCGTGTTTTTCTCAATCCTCATGAAAAGGTGCTCATACAGACACCGACATTTTTTCGCTTTTTTGAAGCGTGCCACCAAATGAAAGGGAAAGTATTAACAGTCAATACGAAAGAAAGTGAAAAATTTGCGTTTACTGAGGAATTTTGCCATCGGATGATACAAGCTATCAAAAAACACAATCCAAAAATTATTTGGCTATGCAGTCCATGTAATCCAACTGGGATCGTGATGCCTACAGACGTTTTAAAAAAAATTATAACAACCGCGCATGGACTTGTTGTTGTAGATGAAGTATACCAAGAGTTTTTTGATCCGGAAAATACACAATCCGCTATCCATATGATTAAAGATCATCCAAATACTCTTGTACTAAAAAGCTTTTCAAAAGCGTTCGGTCTTGCTGGCATTCGAGTAGGTTTTGCTATATGTGATAAATCTATAATTGAATCTTTAGAAAAATTTAGATTAAATTTTCCAATCAGTACCATATCTCAAAAAATCGCTGAATCAGCGTTGTGCGATATTGATTTTCTAAAACAATGTTCCAACTTTTTTTTAACCGAACGATCGTGGCTATTTCAACAAATACAAAAAATCCCTATGTTAACAATTGGGGCAGATTCAAAAGTAAATGTATTCATATTAAAACATAACAATAAAGATCTTTTTGAGGAGTTAACAAAACTAAAGATTGCTACGGCAGATTTTAGACAAGCAATGGGACTCGAAGGGAGAGGATTCGTTCGCATCACAATAAATACCAGAAAAGATAACATAAAATTGCTTGAAGTATTACGAAAAATCGTTTAAACTGAAAGGAATAACAATCAAAAACATGCTATAGTAAAGGAGCCCGCCTATGCTTACTTTGAGTCTTTTCACTACTATTCGTAGACGACTCAAAGAGCGCATGAGCGGCGGGTAAAACTCTATGGATGCAATTGAGGAACTGTTAACCAGAGGAGTAGAAAATATCATTCCCAACAAGGAAAAGTTACGGGAGCTTTTGGGAAGGGGAAAAAAGCTCAACGTATACCTGGGTATTGATCCTACGGCAACACAGATCCACCTGGGAAATGCAGTGCCACTGCGAAAACTCCAACGATTCGCGGATCTGGGAAACCATGTCACGTTTCTGATCGGTGACTTTACTGCTCTTATCGGCGACACGAGCGATAAAGACGCCGAGCGAACGGTATTAACATCAGAGCAAATCGAACAGAATTTCCAAACATATAAAGCACAAGCTCAAAAACTCCTTGATTTCTCAAAAATAACAGTCCGCTTCAATAGCGAATGGCTTTCTAAACTAACGCATGCGGAAATCATTAAACTCATGCAGCACTTTTCCGCAGGAGATTTCTTCAACAGAGAACTGATTAAGAAACGGTTAAGTGAGAGTAAACACGTCGGCCTTCATGAAATCATGTATCCGGTCATGCAGGGATATGACAGTTATTTTCTTGATACGGATATCCAGCTTGGCGGAACGGATCAGACTTTCAACATGCAGGCAGGACGGATTTTGCAAAAAGATTTACGCAGAAAAGAATCGTTTATCATCGCCAACGGATTCCTCACAGGCACTGACGGACGGAAAATGAGTAAAACCTGGAACAACGCCATTTGGCTTACTGATGAGCCGAATGATATGTTTGGCAAAATCATGTCTCTCAAAGATGACCTCATCATGGAGTACTTCAAACTCGCAACAAATATCTCGATGGAGCAAATTACGAATTACGAATTACGAATGACGAACGGTGAAAATCCGATGATACTCAAAAAAGAACTAGCTCATACAATAGTGAGTGAACTTCATGGAAAAAATCGAGCAGACGAAGCGCAACAAGCATTTGAGACTACTTTTCAAAAAAAAGAAGGACCATCGCCTGATATGATTACTGTTTTTAATACAAATAAGGATACAGTTGATTTAGTTGACGTATTAGCAGAATCAGGATTATGTAAGAGCAAGTCAGATGCACGGCGAACGCTGAATTTACGTAATACCATTGTAAAAGTAGAAAATGATAGAATATATAAAATCGGTAAAAAAAGATTTCTCATTATAAAGAAAAACGTATGACCGGGTAGTGAAGTTTCGACACGCGTGAGCACTTTTTTGGACACATACACACTATCTGGTTTTACAATAAAGTATTGGTACTGGAGGATTAAGAGATTTTGACCGCGTAAAAAAGGTCGAAACTCTACTACCCGGATGAACTTTTTCAGAAAACACGAAAAGTTTTGGAAAGTCATTGTTGTGATTGCGTCCTTGGCGCTCATCGCCACATCGTTCATGCCGCTTCTCTACATCCGGTAATTCTTTGAAGGTTCAACCTTGCGTGTGTATTTCTCTACTTTCCTTACTCCTTATTGTTTTATTATTGATATAATTGGGATCAGCAAGGTTGAACCTTTTAAAAAAAACTATGAACCTTCGGCTCGACACTTCCATTCAATACGTACCGCGAGTCGGTCCTGCTATGGCAAAACGACTGGAAAAACTCAACATACGAACGGTACGGGATCTTCTCTACTATGTGCCGTTTCGCTACAACGATTTTTCCCATTCTGTTGCTATAAACCGCGTTGTCCCCGGAACAACCGTAACTGTTGAAGGTAACGTGCAATCTATCAAAAATATTTTCACCAAAACCGGAAAAAAGCTCCAGGAGGCAGTTATTGCTGACCAAAGCGGACTTTTAACCGTTGTCTGGTTTAACCAAATCTATCTGCCCAAAGTTATTCATGAAGGCGATCGGATATCACTCTCAGGACCGATCGGATTTTTCGGCAATAAACTTGTGATGGAATCGCCTGCCTATGAAATACGAGGGGACGAAGAACAGGAACTTCTCCATACCGGCAGATTTGTTCCGGTTTACCCGGAAACCAGAGGTGTGTCGTCGAAATGGATCAGAGGAAGGATAGCATACCTTCTTTCGATACAACGGACACTCCTTACGGAACTGACACCCCGGACAATCCTTCAGGAACATCACCTTGTTGGTATTTTTGACGCCCTATCAAGCGTTCATTTCCCCAAAAGCATATCCCAAGCTGAAGAAGGAAGACGGAGGCTCGCGTTTGACGAATTGTTTTTTCTCCAGCTCACGTCAATGCTTCGGAAAAAACAATGGGAAGATGATGAACGCGCAACGGTTTTTAAGGTAAACGAGGAAGAGGTAAAAGAATTTACGCGTCACTTGCCGTTTATCCTAACCGATGACCAACAAAAAGCAATCCGGCACATATGCGCTGATGTCAAACGCACCTATCCAATGAATCGACTTCTGGAAGGGGATGTGGGAAGCGGAAAAACCGTTGTTGCCGCATTAGGGATGTATCTGGCTTTTAAAAACGGCTACACCTCAGTCATGATGGCCCCAACTCAAATCCTTGCCCAACAACATTATGAGACTATTCAACAATTACTGAATCCATTTGGCATCACGGTTACATTGATCCTAGGAAATTCCAAAGGCCACCCCTTAAAAGGCCACCCCTTAAAGGGATCTCCCTTAAGAGTCATTATTGGTACTCATGCATTGCTACAGGAACAAATACAATTAAACAATGTCGGACTCGTTGTGGTCGACGAACAGCAACGATTCGGTGTTGCCCAACGGACAATTATTCGAAAAAAGGGTTCGACAATGCTGACTCCTCACTTCCTCACCATGACCGCAACTCCGATCCCCCGGACCCTTGCTCTTACTGTGTATGGAAATTTGGATCTTTCTGTTTTATCTGAAATGCCCAAAGGCAGAATGCAGGTGAAAACCTGGGTGGTTCCTCAGGAAAAACGGGAGAGTGCGTATGAATGGATCCGCAAAGAACTCATAAAATTCGATTGCCGCGCATTCATTATCTGTCCGTTTATCGAAGAATCCGAATCTCTCTTATCAGTCAAAGCAGTCAAAAAAGAATATGATCGCCTTGCCTTGGGTACCTTTCGCGATATTCCTCTTGGACTATTGCATGGAAAAATGAAACCAAAAGACAAAACCAATGCCTTGGCTGATTTCAAAGAGGGAAGAACAAAAATTCTTGTTTCAACGCCGGTGGTGGAAGTTGGGATCGACATACCTGAGGCATCGATCATGCTTATTGAAGGGGCAGATCGGTTTGGATTGTCGCAACTCCACCAACTCCGGGGCCGTGTCGGCCGGGGAAATTTGAAATCATACTGCCTGCTTTTCACCGAAAACACGGATGAAAAAACCCTAGAAAGACTGAAAGTTTTAGAAAAAGTGAAAAACGGTCCGGAACTTTCAGAATATGATTTGAAGCTTCGCGGCGAAGGGGATATCTTCGGTATGAAACAGCACGGCCTTCCGACGCTCACACTGACCTCTCTCAAAGATAGGGAACTGGTTGAGGAAACGCAGCAGGCTGTTCATCTGATCATGGATGAAGATCCAAAACTTTCCCGTTTTCCTCTCTTGAGGGAACAGGTGGAAAAAGGTACAATAGAGAAAGGAATACAGGACTGATTATTAAATCACAAATCATAATGACCAAATCACAAAATTTGAAATTTTATATTTTGAAATTATTTGGACATTGAGATTTGGGTTTTAAGATTTTGACACCCTATGACTCCTTTACCAAAACGAAGACACTCAACTAGACGCGGAGGCAAACGGAAGGCTGCTATTAAACTTAGCCTTTTGGGCTTAGTCACATGCAGCAATTGCAAGGCAGCAATACTCCCGCACAGAATCTGTACGACCTGCGGGTATTACAACGGAAAACCTGTGATCATTAAAAAAGAAAAAAAATCTAAAAAGAAATAATGAAGACCCCAAGCGATCCGCGTCACCAAAAACGAATTGCCCGGATGCAAATGCTTTTTTCATATGAATTCCAAAATATCGAGAGTAATTTGGAAATTCAACCAATTATTGATCATATCGAGGATATTGATAAAAAAATCGTCATCGTTGCTCCGGAATGGCCGATTGACAAAATCGCGAAAATTGACCTTGCAATACTCAGACTGGCAATCTATGAATTAACTATTGAAAAGGCCGCTCCGGATAAAGTCATAATAGACGAAGCGGTAGAACTTGCGAAAGCCTACGGAGGGGAAGGAAGCGCAAAATTTATCAACGGAGCATTGGGAGCCATTATCAAATCATAAATCACAATGTCCAAAACTCAATGAGAATTTCTCTTATATTTTACATGTTGGACATTAAAGTTTGAGATTTGAGATTTTTAGGATAAATTATGGATTTTAAAACTTTACAACAAACCATCGGCATTACGTTTAAAAACCAAAACCTGTTAAAACAGGCTTTCTACCACCGTTCGTACCTCAATGAGGCAAAACACATTACAGAGTCGAACGAACGGCTGGAATTTTTAGGAGATTCAATTCTTTCTTTTTTGTCGTCACACTACCTCTACCAGCACTATCCCCACTATCCGGAAGGAACCCTGACAAACATCAGAAGCAGTGTCGTCAAAACACAAAGCTTAGGGCAAGCGGCCAAAAATCTAGGTTTCGGAAATCTTTTGTTTTTAAGCAAAGGCGAAGAAGATGGAGGGGGAAGGAATAATATTTCTCTTTTGGCTGATAGTTTTGAAGCATTTTTGGGAGCGCTGTTTCTGGATCAGGGGTTAGCTGCCGCTCAAGCATTCCTGGCAGCACATTTATTTCCTGCTATTTCCGCTATTATAAAAAATAAAGCTTACATCGATTTCAAAAGCTACCTTCAGGAACTTGTACAAGAAACGCATAAAATATCTCCAACGTATGTGGTAGTCAAAACCGAAGGGCCTGATCATGACCGAACATTTTGGATCAACGTCAGGATCGGAAAAACGATATTGGGATCGGGGATCGGCAAATCAAAACAGGAAGGGGAGCAACAGGCCGCGCAAAATGCGCTTGAGAAGATGGGAAAGCTGTGATACCATCAACGAATAACAGATATGCCAGGTAGTGAAGTTTCGACACGCGTTAGCAGTATCTGGTATGCCAGGAAGTAGAATTTCGATATGCTTTTTTTCTTTGCCAATTGAAAAGAGCTTTCTGGAACACATAGTATTATTTATTGAGGAGATTGAAATCTCGAAAAAGCATAAATGGCAAAGATCGAAATTTCACTTCCTGGTATGGTTAAAATCAGACTCACACAAACAGGAAAACGAAACGCCAAACAGTATAGGGTTATTGCCATTGAAGAAGGAAAAAGGAGAGACGGCGACGCAATAGAGATTCTCGGATTTTATAATCCCCTGGTCAAACCGCCGCAAATAATCCTCAAAAAAGACCGTATTGACTACTGGGTATCGGTAGGAGCGGTGATAACGGACAGTGTCAAAAAACTAATCAAAAAACAATAGTTTGCGTACTGTATTTGAATGTAGATTGTCATTGCGAGCCGAAATGAAATGAGACGAAGCAATCTTTATTATAGAGATTGCCGCGTCTCCGCCAGCTGGCGGATCCTCGCAATGACACAGTGCGTAAGTCATGAAAAACAATGAAAGACTCGCTGGTATATATACTCAAGCAAATTGTGGACCACCCGGATGATCTTACTGTCGAAGAAGAGAAGATGGATAACCGGACTATCTACGTCATCCACGCTCACCCTGAAGATATGGGGAAAATCATCGGGAAAAAAGGCAGAATCATCATGGCTCTTAGGGACCTTATCAAAATCATTGCCACCAAACAGAAAGTCTTTGCTGATATAGAAATAGCCGAAACAGCTCCAATAGCAAAATCCGACCAATCCGACAAATAAACAAATCCGACAAATCAATGATTAAATAATTTAATGATTAAATCATTAATACATTCATTTGAAGATTTGTGGCATTTGTAGTATTTGTAGATTCATGATAATCACCATCCTCACCCTTTTCCCAGCTATGTTTGAAGGACCGTTTTCCTCATCAATCGTGAGCCGTGCAGTTAAGGAACACAAAGTCACGCTTAACTTTATCAACATCCGGGACTTCGCCTCTGATTCTTACAAAACAGTGGATGACACGCCCTACGGCGGGGGAGTCGGCATGATCATGAAAGTCGATGTTGCAGACCGTGCAATTGCCCATGCAAAATCATTGTATCCAAATAAAAAATCCCATGTCATTCTTCTGGATCCGCAGGGAAAGCAATATAAACAGGCTGATGCACAACTATTATCAGAGAAAGAGCACCTGATTTTCTTTTGCGCGCACTATGAAGGCATAGACCAGCGGATCAGAACCCTTGTCGATGCCCAGTATTCCATCGGAGATTATATTCTCACCGGCGGAGAAATTCCGGCTATGGTCATGGTAGACAGCATTGTCCGCCTCATTCCAGGAGTACTTGGAAAACCTGAAAGCCCTATACAAGAATCATTTTCAGATCCAAATCTATTGGAAGAACCGCAGTATACAAACCCCCAAACATATAATGGCATGGAAGTGCCTGCAGTATTGCTTTCCGGAAATCACAAGAAAATTGAAGACTGGAGAAAAAAAGAAGCAAAAAAAGCGACAAAACTCCAACGCCCGGATATGATAAAATAGATATATGCCCCCAGAAACCAGTCTGCCAACCACACTTCCGACATCCCTCTACCGATTCTTTTGGGATACAGATCCGATACAAATCAATCCGTCGAAAAATCCGATGCATATTATTCATCGGTTATTGGACAAAGGGGATATCAACGCCGCCCGCTGGGTGATTCAGACATTCCCCAAAGATCTTATTATTCAAACGTTAAAAAAGGAAAAAGATTTTTCACCGTGGAATGGAACATTTTGGTCAGCATACTTTGGTATTTCTCAAAAGGAGGTAGCATGTTTGGAACCGTCTTATCGGACGTGGCGACAAAAACTTTGGCCATATTAGGAAAAAGCACATTTTTTAAAGATGCATATCTTGCAGGCGGATCTGCTCTTGCTCTTCACCTCGGACATCGGGTTTCCATTGATTTTGATTTTTTTTCCGGGATTCCGTTTCAACCTGATATACTTGCCAAACAGCTTCAAACAATCGGAAAATTCAAACCCGAGGTGGTAAAAGGCATTTCTCTCATCGGAACATTTGAAGGAATAAAATTCAGCTATTTCGGATATGACTATAAGCTTATTGAAAAAACAACGCCATACGTAAATATATCTGTAGCAGATCCCAAAGATATTGCAGCCATGAAATTGGTTGCCATTACGGACAGAAGCACAAAGAAGGATTATATCGACCTTTATATGATTTCGAAAAAACTCTATCCTCTGGAAACGATGCTTACTTTTTATGATCAAAAATATAAACTTCTCGATGCAAATCAGTTTACGCTGATAAAAAGCCTTACCTATTTCCAGGATGCGGAAAAAACCGAAATGCCGCGTATGCTCATCCCTTTAAAATGGGAAGACGTGAAACAATTTTTCACTTCCGAATCCCTTCGTCTGGGAAAAAAATTTCTGGAGGAGCAACAGAATTAATCACTTAATGAAGGTATGTGGGTGTGCTTTTCTATGTGTTCAATTCTGTGAGTTATTCGAGCATGATCTTTTGCATAAAGATCCTGTGTTTCACGCGTATTCTTAATTTCACCGATAAATGTATCAAGTTTAGTGCTGATTTCATCCATTTTAACAATGGTTTCTTTCTTTGTTGGAAATACAAGCTTCATTTCATCAATTATCCAATTAATATCGGCTTTCGTAAGCATATGTTTCAAACATACATCAATAAATTAACTCCTGTCAATCATTCATTTCTTCGAATTAATAATTTCCCGTATGATGAGCTTTCCTAAATAGGGAACTATTCGAAAACACAATACTAGGTCATACATAATTGATTTCTTTTTCATATATTCTATATCACTTTTCATCCAGGCACTAAACGGCTTGCTGTGATACCCGTCAAGAACCCAGGGTGAAATGATACCGGGCTTGATCCTATGACGCTTCTTTTGCCATCTGGTGAGCTTATTTACCTCATCCAGCGGAAGAGGTCGGGGACCGATGAGCACCATATCACCATGTAACACATTCCACAGTTGAGGAAGTTCATCCAGGCCGGTATGGCTTAAAAACCTTCCGAATGGAGTAAACCGTGGGTCATTATGAATTTTGAACACAGGTCCATCTGCTTCATTTTGATTTTTTAATCGCTTCTGCATCTTTTCAGCACCAACAACCATTGTACGGAACTTATACAGAGTAAACGGTTTATTATTTTTTCCAATACGGATCTGTTTGAAAAGGATTGGTAATCCCGAACCAATAACAATAAGAATTGATATAACTATCTGAATTGGTACTGTCATCAAAATCAAAAAAAGAATAAATAGTTTATATAGTATAAAAATTATCATGGAATATTTTTGGTAACATCGCATTTTTTACGTTTCGATTGTATAATGTTTTTTACTATGAAATCGGAAATCCAACACTTTTGGGAACTCCTTTGGGCAATGACGGAAAAAGAGCTCCGCACCCGTTACAAATATACCATATTCGGATTCTTCTGGTTGGTAGCCAATCCGCTTCTTCAAATGATCATCATTTACTTCGTTTTTTCTTTTTTCATGAAAGAACCGATAGAAAATTATCAATATTATCTTTTTATAGGACTTCTCGTGTGGAACTTTTTTTCCCTGTCGCTCACAAAAGCAACGCCTTCAATAGTTTTTGAACGGTCGCTTATCAAAAAAGCACGATTTCCTAGATCTGTTATTCCTTTATCGATTATCCTTTCTAATTTCATCCATTTTATTCTTGCCCTTCTTCTTTTTATCATTCCGGTTCTTTTTTTGGGTACACTTTCGTTTACACACATACCACAGATATTTTTTGGACTCGTCTTGCTTCTGGCTTTTACAATCGGCTTGAGTCTTTTGACATCAGCTCTCAATGTCCGCTTCCGGGATGTAAACTTTTTCGTCCAGGCACTCCTTATCATCTGGTTTTACGCGACACCCATCGTGTATTCAATAGCTGTTATTCCGTACAAATTTATGTGGCTGTGGCGGCTAAATCCCATGACTTCCGTGGTGCAGCTCATGCAATGGGGATTTTTAGATGCATCTCCCCCTGGTATTGGCATGCTTTCAGCTAATATTGGAGCGACCATAATCATTTTCATAGTAGGTTTCATTGTTTTTCAATCGGAAAGTAAAAATTTTGACGACTGGGTATGATACGCGAATATTCGCGAATTAATTCGCGTCCAATTCGCGATACATTCGCGTAATCCGTGTAGTAATAATTCGAGTAAATTCGCGTAAATAACTATATGAAATCATCAACATCCGAGAACCAGGTGGCCATTAAACTAGTTGGAGTAACGAAACAGTATGTTATCCACCATGAAAAACCAACATTAGTGGAAAAATTTGTTAAAGGACGAGATGAAACATTCACAGCACTTAATAACATAAATCTTACGATCAAAAAAGGGGAGAAAGTTGGCATCATTGGCCCAAATGGATCAGGAAAAACAACTCTTTTGAAAGTTATTGCAGACATTACGACTCCTACAAGCGGAAATATCCGTACACAAGGAAGAATTGTGTCACTTATCGATCTAGAAGCCGGATTTCACCCTGATTTATCCGGATATCAAAATATTTATATGAATGGAATTGTGATGGGGATGAAAAAGTCAGAAATAAATCAAAAAATACAATCGATTATCAATTTTGCAAACTTAAAGCAATTCATAGATATACCAATATACATGTATTCGGAAGGAATGAAACTGCGCTTGGGATTTTCCATAGCAATACATGCAAATCCAGATATTTTAATATTAGATGAAGCATTAGCAGTCGGAGATAAAGAATTCAAAATAAAGGCAGAGCATCAGATGAAATTTTTCGCAAAAGAAAAAACACTTGTTTTCAGTTCCCATTTTAAAACTGATGTTAAAAAATACTGTAAACGCATTATCTCATTACAACGAGGAAAAATTATCGAGGATGCGTCACTTAATCATTGCAAAAAATATTTTAAGTATTTAGCCTAGCAATATTTTCATCTGATAGTTTCAATGAAAAATATTTAAAATATCTTTTATAAGAAATCGCATATTATGGGGTGCTTTAACTATTTTTTTTAACTTAGACAATGGAAAATGCATAAACATAATAAAACGATTTTTTATCCGTAATCGTGCAATAAACGGATTTCGCATTGCGTTATTCGCATCATTGTTAAACTTTTCAGCTTCATACCAACCCACGAGGTGCTCTTTACGACCTTGAACTGCTATTGCCATTTTTTTTAAGTCGTTATACAGTTTCTCTTGCCTCGGGTAAGAAATAGTCGTTTTAAAAAAAGGTTTGAGGAATACATTTTTTTTAATCATGACAAATTCATGCCAAGGACGTCCTTTTACAGAAAGAATGTCAGCTTTTTCTGTTTCTTCCCACATTGGAGTTCCTGGATATGGCGTTGTAACATTACTGTTTAATCTTTGCGCATAGTGTTCACGAGAAAACCATTTAGCCAATTGTAGCGTTTTTTTAATATCACTCTCTTTTTCTCTAGGAGAAAATAGCATAAAACTGCCAATGACCCATATTTTGTGCTTACCACAAAGGCGAACTGCATTTTTAACCTGTACCGTCGTTAATGAACTATTTTTCAAATAATCCAAAATCCGTTTACTTCCACTGTCTATTCCGAAAAAAATCGACTTAACGCCAAGTTGTTTGAGAAGTATTACAAATTCTTCGTCAATTAAATTTGCACGACCAAAAACATTATCAAAGCTTACTTTCTTCCACAACTTTCTTTTTTGCAATTCTTCCATTAATTTCCTAATTCTTTTTTTAGAATATGCAAATGTATCATCAAGAAAATTTATACAATCTACCCCATATACATTGTAAAGAAATTCAATTTGATCAACGACTTTTTTCATTGGTATAAAACGTAAACCACTTCTATTTCCCCACGTTATTTGATGTGCACAAAATTTACAGTGATATGGACATCCTCTAGTTGAGTACATTGTTGCTAATTTGACACTTACCGGTCTCTCTTCATCAAGTATTGTTGTGTACTCATATATTCGTTCTTTTGTTATAAATGAATAATTTATTTGTGGAATATCTTCAGAAGGTATTAACGGCCTCTGGGAAGTAATAATTGGAACTTTATTTCGTAAAAACACAATACCTTTAATTTTAGAAAGTTGCGCTTCATCGAAATGACAATCATTGTCATAATAGGAAACAATAAGTTCTGCAAATGTTTCTTCTCCTTCTCCTATAACTCCAATATCAAACGGATAAGCAAGCACTTTTGGAAGTCCTGATATATGCTGTCCGCCAAGAATAAATACTGCACGAGAAACTTTTCTTGCTTCTCTGGCTATTTTTTTCGCAAAATCGTAATTTGGCGTAACAGCGGAAAAGCCTACTATGTGGGGCTTATGCTGTGCAATAGTGGCAATGACCGAATCAAAATCTGTCTGAATTACCGTAATATTTTCTTGTGGTACTATCTTTTTTTCTGTAAGATAACTTGCAAGATACAATACATTCAAAGGAGCCCGAAATCCAATGCCACCGGGTCTGATAGTTTCAACCAAACATATACGAATATCCTTCATGGTTGACCTATTCTATCATGTTAAATATGATATAACTAGAAAGATTTGACGCCATGCGATAAAATTCTGCTATATGAAAAAATGTATTGTTATTTATATTTCTCCATATCATCAAACAAACTATACCGTGAGCATGATCTATCACACCGCAAAATGTTTATCTACTTTTGTTGACACTATTCATATAGATGAGGGAGAACATATCTCATTTAGATCGCTTGTCAAAATAAAGGGAATATCAAAAGCAATAGTATTTATTCGAAAAGTTATAAAAAAAAATTCATTTATTTCCTGGAATTTTATTGATTTTCTCCCTGGCGCTCGTTATAAAATAATCAAAAAACTAAATAATCAAATCAACATCACTGCACTTAGCTGGCTACTTTCAAGGTATAACACCCGCGTTCTTATCGCTCCTCCTGATTTATATGGAAAATACATGAAAAGCATAATCAAACCACATTTAACGTTAACGGACCAGGCCGATATGTGGCCACATTACACTATTATTCATATTCATACATTTGCAAACATTGTACTTGCTAACACTCCCTATATGTACCAAACCATGATTCAAAAAAGTAAATCTGTCATTATGATCGGAGCCGGATATTTTTATAAAAACGCATTTCAAAAATTTGCTTCCAAAAATATTAAACAAAACGGAGAGAAAACAATTTTGTGTGCCGTATCGGTCAATTGGAGGATAAATTTTTCTCTTCTTTTATACCTTATTAAAAAATTAACCGATTATCACTTTTTGTTTATTTATCGAGATACATTTCAATTAGATCTCCTAGGAAACCATCGTTGGCAACAGAAACGTGGATTACTTGCTCAAAAGAATTGGAGAAAAATTACACAGTATAAAAACGTAACGTGTATAAAGGAAAAAAATTCAATATTCACCATGAACATAAAAGCGTGTGTCGGCATCATTCCTTATGCCACACGGTCTGTGTTTAACCAATATGCGCATCCTGCTAAACTTTATGTCTATACAGCACTTGGAATTCCCGTTGTCAGCACACCCTTAAAAGCAACACAATCCCTTGGATACAAAAACGTATATTTCACAAGATCCCGAGAAACATTTGTCACTCTTATCCGGTCGCTTTGCAATATTCACATCTCATCTTCTGATAAAAAAATGCATATAAGAGAGGGGTCGAAACAAACATTCGAACAAAAAGCGCATGATATATACGCAATAATCAAACAACAAACTTTTTAACAACATTTTATTAATAGGGAAAACGCTACGTCTTTTGAAAGATTCCTAAACCGCTAATAGGATGGTGAAACACAAGATAGTTTTTCTTTACCAATTCATTCCAAACTTTATTGACACCATAACTGCCCTCCGGCATCGGATCAATAATAGATATATCGTGAAGTGCCAAAAAACCTCCTTGTTTCAGAAGGGGCAATGAATGGTCCACATCGAATTTCACTCCTTTATATACATGATCCCCATCGATATAAATATAATCGTATTCTAAATTATTGTGTTTCTTAAAAAACTCGCTCGTACGCATAAGAAATTGCGTCACAAACGTGCTGAGCGAACTCATTTCAAATGAACGAAATATACTTTGACCTTCAATTGTTTTCCAAAATCCAACCCATGTGTAACTACGACGGTAATGATGCCCATATCCTGCATCAACAAAGTCTACATGACCATATCCGTTATCATGACATGCTTGAGCTAGAACTGCAGGAATATATCCATATCCTGAACCAACAACAAGAATTCTGTGGGGTTTTAGATGGCGAATCAATCCATAATGAAGCCATCCATATCCCATATCTGCCGTATCAATATTTGCTTGATGTCCCCGTTCATCTGCTTTGAAATGCGTCATGAGTTCACGGATCAGTTTGTCATTTGTTAAACGATGCCGCCAATTTCTATCAAGAAGATCAATACAAAAAGTCTTTATTCCGAACATATTTTAGAATATAAAAAACTTATTTTATAAAAAACTCTAGGATATTATATCATTAACGCGTATTCTAATCATATGCATAACAACTATCTATTGTGCTCTACTATCTAAACCCGTTAACGATTGTTGTGATAAAACAGTTGCATCGTTTATAAGGGTTTTATAGAGAACTATTGGAGATGATATAGTCTGTGGACAATTAATATCTTGATGAAAATGGCGTATCAAAAAAATATTTTTATTATATAACATTTCCTGACAGGCAAATGTCTCTTCCCAGTTGTTCTTCATAATGACGTCATATTGCTTAGAATACCATTGCTTCGTCTCTAGAGATTCAGGAGATTCCATTAGCTTATCTGGTATATACACAATAGTCCCATGCATATCACGAACTATTTTCGTAAGTGTCTTTGTACCATGTAAATAGGGTTTTGTTTCTATGTCTTGTGAAGAAATTGTTTCATGTATAGTGATTATCCAAGGAATAATAAATATCAAAAGAACGAACATAGAAATAATCATTGTTATTTTGTTCTTTAATTGAGCTAATCCGAACATTAATACATAAAGCACAAAAGGCTGTATAAATAATAAATTGCGTGGAGCGAACGCCCCGTATTTAAAAATATATTGTAGAATAATTACTATCAATAAATATATGAATATTAATAACGTTACATTTTTAAAGGTATTGAATTTCAATACTGTTGTTCCTGATAAAAATAATAAAAATATAACTAAAACGACTTGAATAGTAGATGTAAACTGCATCCGAATTATGGTATTTATATGTTCAAAAACAACCAAAATAGGGATTGGATGCAAAAACATAAGCCATTTAGATGAAGAAATAAATATTGAATTTAATGTGTTTGGAAGAAAAACTACTCCACTTATAGCCAAAATAAATAACATTTTTATTACTATTTGCTTATTTTTTCTATTTAAAGATAAGAGTAAAGCCGGTATAAAAAGAATATATTGAAACACATGGTTAAATGCTAATAACAATATAAGATAGTAATATTTTATGTTTGTCAATTGTTCTGATATCAATAAAAAAACTGTAAAAACTGAACCAAAATATAATAATGAATAATAACGTATTTCTATTGAGTAGTAAAAAAGAGGTGGATTAAAAAAGTATAATAAAAAAAATAGTATATACATTACAATGTCTTCTGTAACAATAAATATGTTTTTTTTACCAGATCTAGCAATCAATAATATTTGGGCAAATAGTATTCCGGCTAACGTATGGTAGAACATATAGGGAATTCTATATACAAATTCATGCGTATCGAGAGGAAATACATGAACTAGTCGTATCCAAAACCACATGATCATATAATCCAAAGGTGGAGCTAACATAAATTGCTTAGTTATTGATTGTATTATTAGATTAAATGATCCTTGACTTGTCATTATTGTATCTAGTTCATCATTCCAAAATTCTATACTTACAATATCTCTATAAAGCCACCAATAAGTTGTAATAGCTACTAATAAACACACCATGATGGCGAAATAATTATATTTATTGAAGAAACGGATCTGTATTGGCAACGAAATAAGTATTAAGAGGATTAGCGCAAGAGGTAAAAATGGAAAATTTGTATTACATAGTATATATAGTAAAGTCAAATAAAGGAGAATTTTGAAATATTTATGAATAATTATCATAATGTTTACATCGCATACAATAAGTTCTCAAGACGATTAAATCTATGTTGAGAACTATATTGCTTTGAAATTGTAACGGCATTTTTCGCTACTCTTTGATAAGTTTGCTCACTAACATTTATTAACACTTCCTTGACAGTGTTGTAAAAAGCATTTTTATCTATTTTTTGAACGAGAAATCCATTTACATTATTTTTAATAATCTCTGAAGCGCCTCCGCAAGTAAAAGTAATTACTGGGGTTCCACATGCAAGAGATTCTAAAATAACGAGCGGGCAGGGATCTTTCCAGACAGAAGGAAAAAGACAATACGTGGCTTGATTGTATAATGCAGGCATATCATCATACTCAGTTTTTTTTAGTAAGACATTATTATATCGTTTTGATAGGTTTTGAATACGATTCGTTAATTTAGTAAGGTGCTTTTTTTCTTTCATTGTTAAACTCCAAAGGTCAGGAGATCCGCCGATAATAAATTGCACTCTTTTTTTATATGTGCGATTTATACGAATAATAACATCTTCCAAAACTGAAATTCCTTTCAAGGGGTGCCACGAGCTCGCGTAAAGAAAGGTAATAGTGTGTTGATCTTTGGCTTGTTTTGCATGAAATTTTGCCGTATCAACACCATTAAAAAGCACATGACAGGCTGTTTTGGGCAAAAGGGGATATGCATGAGCAAATTGATCATAAAGACTTTTTGATGGAAAAATAATCTTACATACTGTAAAGCATTTTGGAAACAGTCTGAACCAGATAATATTGTTGTAAAAATTATGATAAGCAAGCACTGTCTTTGATGGAAAAAGCAATGCAACAAATGGCTGTTCAAATATATAATATGTATCGTCATTTCTAGCAAAATATAGAAATTGAAGAGCATAGAGAAGGTCACAGAAAAAATACAGCAAAAATTTTAATCGAAAATATATCCGCCGAACGCCTCTGTACCTTCCCAAAAAATCTAGTGTATCAACCGTATCAATAAACGCATGGGGATACCATAGTATACGAAAGTGTTTTTTGTATTTTGAATCAGCAATGGTCATGTCAGAAGCAACATACGCCTGCGTTAATTTCCTACGATCTATAAAATGTTTTGCGTCTTCAAAAAATACCCGTTCACATCCTGCCATATATGAAAATAACATTGTACGGACTTGTGGTTTAAAAAGCATGCTCAGCATATGTTGTATATAGAAAGAGTTCCCTATTTATATTGAATCTTCGTAATAATTCCTTTATTCCGGTAAGATTTATCCGCAGCTTCAAGAATCCTTGTCACAATCGCACCGTCTTGCCCGTCAGTGCAGGGCTTATTCCCTTTCTCTATGCTTCCGATAAATTCTTTGAGGCATAAGGTTAAAGATTGCTTTTTCTGTACTAAAACCTTCCGAAATATTTCCTTGCTTTGCATGTGTTGCGTTTCAAATATACGAACACTAGATTGTGTGAGAGATTTAGTCTCGAGAGTAATTGTCTGTTTGGTTCCTGCAATGTGTATCTTTCTTACTTTCGTTGGCGAGCTCCAACTCACTGTACTATATGCATGTATTCCATTCGGATACATCAACATAATTTGGGCAGTATCGACAATTCCCGAGGGAAGCGTTGACGAGCCCTGAACAGCAATATAAAGTGGATTAGTTTCAAAAATATATCGAGTAATAACTATGTCATGGATTCCCATATCCCAAACAACATTCTCTTTTTCCCTGATAATACCATTGCTTATCCGCGTACTTATATAACTTAAAGGCTTACCAAAATTTTTTTTCTTCACGAGTTCCCGTACATAGTGAATTGACGAATCGTAAACATAAGTATGATCAACCATTAATACTCTTTGCATTTTTTGTGCTAATTGGACAAGCGCATCACTTTCTTTCACGGTAAGAGTCATCGGTTTCTCGACGAAAACATGCTTGCCTGAAAGAAGAGCTTTTTTTGCCAGCTTATAATGAGTAGGTGATGGAGTTGCAATAATACATGCATCAATTTTTGGATCATACAAAATCTCATTAAAATCATCATGCAAAATCACGGCTGGAACCTCCTTAGATAATAAACGTAATATTTTTGTCGATATCTCACAAACGTGAATAATTTGTTGCGGATGTAACTTGTTGCTAAGCACACGTAAAATCTTTAAACCCCAATATCCACAACCAATTAGAGCAATATGCTGTATCTGATTATTTTGTTTCATACCATACAGTTCCTTTGGACAGCATCTTTCATATAAATATTATCATTATCGTTTCTCTAAGTTATGGCCACAATATTTATAACAAAAAGGTAAAAATTTTCCATTAAGTAAAGCTAAACGAATCGGTCGCATTTTTTTCCATATCTCGGATAATGGCATAGCTCGAATAGTCAAGGCTTTCATTTCTCCAAATGCAAAACAACATGGAAAAATACTCCCATCGCCTGCAATTTCAATGTTTGATTCTACGTATTGACAATATTTATCTTTAAAATAATCTTTTGTTTTTACAGTATGACCCCAGGCAGGGCGAGTAGACAGCATCGATAATACAAAAGGAATATTGTGTTTTATTGTTAACTTTTGACAAAGTCCCTGTAAATCTTTACGTAGTTGCTGTATTTGTGAAGCAGTCATAAGAAGGTAAGCAGATTTCTGATTTACCGACAATTGATCAAATTCAATTTCATCGACTTCTAGAGATTCTCCAAGTTTTGCAAATGCGACTGCATCTTTTGCATTATTTTTTTGCATAACAAAAAGAAGCGATACGCGAAGTTGTGGAAATCTTTGTTTTTTAAGCTTCACCAGCTCTTTAACGTTCTTGAGCACGTTTTTAAAATCATCTACACCATTGATTTTCTTGTATACTTCGGGAGATCCTGCATGAAAAGAAATTCTGACTTCATCCCAATGACTTTCTACGAGTATCTCGCTCATAGAACGATTCATCGGAGAACCGTTAGTGATAATTCTTCCACTTAAACCTTTATTTTTAATACCTCTACATAATCTGTGTATATATGGATATAACAAAGGTTCGCCTCCACCGATAACATCTATATGGCAAACACTTGAAGGGAGTGTGATAAACAACTTTTCATATTCTTCTATAGTAAGATGATTTTTTTCATTTAGTGTGTGTTGTTTTCTATCTGTAAGATCAAGTGTAAAACGCCAGCACATAGGACAGGCATGATTACATACATATCCCATAGGCCGTATACCAACTGTCGTAGGTCCATCAAATATCCCAAAATGAGTAGTAAGATATTTTGTAAAACGCCTTTTTATCCCCAACATATATCAACTATTGTTTTTTGCCCATACATTTTATGATAGTGTGCGAAACATAATGAACATCTTTTAATGCAAGTTCTGGATGCATTGGCAAAGATAATACTTCTTGTGAAAGCTTCTCTGATACAGGAAATGCATTTTTCTTATACCCTAAATAACGAAAACACGGATGAAGGTGAAGAGGAACCGGATAATGAATACTCGTCTGAATACCATGTCTCAAAAGAAATCTGCACAATTCGTCGCGACGATCTGTCTGTATGACGAATAAATGATAATTTTGCTGAATGTTTTCATCGACTGGTGGCAATTTCAATTGACAACTTTGTAAATCTTCTCTATATACACGTGCTATGTGTTTTCGTTTAGTATTCCAATAGTCAAGATGTTTTAATTTTATTCTAAGTACTGCAGCTTGTAATTCATCAAGTCTACTATTATAACCAAATTCAATATGGAGATTCTTTTTTTGTTGTCCTAGATTTCTGAATAACTGAATCCGCTCTGCCAAAAAAATACTATTTGTCGTTATACATCCAGCATCACCAAAAGCACCAAGATTTTTTGTTGGATAAAATGAAAAACAACCAATATCGCCTAAAGATCCAGCTTTTTTTCCTTTATAAAGCGCTCCATGGGCTTGCGCCGCATCTTCAACGACAAAAATATTATATTTGTTTGCGATTTTTTTGATAGAATCCATATCTGCGAGATTTCCGTACAAATGCACAGGAAGTATTGCTTTTGTTTTTTTGGTAATCACTTTTTTAATATGTTCAACGTCAACAGTCTGTGTGTTCAGGTTAACATCAACAAACACTGGAATCGCTCCAAGATCTAATACTGGCAATACAGTGCTGATAAAAGTAAAAGCAGGAATAATGACCTCATCGTTCGGGCGTATATCGATTGCCCGTAAAGCAATCTTTATGGCATCATAGCCCGAAGCAACTCCTAAACATTTTTTTACTCCACAATACTCAGCAAATTCTGATTCAAACGAAAGGACTTCGTTTCCTAAACTATATATCCCACTTGAAGCAACTCTTAGTAAAGCACTATTAACTTCAGACTGGATAAATGAATGTTGTTTTTTTAAATCAACCATCAGAATCATATTGATATATTCTTCTTCTCGCTTCAAAATGATATTCCTATCCCACCTACAAGAAAATTCATGTTATTATGATATACTATTTGTCTTCACTTTGCTCTATAATCCTTTTTTTTAATAACTTTTTGTTCCCAACTGTTCGCCACTGCGATACATTGCTGTTGACGACGATATGGTATTGGCCATGGTCTAGAAAGAAGAATTTTAATATGTTTTTTCCATTCTTTTACCGTTGACCCGATGTAGACAAATTTTAGGAAGCGTTTCAGTTCATCAATAGGAGTACTGATTACGGGCTATCCCATATAAAAATATTCAAATAATTTCATAGGATAACAATACCGATTGAATTTCTGCGACGCATCTAGGGGATCATTGCTATATCAAATGCTAGAATTGTTTATCATTTTTCTTTCTGAATATGTTGAAATCTAAATAACCACAATTGATATTACACAGTGATAGAGGGCGAGAATTTTTTATCAGAAAACTGTATTATGTTTCTGGAACACTAAAAAGTCATAATTCCAGCCAGAGATCCGGGGTCTCCCTGGCAGAATGGATGGGGTGAATACTTCTTTTCCCAGTTTAAAACTGAATTTGGAAGCTTCAACAGATTTAAAACATTAGGAAAATTGAATGAAAATATTTTTGAATATATCAGCTATTACAACAATTCGAGAATTCAAATATAATTGAAAATGTCACCATATCAATTCAAGGTAAAATTCGTTGAAAGTATTCTTAAAAAAACGGTACTTGACAGACGGATATTGTGGATACCAAACATCTCAATCGTGTTGTTGACCAGCTCACAGAGCAGATATGGAAAAAACCACTCCCGACTCACCTATGGAAATAACCGTATTTATACTAGTAACAAAGAAAAGAGCTATTCATAAAAAGAGAACATTTCTATTTGGTGATGACAGTAGATCGCTTATCCTGAATTCTAACTCCTAACACACCACCAAGTCTCCTGAAGTAATACTTCATTTGGTGTTCTGTACTTTAATCATTTCTTAGATTAATCATTGAGCGATGCGCTGAAGCTCATCAGCTCCTGAACTGTCAAATATATGTTACGAAATAAAAATAAATCCGTGGCAAACTATTATTTAAGGTTATTTATCACTGTGCTATAAATTTATACATACGAATCAACTGAAATATGTTTTTTTTCACAGTACATGTTGCTAAACATAACTTTTTACAATTTCGAATTTGTTTTCGCTGAATAAAAGCATATTTAGATTCCATAATATCTTTCAATCTGCCTGAAACAATATTTCCAACTGGAGGAAAACTTGGACACAATCGGATACTCCCATCATGCTGAACAAAAATTGAAGATGTATCTATTTCGCATGGTCTACGTATAAATGTAACACTACCTTTTTCATCATTCAATCTAAAATGTTTATATATCCCCATAAAATTTTCGATATCATTAAGTATAGGATAATTATTTTTCTTCATTTCAATCAACTCATCAAATACATGCTTAGCTTTATTTCTTTGAGTTGGTCTTATCCATAATTTTGTCTTTTGAAGCTGTTCAAAAGTCTGATCAGAATTATAAATAGGTTCTATTGGTTGAAAATATATCCCATCAAGCCCTAATAAGGCTACCCATCGAACTAAAGAGGGGAGTTCTTCTATATTCAACCCCATAATGACAGTTTTTACAATAATTTTAGTCTTTGCATACTGTCGTTTCTTCTCTTCTACGAGATATTTCAAAGCGTTTTTAGTTAATAGCATAGCATCAGAATATCCACGAATTAATTCCACTGTTTTTTTAGTATCTCCATCTAATGAAATATTAATATTAGAAAACCCTTTGCTAATAAGATTTTTTGCAACTTTTTTATCTATTAAAAACCCATTCGAAGTAAATCCTGTATAAGGCAGTTTGCTGATACTGTAGTCAATACACCGTTTCATAAGATCTGAAGCTAATATCTCTCCACCTGAAATATTCATTTTCACATATGGTCCACACCACGTAAGAGTATCATCAATAAATCTTTTCCAGATATCAAACGACAACGCTAGGCTTTTTGATTTCCAAGCACGACACATAACACAACGTGAATTACAGCTCAAATCAGGAGTAACATAAATACTACGCGGTTTTGGAAGAAATAATGGTTCATTACATTTTAAGAAAAGATATTGTTTGCAATAATTTATTCCATGAAATAATGCTGCTTGAATTGTTTTACTGTTCATACTATTGTGTCTTTACATCAACTGATTTGATGATGTTTATAATCTTCTCAATTTTTCTTTCCCAACTATTGGCAATTGCGATACGTCGCTGCTCATGACGATATGCTATCGGCCATTTTTTAGAAGAAAGAATATGCACATACTTTTCCCATTCTTTTGCAGTCGATCCCATATGAACAAATTTCGGAAATCGTTTCAATTCCTCTATGGGAGTACTTATCACCGGTTTTCCCATATAAAAATATTCAAACAGCTTCATAGGATAACAATATTTATTAAATGATTTTCTATGATCATACGGAATAATGCAAATCCCGCACTGTCCAAGAAATGCTGCAATTCGTGTTTTTGGTATATTTCCAACATAGGTACAATTTTGATAAGAAAATAAATGAAGTATGTTCTTTTGCAAGTGAGCGTCAGCATCTCGATTTTGGATTTGTCCTGCAAAAATAAACTGATAGGCAAAATTATTCTGAATAAGTGAAAAAAGCAAAGAATAGTCAAGACGATTATTAAGGCCTCCAATATATCCAATAACTGGCTTCTTAGAAAAATTCGACTTTTTTTTATATGCATCATTATGGAATAAATTCAAACGAAATCCTTGTGGTACCACATAAATATTCCGTCGCTTTATCTTATATAATTGATAGAGCGTTTTGGAATTAACAGTTACAAGATTTGCTCGCAATAGTAATTTTTCTTCTAACTGAACAAAATTTTTTTTACTTTCATCTGACAATCCTATTCCCTTAAGATAATCAACGATATCGTACAAAACAAAATGTTTATAGCTAAAGCAACTCAAAAAATAGTAAAATTGTGGATCAAAAACCCATAAAATTAGTTTGTCAACGATTTTTTTTCTCCAATAAATCATTATAAATATTCGTACAAGAATTGAATTCAGAAAATAATTGATTCTGTTAACATAAGGAAATCTTCGTAAAGGAATAAAATCTATTGGAGTAAACAGTACGAATCGTTTATGAATAATTGTAAATAAATGAGGTAGTTTTCTAGATTTAATATATGAAATCAATAACCTAGGATTATCATAAGTGATGCATATAACACGATTCTTTTTAGCCAGAATCCTTGCAGTCTGTTCATAGAAATCAACTGACCATTTCCATGGTTGACTAACCGGTATGATAATTGTTTCATCTTTCATACAATACTCCTTTTTGGTGTTTATGATATCATAACACCATTATGCGCACTGCTACAAAACAACTATTATGGATAAAACAAGTGATATCAAAAGATGCGATATTTTTATTTATTACAACATTTTTATGGTATCTCTGTGCACTTTTCTTTAATCAAAATAATAAAACACTCGTCGGATTTCTAATTATTTTTGTCTTCATTTTATGGAAGCGCTTTAGAAATCTACAATTAGCGCTTTGGTGTACGTATATGATCTCGAGTGTATTTTATGTTGGAAAAACGTATACTTTTGAACTTCTTTCACCTGGAACAATCCAATCGGAATATTTGAAAAAAGGATTTTTAACTCAGATTGTTTTTAGCTTAGGCGATATATGTTTATTTAGCATGATTATTTTACTTTTAAAGGATTTTTACCACAAAAAACTTCTAATCCCTGTTTTCACACCCTACTTCTATCTTCTCGGTATAAATCTATTAGGTATACTTTCAGCTATTCTCGTTTCTAGAAGACCCGAGCTTTCCTTAATCTGGGCTTTCCAAAGTTGCAATCTATCGATTCTTGCATTATATACTATAAATCTTTCAAGACGCATCAAATTGTGGCCATTAGCAATAAGTATTTTGGCTGCTTTAACACTTTTTGAGTTCATCGTTGCCGGAAGTCAATTTTTTCAAAAAGGATATATTGGTTCTTCTGTGGAATCTACTGGATATATATCCGGAGGATCATCTGTAGATGAAGTTGCATCTTTGTTTAGACCATTGGGTACATACCCACACCCAAATATCTTAGGCCAATCTGTCGTATTTAGCTTACCAATTTTAATTTCCTTTCTTTATATAAAACAATACATCTTCAGTCCATATTTTATTCTTTTTGTTACGATGGGCGGTATTGGATCACTTTTGCTATCTCAAAGTAGATCTGCTTGGTTTTCACTGGGAAGTACGTTACTTTTTCTATTTTATATTGTTGAAAAACGATGGAAACTTCGGCTCGCTATTCAACTTAATAAACATATTTTCGTAATTTGTGCAATATTTTTTCTTATTGCCATAAGCGTAGTTCATTCCCGATTGCAACTTCTTATCTATTCGTTTGAAGAAAGTGCAAGCGGCTCAACAAGATTACTTCTTATAAAGGAATGGATACAAATTATTGCACGAAATCCATTGCTTGGCGTCGGACCTGGTATGAGCATTGTTGAAGGATTAGACCAAAATTATACACAAACATTACTTGTGTTTCAAAGTACCGTACATAATGTATATCTTCTCATTGCCTCAGAACAAGGAGTTATAAGCGCTGGTTTATTTATATTATATATCGTAAGTACCACAAAACTTTTTTTCCATCTTTTACAAACAAAGAAAAAAAGAAACGATAAACTTCATTTGATAGGCGTACTCTTCGGTTCGTGGGGATTATATCTCAACTTTCTATTCCAGCCACATCTTGATACAATGGTATTAGCAATATTATTTCAATGCATATTACTGAAAACGAATAAAAAGGTATGATGAAAAAAATATATCGAGCATACATTAAAAAACTTGGCTTGTTCGAAATGACACTTATCGGATTCGGAATTATCAGTGTAATTACTTTCGGTGTCATCCTATTTAGAAAGACCACGTATCTGACAATAACTGTTCAGGTAACTGAACCGAATGTCTTATATACCAAAGATCGAAACCCGCCTTTTTGGTATGCGGCAATGTTAAAACCCGGTACAATCGAAACTGACAGTCTTGGGATAAAAAACGCTGAAATATTAGGAGTACGATATTATCCTACCGAGACTACAGATAAAATCGTATTTATAAAATTACGTATTCGTTCTGTTTACAATAAATCTAAAAACCAACACTCATATAAGGGGAAACCTTTATTAGTCGGGTCAAGTATTCGAGTTGAATTTCAAAATAACATCATTGATGGCATCATCGTAGAAAGTGACAGACTCCAATCGCCGTATCAGGAAAAAACAATGTTTATTAGAGTTAAATTAATTTATCTGAACGCTGTATATAAAGAAACTGAGGGTTCACCTGCATATATTGCAAACGCAATTAATATCGGCGATAGTATGCAAGATTCAAACGGAAAAACTATTCTTACAGTTATGGAAAAAGATGTCGAACCGGCTGACCGATATATTACGGACAACGGCGCCTTAAACGTAGTAAAAGATCCTTTAAGGAAAGACATACATCTAACATTAAAAATTACGTCGCAACAAATCAATAATGATAATTATTTCCTGTACACATATAAAGTAAAAATAAATCAGTTTATACTGTTGGAGTTACCGAATATTACTTTTTTTCCGATTATAACTGAAATACTACAAAATCCTAAAGACTAGTGATAGTACATTAAAAAATATTTTTTAAAATGAAGCAATAATTCTTACAAATTTTTTTCTGAATACATATTCACTAAATTTTTTTGCCTGCTTATATAATACAGATGCAGCAAATTTTCGTCGATTATGGATATCAATCGCTTCTATTAATGACGCAACAGAGTGTTTGTAAAAAAAAGTTCCAGTTATTCCGTCTATAATTGTTTCTCTCACACCACCTCCATAATAAGCTATAACTGGTGTACCATGCGCCATTGCTTCGACTGGTACGATTCCGAAATCTTCCTTTTTTGCAGTAAAAATAACGGCCTTTGCACGAAAATAATAACCACTTAACTCATTATCAGGTACATAACCAGCAAAATAAATTGTTGGACCAGATAACAATCGCAAAAATTTCTCATATCTATTTTCATTAGTCTTACCAATAATTACTAATGGAACTCGTAAATAATTACATGCTTTAATAGCTAATTCAATATATTTTTCTCTATCTAAACGTGAAACAAAAAGATAAATATCTCTTTTTCCACTTTCTCTCATGTAAGGGGGAATATGAACAGGGGGATAAACAACCGTACTATTAACAGCATATTCTTTATCGATAATTCGTTTCATAAACTCTGAATTTACACAAATTGTCATTGCTTTCTGAATATTCCTTTTATATAACCAATTAATAAACGGAGTTAAAGGAATAACTTTCTGTAAAGAAGTCTCGGCCAACAATCCCACTAAATTCTTTGGAGGGGAATGAATATAAATAACATGTATTCCTCTAGAAATGGAAACCAATCCACTCATTAAATATGATGCACTTGAAATCACCAGATCATAAGAAGAAAAATCAAAAAAAGACCAGAGAAGAGGAGAAACGTATTGAAATATGGTTGTGTGTTTACCAATAGTTGAACAAAGTGTTCCAAGAGTATGGATTTTATTACGTGACAATGATGAAAAATGTTTCTCTACTATGTCTTTATCTGCAAATAATGTGAATATATCTGCTTCCTTGTATAGTTTGATAAAAGCTTGCAATACTCGTTCTGCACCACCAAACTCTACTAATGCGTCGTGCACAATAGCTACTCTCATGCTAAAATTATATAGCATCATAATGGAAAAAACAGTATTCTTTTAAGAATATTTTTAATTGCATGAAAATCAGCATTCTCATCATAACAAAAAATCGTCCGTCATCACTCATTTCTTGTCTAAAGTCGCTTCTTCCATTTACTCAAAAAATAAAAAAAACGATCATCATAGACAGCTCACGTTCCCTGAACCAACGCTTATTAAAAAATTCTATGTATAAGAGCTTACATATAACTTATAAATATTATCCCGATGCATCAATTCCTATGGCAAGAAATATTGCAGTCAGATTAGCAAAAACTACATATATATTATGCATTGATGATGATTGCGTTTTGACTACCAAAATCAATGAGATGGAAGAATTTAAAAAACTAGATGCAGACATGATCATCGGATCAATAACAAACGGATTACTAAAAAATCCGTATGCAGCAACACAGCAATATTATTACGATGTATGGCTAAAGAAAAACATCAAAATTTCTTCACAGAATCAAATCTTAAACAATTCGCATATTTTTGGATTTGATATAGTTTTTGCGAAGCGTCATATTTTTTTAAAATTCCCATTTGAAGAAATCTTACCGTTTGGAAATTCTGAAGATATTGTACTAGGTCATACGTTAGCTAATCACCGAATTAATATACTATATCATAAAAATCTTCATGCGATACATAAACCCAGATATTCACTTCTGCCACTATTGGTACGAGCGTATCAAAACGGGTATTCTTCTGCTCATCTAAAAAAGATATACGATATTGATGACAGAAAAGGTCTATATCATGTTTCTTTTCAGGAAAGATATTTAATATTTCAGAAAAACAAATCTCCATTATCAATATGGGGCAAAATAATTTTTATTTTTCTCTTAGGCCTTCATCCTTTTATCTCTTTAGTCGGCAAATCGTTCTATAGCATTAAACACCTAATTTTTAAAATAGCCTGAAATAACAATTTCATAATATCTTTCGTTAGATAAAATCTTTTTCTTTTTATCTCATCTCTTGTTGTACACATAAGCCAGCAATCTTGACATGCTTGTGTTTTAGATAACAATTTTTGTTTTGTTCGAGATGTCCATATGTCTTGAAATGAAGACGTATTGAGATTTCCGATAGGAAAATTTTTTAAATGGCACATGTAGATATTCGCACCCGGATCCATATAAAAAAAATTCTCTCCGGCGCCGCATGGTAGTGGACGTACATGATTTTGTAGATGCTTTTGTATTTTACTGTTAAACCATCCTTTTACAACAATTTTCGGGTTCAAACTCAGCATTTGATCTCTTGCTATCGCATCAATATCTTGTTTTATAGTCTCCAATTCCGGTCTTAATGATGTTTTTCCTTCCCCGAAATATACAGGTGAATCATGGATGACGTTGAGAGAAAAATTATACCTGTGTTTTTTAGAAAATGCATATATTCTTCGCATCTCTTCCGTATTCTGAGCCATTAAAGTAAAAATAACTCCAATATCTTTTACGCCGGCCTTTTCTAAAATTTTTAACGTTTTTAATGCTTTGCCATATGCTCCGGGAACACCTCTTATTCGTTCGTGCATTTTTCCTATTCCATCAAGCGACACACGGAACGCAGTATGTGGATCTATGGCAAGAATAGAATCAATTTGTTTTTTTATCTTGTCATGAAGAAAACCATTTGTGGTGATAAGCAATCGAGCCTTCGGACATTTTTTGTGCAGTACTGCTATAAGTTCAGGAATGTCCGGTCGTAAAAAAGGCTCTCCTCCGGTAATATCAATCATTTCAAGTGAACTCGGCAGTTTTTTATACACATCAACGGATAAAAAATCTTTCCTCTTGTGTTTCCAAATGTTGCACATGATGCACCTGGAATTGCATAAAAGGGTAACAGCAAGAAAAGCGCTTTTGGGATGGACTATTTTTTTTGAACTATTGTTTCTCATACTATCACTGACCAACTGATATAGATTACTCCAATGGCAGTTTAACTATTTGTACGTAAAGCCTCCAAATGGCAAATAAGGCGATCAACATCTGAGGAATATTTCGGTTTAATGTTATGAGGTTCCATTTTTTTCAACTTGAGAGGAAATGTAATTCGATACATCATTCGTTTTTTTTCCAAAAAATTTGCAAAGTGTTTTTGGTGATCATTAACATGCTCTCCAAATCGCTTTACTCTTGGAAAAACGTAGGGAATCTTCCCTGCTTGTAACACCTGAAAAATGGTAGCCGGGCCACCGTGACAAACAACGATCCGCGATTCCTTTATATATTTTTGAACCTGTCCAAAAGGAATACTACTGAATAAGTGAACATTTTTAGCTTGTATAATACAGGGCGTTGAACCACATTGATATATGATCAACTCCTTATCTTCTCTTTGTTGAATAAAGGCCTCTACCAGCGTATTCATTCGAATAAACGGAAACGGGATGGTTCCAACAGATACAAAAATCATAAAAGAGATCCTTTAAATTTGGCATGTTTATAAAATTTTAATTGTTTTTTATGTTGCACTAATAACTCATCAACAATTGGTTCGACAAGTTTTCCCGAGAGGGTAGGGTAGGCAACAAAATCATACGGTTCAATATAAATAAGTTTCATACCCAATAATTTCCCAACATAAAAAAAAGGGGGACATATTCCAGCACCGCAACTTATGAGTAATGATGGTCTTTCTTTGCGTAAAATGCGTAATGCAAGAAAACTATTTTTTATTGCATTTATTACATTTCTATTTTCTGGATAATATGCGTAATATATGCGCTCATTTTTTAATAAACTATCCGTATCACTGCCATGAAATGTTATCCAAAATCTATCGTATTTTTTCCACCATGATTGTAATTGTATGAGTTGAAACAGATGTCCTCCACGGGATGTAACCAGGCAAATTTTTAAGTTATTCATAACGGCTTACAGTACGCAAACAATCGTACAAACACCAAACCAACATAGGCACAAATCATTTTTATTCCATCAGAATAATTTTTTTGTCGCATGTACAACATCCACCTAGAAGCTGCACTCCGTGTGTGTAATGCAAATTTTTTTTCAACCAATCCAAAATGAAATGTACCCAAATATTCTTTTGTTATTAAACGTTCACTTCTGGCAATGCGATAATGCTGACGAAGAAAATCTTTTAGCGTTGTCCTTTCATGATGATATGCAACCATATTTTTACAAAAAAGAATCTTTATGCCGCGCTGTCGTAATCGTTGCCCTAATTCAATATCTTCCGATCCTCCTCGGAATAACTCAGAGAAAAACCCATAATGCTGAAGTATAGACTTTTCTATAAAGGCATTTTTATTATCAAACGTTTTCATTTCATTCTTGCTGCAATGATTAATTGTTAACCAATTTCGATAATGGTCTCCCATAATCTGAGCATATACATTGTTTTTCGGTATGCTAAACGTATTACCTTGAACGAGTATTCCTGGGTTTAACCTGTGCATTATTCTTATAGAATCTATATAGTTCTTGCTAGCAACACAATCGTCATCAAAAAAAACTAAGACCTTCTTGTTGGATTTTCGTATAGCAAAATTGTATAATTGAGAATACCCTCGAATGTCAGTTTTATACGGTTTCACCGGTATAATCTGCTTATACTTTGCCAGGAGTGCCCATGTATTGTCATGAGAATCATTGTCTATCACAATAATTTCATCATTATGTCCCAATTGTCCTGTTAAGGAATCCAGGCAACGCTTCAACAAATCAGCTCGATTTTTAGTCAAAATCAGGATAGATAGCGACGATTGTTTCATATATGGTTCATAACTGTATAAAAAGTCACTCAAGTATAGCAAGAATGATTTGTGCTATTCAATACAACTATAAATTTATATGTTCGGAAAAATTCTATACAAAATGATAAATCATAATTATGATTGTTCAGAAAATGAAGGAGTTTTATAGCATGTCTATGAACCAAACGGGGAAATGTTTATTATATCTAACTTGTAAAACCCTGGATATGGAATATTTCCCAAAGACACGTTAGAGCAGTGATCGACTGCGTATTTATTTTTTATACACTCATTCAAAATTTTAAGGGATTGCACATAATCTCCCTTTTGATTATAAAGACTCGCAAGTTCAATTGAAAAAAAAGACCAATCAGGAGAGAGTGTAGACGCTAGTCTCCAAAATTGTAAAGTGATTTGAGGATCGCGAGGAAGGACTTCCAATCCTACCAGATAAAAATATTTTGCAAATTTAAGGTTATAATCCATATGTTCATCTAATATGTCCACTCCAAGAGATGCATATGCATTATATAGACTAGTATTCGTAAAATTAATATTTTTTATTTCGGAATGAATTTTCTCAACTTTTTGAATAGAATGTATATCAGGTGTCTGTTTCTCGGGCAAGAATATAAGACTCACATTTTGTAATGCCTCTCCAACATTACGGTACTCTTTTTCATGAATAAGATACCGAATATAATTTATGTGAGTCAAAAAATTTTTTGGATCAGAAAGGCTAGCTTGTTTTAAAAAACCTGATCCCATCTGTATTAATAATGTAGAATTCTTTTTATGTAATAATTTAATCATAGCCAACTCAGAATTTGTTAGTTGTCTAGTAAACTTTTCTAATACTCCAAGAGAAGAATATTCCGAAAGAAAACAGCATGAAGAAATAATTTGGGGTTGTTTTGAAAACACTGTCATACACAAGCCAGTAACTAAATAAAAAATTATGACAATAAAAAAACACGAAGTGAAAATAATAATACTGAAAGTAGATTTAAAGAACGAATGTGATTTTTCTAATGATGTTATTATAGCGATAATGGAAACATACATCATTAAAATAACAAAATAACTCAAGGAAAAATCGACAAACGCATTCAGTGTCTGGAGAATAACGCACGACGTTAGTGCCACAAGAATACCCCTCTTTTTCTCTTGTTCTTTCCGGTACATACGAAACACCCGGATAACAACCCAAAGAAACAACAGAACGAATGGCGCCGTTCCAACAATGCCCACTTCAGTCAGTTGCTCCAAAAGCACGTTATGCGCATGTCGCGAATAGGAATCAGGTGCAATTTGAAGTCGTTTCGACTGCAAAAGAAATGTTCCCGGCCCGCTACCGAAAAGTGGACGCTCTTTAATCGCTTCAATTGCCTGCCGCCAATATTCAAACCGGTTATTCACGCCTCCAATCTCCTTTGTCATCTTCGGAAGAACGGCTTTGAGGAAATACGTATCATACGAACTCTGCGGTACAAAAAAGAGCATCAAAAAAATTCCCACAATGCTTATGAATAAAATTCCAAATGTAATCCGTATTTTTTTAGTAACACGTTTCCAATAAAAAAGAAGTAAAAAAACAATAAAAAGAGAAACAACAATCATTGCCGCCCGTGCAAAAGAAAAAATGACACCGAAGAGAAGAAAAAAAGAGATAAAGAGATAAAGAGATTTCCTGCTTTTTATCGCGCTCATAAGAGCAATCGGAATACCAAAAAGAAGAATGTCAACAACATTGTTATGACCGTACGTCGGAATCAAGAGATTTGTTTTTGTAAGACTTGCTGCAAGTGTAGGAATGCAAATATATAAAATTGACACAACAAGGGAAAAACAAGAAAATCCTAAGACGTAGAACGGGAAAAGAGCATGATCTTCCTCACTGGTATAAACGTAAAAAATGGAAAAGATGAGGAATGCCTCGATCATCCTCACAGTTGTGTAAACGGAGTACCCGATATCGTCAGAAAAAACCGTCCGGATACAAAAATAAAGAATCGTTCCACCAAAAAGAAGCGTTGGGGTAAGCGGCAGTTCGCGTTGCCGTTTGCCGTACAAAAACGCAACAAGAACCAATACGAGGACACCTCCTGCACCAACGACGTCGATGAGCATTTGCGGTCCATCGCCTAAAAAAAGACAAATACCAAGGAAAGAAAAGAATACGCTAAGGATGAGATGTTTACGGATAAAATCTATCATAGATATTAAGCATTTCTTATTATAGAATACTTACGAGCTATGCGACATGTCCTTCGATATTACTCAGGATATATCTTGCGTTTATTTATATGAGACATATATTCTTTTCTCCTCATATGGATGATGCGGTTTTGTCTTCTGGGAGCTATATCCTCACTCTGCTCAATAAAAAAAAGGATGTACAAATCATCACCGTATTTACATCATTTGGATCACGCCCAATCAGTTGGGGTGCGCAAAAATATCTTATGAAGTCTGGATTTTCCCGACTCGACTCATTTACAAAAGCGAGAAAAAATGAAGATATGAACTCAATGCATATGCTCGATATACCATTTGTTCACTTGGAATTTATTGATGGGGGATTCAGAAAAGATTCAAAAGAAAAATTTTTCTATACCACATTTGATTATCTTTGTTCAGGAAAGGTACCTCATGAAGACGTACGACTGATTCCTGCAATCAAAAAAACATTGACCTCTTCTCTTATTCATGCATCCGATATTCTTTACACACCTTTAGGCATTGGCAATCATGCAGATCATATCATCGTCAACCGCGTTGCCCAAACACTTCCGAATAAAACGTATTATTGGTTGGACCAGCCGTATGCATGGAAAGCAAAGATCAATCAACAATATGGATATAAAGAAACATTCCGCGTGCCGCACCAAAAAAAGAAAGAGGAAGTCCTTTCCTGCTACCGATCACAAATATGGCAGTTGTATCCTCATGGGATTCCTAAAATCGACGAGGTATTTTTTGAAAAGAAACCAACCCGCCGATAATATCGGATATATTTGAATAGTACGGCTCCCACCCGAGCATTCTTTTTGCCCTCTCAATCTTTGCAACAGAGATCACCGGTTCGTTCCGCTGTTTTTTAAAAAGCAATGGTATTTTTTTTCCAAGTTGTTTTTCAACGTCGAGAATTACTTCCGAATTGCTTATCCCAATGCCGCTTCCGATATTGCATATGATTGAAGAATTATTCACCTGAAGATAATGGACTGCTTTCATATTTGCCCTAACAACATCCTCAAGAGATACATAATCGCGGATTGCCGTTTTGTCAGGCGTTTCATAGTCACGACCATATATTGCCAGTTTTTTCTGCCCTCCTATGGCAACCCGTATTGCCGATGGGATAAGTTTTTTATTTTTATAAATCGTTTCGCCGAATAATCCGTCTCTTGTAGATCCCACAACGTTAGAATATCGGAGAATAATCCACTGCATCTCTTTTTCTTTCTGAATACTCTGTTCTCCCTCTTTCTTTGTTTGAGCATAAACATTCATAGGTTTAAGCGGAACGCGTTCGGACAATCGGTTATTCATTGATCCATATACCGATGCAGAAGAAGCAAAAATTATTTTTGTACATTTAATACGCTTCATTGCGTCAAGAACGTTTCTAGTACCTATGACATTCGTATCAACATACAGATCCTTATACTTTTCAGATTCGGACGCAGACGTGAGTGCTGTCAAATGTATGACTATATCCGGTTGAGAAATTTGTAAGGCGGATCTAACATCAGTTTTATTTCGAACATCGCCCTTAATAAAAAAAATGGGTTGATCATGCCAAAGATGTTTGAGAGGCATGCGTCTATCAAACACAGTAACGCGGTATTTTTTTTGAGATAACGCGTATGCAGTCGGTCCGCCAATATATCCGACGCCGCCGGTTATGAAAACTGTTTGTTTTCTCTCCATACAATCTACATGAATAATTCCGACCACAGAATCATGGCTTGACGAAGCTTGGTAAAGTACCGCGTGTGGGGAAATACAATGCCCTTGGCAAGCTCTTGGTAGCATAAAGCGGGAGTATGTTTGGTTAACCGAACCGAATCAACCCATTGCCACAACTTTTCGTTGACCGGCAGTCCATTTTTTTCTTTTCGAATGTTCACATCCGGATCAGAAGCTTTCCGATGTTCGACAAACGGTGAACCATTGGCAACCGCATATCCTAAATGATCCATAATTTTTTTTGCAAATATTCCTGCCCAAATATCGTCAAATCGGTCAAATCCCCACTGCCTCCCGTCAGGATCTCTACCCATCAAAGGTAAATACATAAGAGGCGCTACTTCTTTTCGAAATGCAAGATTCATGGTGCACATGGGGAAAAACTGACCTTTGGGGATACATGTAAGAAATGGGGGATAGGGAGATACGTTCATTGAGAGAGGCTGATTTTTTTGCGTTATGCCGTCAAGATCGATCTGATTGCTCCACAGTCCGTGACTAACCATCACGGGTATCGTATTTCGTACCTCATATGGAAATCCGCGGGTATAGAGATAGTTGGGATGGGGAAATGTAGAAACCCAATGGACCGGTGCTTTCAAGGAAAGATTGGAAACATGGCGCATGACGAAATCCTTATCAACCGGATAACAATCGTCATCAAGCGTGATAATGATATCAGCTCCATGGTTCCACGCTTTCCAAAATCCGTAACTTCTGATCCCGGCGTTTTTCCTTGAAAATATCCATTCGCTGTTTCCAAAATCGCTTTTGATATCCTGCCAACAGTAATGGGAAATGCTTTGAAATAACCCTTTGGGTATTTTAACCGATTTTTTCTCGTGATCCTCAACGAGAATGAGATGGCAGGGAGATAAAAGAGTTTTCCATTCGGATAAAAACGAAAGATTGCGAATGGTGGGTATGACCAGTGCGATATTCATGGAATGATGATAGGATTTTATCCTGTTTCCCTATTGTATATCAAAATCCAGAAAATGATATCTGCTCGTTTTATCACGAGCTCTACTGGGGTTCTGTTGTGGGTTCCGGTGTCGGAGACAACGTTGAACTGGGGGTTGAACTTACAGTCGGAAGCTGGGTCGGGCTGGGTATTATTTTTATTTCTGAATTGGTAAAAGGATCCGCAACCGTTGGAGTTGTCGGTTCGCGACCGACAGGAGATGGCTTTTGAGGTGAAAGTGGTTGTGTTTCTGTGGTAAATGCAAGCGGATATGATGCGACCTTATCTAACGTATCAATCTCTTTTTGTGAAAAAGGCTCAAACGGATCAGAGGCTTTCCCGATCGTTGCGGGAAGCGGCTGGTAATAAACCTCTATAGAAAGCTGGGCTGTTATTTGGGTTGATTTGGGTATGGCAGTCAATGCCATATTTTTTATCGTCATAAGCCGCCGCACTCTCACAACTTCGGACAAAAATTCGCGAAGCTGTATCAATGTTCCCCGAAGGCTCACTGTTTCGGTTATGGTATTGCCTTCTGGTTTTGTCTGCTGTATTCCGGAATCCGTCGCAAGGGAACCGATCGCCTCAATACTCATATCGGAAATCGAAAGACCGTTTTTAAAAGCGACGGCCTCCACACTTGAGAGAAGCGTTGAAACGGATTTGTCCGTCGGTACCGCTAAAAGAACATCCTCGGAACGCCGTTCCACTTCCCCCTGATTGAGCGCGGAAAGCATCGTCACTTTTTTTCCAATACGTTTCATTTCATCCTGCAAGGTCTGTAAATCCCGTATAAGCGTAATCCCATTCTGAACAGCGGGTACAAGACCGACAAAAAGCGCGATAACTCCCATCAGAAGGAGAACTGAATAGACAACAAGCGATGTATTCATGCGGATAAAGCGACGGATTTTTAGAATCATAGAAACTTACAGGATAACCGTATACGATAGTCCGATCTGAATCTTTTCATCTTCTATAGAAAAGGACTGCAATATAGGATCTCCGATTTCTTTCTTTTGTTCCATTTCCATGATAGTTGCAAGCACCTTCATAGCCTCTTCAATGCTTGCAACATTAACCGTTATAGCAACCGTATTTTTTTCGCCTAAGGAAAAAAAAGAAAGGGGATATGATTGTATGACCTCCATGGTCGTATCGATAAAAGGTGCATACGATACTTGCTTGACCATAATTTTGTCAATTTCCGCGATCCTTGATCGTATCATCACTAAAAGACTTTCTTTGGCAACATCTTTTTTCACTTGAGAAAGAAGCTGCTCTTTCTCTACTTTCATACTGTCACGCTTTTGTCCAAAAACAAAAAAAACGATCCCCACCAAAATTCCTCCGGAAAACAAGATACTCAACACAATCATCGATCCTATCCTGACGTACCGTTCCATCGTCCCGAGGATCGGTTGAAGCGTTGTTTTGGTTTGCAGTAAATTGATGTTTTGTGAAGCCATACACGTTAAATCCGACCTGCCTCGCGTCGATAAACGGACACGAGTCGAGGCGGGCAAATACTACAAATATACAAATCCGACAAATTGTCATTCCTGCGAAAGCAGGAATCTAGTATTATCATAAATGGATCCCGGATCAAGTCCGGGATGACATATTCATTTGTAGATTTTTCATTCTCTCAGGGCCAACCCGATGGCTACGGCAAAAAGCGGCCCTTCGCTGTTGAGAACCGCAAACCGCGCATCTTTCCTGATACCGGCCCAAGGATTGCCTTGCTGAGTTTCTATGCCGGTATGTTCTGTCAAATAGGGGATAAGTCCCGGGAGTTTTGCATTGCCGCCTGTAAGAAGTATGACGCCGATGTGTTCATTTTTATAGGTTTCTTCAAAAAATCCGATTGCCCGTTTTATCTCCCCGATAATCGTATCCATGACCGGTTTGGTGACAGCCACAATTTTTCCCTCCAGAATATTTTTTTCCAGTCCATACGTTTTTTTGTACGCCTCAGCTTGTAAAAGCGTAAAATCCAATGACTCTGAAAGCGCTCTGGTCAAGGCATCCCCGCCTGCAGCGATCGTACAGGTAAGCGTGAGAATACCTTTTTTTAAAATCGCTATATCAGTCGTCTGTGCGCCAAAGGAAACGATCATGACGTTGGGGACCGTCGGTACGGATCGGACAAGCGCACGGGATAAAGCGATGACTTCCGTCTCCGCGGCAATAGGCGTAAGCTCTGCAAGTTCCATAATCTGCATATATCGTTCTGTCAATGCTTTCGGAGCGGCAACGAGAAGAATTTTCATTTTACCGTTATTCATATCTTTCCCATCTGAAAGAACAGTAAAATCCATATGCACCTGGTCTAGTGGAAGAGGAATGTATTGCTCTGATTCCCATCTGATTGCAGACGTAAGCTCGCGGGTTGAAAGAACCGGCATTTCAATGACTCGGGTAAACACCTGAGACTCCGGAAAAGAAATATTGACGTCCGTTGATTTTGCACCGATTCCTTTGATCAGTTCCCGGATGAGGTGTGCCATGGCTTGCTGATCAATCTCTGTATTTGCTGATGTGGTTTTGGGTGGCGTCGGCATACTGCCGGCGGCAAGGAGAGTCATGCCGTTTGCGTCTTTGGACAGCTCGACGAGTTTCACATTGTGGGAACCGATATCAAGTCCAAGAATTGACATAGGCAGGCTTTGCCGGTTGTAAGACGTTACTCCCTGTTAGTACGCTTCATTCATCATCATTGTATTTGAATACAATACAAAATCGAATATCGAGGCTGGGGAGTCATAGTTTCTTTTAACCACAATTTTCCGTGTTACTCCGCTTTCTGTTTTTCCGGTTGAGGATACTTCAAAGCCCTGAGAGGGGAGAATCCGACCGGAAAGTGGAGAAATAATAAACGTTGTTTTATTATAATACGGCCGTAGCCGAAGAGCTAAAGGACGGCCGCCGGTTGTGGGAAGCGTGAGCGACACCTTGTATATGCCGGTTTTCCCGCAACCCGTCGTACCAATCCCTGTTTTTGTGAAGTTATTCCCCGTTCTTGTGGTATCCGGATCATAGGCAAACCGGTCTATGTCATACGACGTACCTGATTTATGAAGAACGGTCATCTCAACTGCGGGTTTTACGGTTGGAGTTGGAGTTGTCGGTTGATCCCAACAAACATCAATGGTGCACGCACCAACTGTTTCACAATAATATCCCGCTCCTATTTCGTCCAATGAATTATCCGCTTTATGGGGGACAAGCCAAACAGTTGCCACATCTCCTTTTTCTGTAGCAGTCTGATACGAATAAACAGAGGATGTTCCTGATATATTCGTAAACGTTGTTTCGAATGTTGCTTCTCCATTTCCGCTTTGTAAGGTAACGATCGTCCCTGATGCTCGTTTAAGGACATCCTCAATTCCAGCTTCCGCAGCACTAAAGGCGCGTGCGGATTCTTCTAACTGTCCGGTCGTTTTCACATCCGATGTCGTTCTTCTTATTAACGATAACGCTACAGTTAGGGCTATCGTTAGAACAAGTACTGTTATAAGAAGTGTTTGTCCCTTCAATTTATGAATACTCATATAATTTTACTGTAACATCACTCTTTTCCAATGTAAAGGGAAATGTTTTTTTATTATTTATTACGAATAGTCACGGTAGTTTGAAACGCAGACGTAGCCGCTTCGGCAGCCGCACTCGTCGTACTTTTTTGGCGAAGCGTATAGGCTATCGTGATATACGCCGGCACATCTCCAACAGAATTACACTTAAAAGAAAGCGCGGCGCACGTATTCGTTGAAGCAGTACCCAATGTCACATTCTCACTGGTAAGATAGTATGTCTTTGCCGGCGGTCCGGCTGATACGGATGCTATCCTGGCTATTGTAATGCCATCAACGATTTCCAGAACACATTTTAGCGTCGTCACCCCGCCATCGGCATTGGTCAGGGCAACAGTAGTCAATGTCGGAGCAGGGGTTGGCCTATTCGGACAGGAAACTGACTGATTGATTGTAGACGCGTTTTGCACAAGCCGAGTCATAATCTCCAGTGCCCGGTCACCGTTTTCTTTCACTTCGCGAACCACCCCGGTTTTATTATTCGTACGCATGATGGTAAAAAATACCTGTGCAAGAACCAAAGAAATAAGGGAAAATAAACCCGCAACCACGAGAAGCTCTAAAAGAGTAAATCCTTTTTTGGGTATTTGTTTCATTATCTCATCCTCCAGTTTGTAATATAGCTTGTCAGGATTACCGATCGATTCTGTCCCTGTTCTGTAAAAGATACAGTTACCGTCACCTTCCTGCAAAATGTAGCTACGGTGCATGATGTCCCTTCATCGGAAAACACAACAGTCCGGGAAAACATATTGTCGATGTCCATCGGACAAACGCCTAATACTGCATTTCCCAGATTCTGCTGTCCTTTGGCAAGACAATATTTCGTTGACGCTGATGTTGGTATATCATCCCATTTGGCTTCCTTGACAATCCGGACCACTTCCAAACCTTCCTTGGCATACTGAAGTGCCTGCGTTCGGCTTTTGGACATTTGACTGAACCTTAGTGTTGCCGTTGTTACAGAGACAAGTCCTGTAATAAGAAGGACTACAATGCCTACAACCACCACTACTTCGACCATAGACTGCCCGAAAATACGTTTTTTCTCATGCTTCATTACCCTGTCCATATATGTTCATTATTCACTTATGGATCCTGACGTTGCATCCACATGTAAGGTCACAGAATAATTTCCATTCGTCAGGATAATCTGACTTGGTACGGATGTAACTCCTTTCGTGAGGGGTAAATAAATAAAGGATGATGGGATCGGTACGGGGGAGAATGATACTCCGGTCGGCAACAATACCGTCGTTTTTGCACTTGAAATATCCACGCCATTACACCGGGGTGTGATCGTATATGACGTTTGGGTAAATGAAACCTTATAGCCTTCTAAAGGTTTCGTAGTGCTGCATCCCGTCGTGTCCGGTTTTTTACCAGACATCGCATCCGAACGGGCTTGCTGTATATTCGTGATCAATGTTAATGCCGCTTGCTTGACTTGTTGCTGCTCGTTATACGTGGTATATCGAATGAGTGTTGCTCCCAAAAGAACACCCATAATAGTAATTGCAACTAATAATTCAATTAGGGTAAATCCCACGCTACGGATTTTTAACGCCATAAGTATAACCAGTAGGTAATGCGCCGACGCAGTTCGAACTGGAGGAGAGTGTTTCTAATCTGGCAGCAAGACAATATCCGTAATAGTGAACAGGAGATCCACTTCCGTCAGTCATTTTGATTCGATATGGATAGAGCGTATTGTCTTTCGGATCCACCGGCAAGGAGGACATGTATTTACCCGTCGTCACGAGCGCTGTTTGAAGATTTGTGGCAATCGTAACAAAAGAAGTCGTCGATCCGGCAGGATAATACCCCATATCCGTCCGATAAAATTCTAAAGCAGAACGGAGCTGTTCAATGTCGCTTTTTCTTTTCGAATCCCTTCCGTTTCCGCTTGCGTATCCGTACGCAATAAAACCGAGCGTACCAAGAATCAAAATAATCGTAATAACGACTAATAACTCGATCATGGTGTACCCGTTTGTTTTTCGTATCATACAAAAATTTTTTCAGGGAAGATCCAAAGTCTGTACATTTCTCACACAATAATTCGTTCCGGATGTTACAAACGTACAGGATGTGCCCGATGCGTTACCATTTTGCACTTCCAATAATCCGGTACACAGACAATAGGACTGGGCAGTACAGGTGTCCCAGGTATAATCTAATCCCGTATCCGGATCCACTGGTTTTATCGCAGTTGTGATGGTAAGCTTGAGGCTTGCAAAACAATTAGCGGCACTCATTACGGCTGGAGCTGGATATGAACCTACTGCCTGATAATACATTTCAAACTCCTTCTGGAGCGTATTTAAATCATCTTTTCGTTTTGTGTCTCTCGCACTTTTTCCGATGCTTGCATAGGAAAATAATCCGACAGACATGAGAACAGCGATTGTCACAATCACAACCAGCATTTCAATCAATGTAAATCCTTTTTTCATATATAATTTTTTAGATCAGTCTACTACCGCTGTAACTGGGAAACGCAATAATCATTATTTGTTGTACACGAACCTGTTCCAACTGTTTCCAGATCCGCACAGATACTATACGCTGTAGTTGAAAGCGTCCTACGATAAATACAACCTTTCGGATCAACTGGAATTCCATTCGGCAGATAGCTGCTAATAAAATTCGCGGCGGTGAATTGTGCTAAAGTAGGGTATTTATTTCCGCTATTCGTATAATACTGTTCTAACGCCTGCTGAATCACTTTCAAGTCTTGTTTGCGTTTCGTATCACGGGAGCTCATCGTAACACTTGTATAGGAAATCATACCGATAGCCGCAAGCACCACAACAATCGTAATTGATACAAGAAGCTCTATAAGGGTAAACCCGTTCGACGCTCCGCCAACTGGCGGATCACTTGGTTTGCTCACCACAGGCAGGACATCCCTCTTTATCTCGCTTTGTTTGATGAAGTTACATGTAAATATTTTCATATATTACAATCTGTTTCTGACGCAATAAAATGCTCCTGTTCCAAATGTACAATTTGCTGCTGTCGCATTACCGTTTATCCCTTCAAGGGTTGCACAAATGCAATACCCATCCGCTGTAATTGAACTATATGTATATTGATATGGAGCGGAATTTTTGGGATCTACGGGAATTCCTGCCGGAAGATAGCTAATAAAAATCGCGGCGGTGAATTGGGCTGCGGTTGGGTATCTATCTCCTTTATCCGCATAATACTGCTCAAATGCGTCCTGCAAGACCTTCATATCCTGTATCCTTCGGGCATCGCGGGACTTTTTTTGCATACTTGAATAGGATACCACTCCTATTGCCGTAAGAACGGAAATAATTGTGATGACTACCAATAATTCAATAAGTGTAAATCCAACAGCTTTTTTCCGCCCTTTCTCAAAAAGTTGGTTGATAGTACTCATATAAGATGTATTGTTTTACTGTAAATTTGATACACAAAAATCATTATCTAAACATCCTGAGCCAGTTACACCGCTACATGTTAAGGAACAGTTAAATGTCCCAACTCCTTCTAGGTCAGCGCATATAGTATACCCAGATGTAGTATTTACTGTCTGTTTGTAATAACACGATGTTTTTGGGTCTGATGGTTTAGTAGTTCCAGGTAAATATTGAACTGCAAGATTATTATAACTTACTGATGGATATAAGCCATTGTTATCCGCATAATATTGCTCCAAAGCATTTTGAATTGCTTTTATATCGCTTTTCCTCCTGCTATCTCTGGTTTTTTTCTGTGCCGATGAGTAGGAGACTGCAGATATGGAAACGAGGATACCAATAAGACCGATAACGATAAGGAGCTCAAGCAATGTAAATCCATGTTTTTTTACCATAGTGTCCTCCACCAGATGATGATTGCATCTCCAAAAACAAGCGCAATCACACTTCCTACGATCAGAAACGGGCCAAACGGAATATGGGATTTCAACCCCTTTTTCCTTTGTAAAATCAGTATGACACCCGCTGCTGCACCCGTCAAGAATGCAGCATAAAGGGAAACAATAATCTTTGGAAACCCTGTGATAAGACCAATAAGAAATGAAAGATACATATCCCCGTCACCCATGGCGCGGCCTTTGGTAAAAAACCAGAGGCAAAAGAAAAAAAGAAAAGCGAGTATTGCTGGAAACAAAATACCTACGAAATAGTCGCGAAGTACGAAGTATGATGTATGAAGTACGAAAAATTGCATTCCCTGATACACAAAAATTCCAATAATACCGGTGATGATCATTTCCATGGGGATAATTTCATATTTGAGATCAGCAATAAAGATGACAAGAAGGGAACAAAATACTACGATAGAGAATAGAAGATAGAGTATAGAGGGTAGGGATAGAGGAGGCCCTACTTCGCTAAAGCTCCGAAGGGCAAGCAGAAGACGGAAAAGCAAAACAAAACCAATGCCTGTGATAAGCTCAACAAGGGGATATTGGAATGATAACCGTTTGTGGCAACACCGGCTTTTTCCTTTCTGGATGAAAAACGAAACGAGTGGAATAAGCTCATACCACAGGAGTTTGTGCTTACAGTGATCGCAGTGCGATCGGCCAAAAAGAACTGATTCGTTTCTCGGCAGGCGCTCAACAAGCACATTGAGAAACGACCCGACACACAATCCAAGGACAAATAGCAACAGGAGCATCATGTAAATAGCATACAGGAAATCAATAACACGAAGCAAATATCTAACCCTTTAAAGGTGACACCTTGCAAGGTGTATATAGTAATTTATTCATCGTCATCCTCCAACGTGATTGACCCGTCTAAATACCATTCAATAGATGTTTCCTTTTTGTTCTCATATTCAACGAACTTCTGATAACTATTAATGTGTTTTAAAAATGGAAGTTTTCCAGGGTGAAAGAACGAGAGAATAAGAACAGGTTTTATCCATTCGGTTTTCCGAATCCCTAAATACTCGCCATAGGATGAATACGCGTTTCTAAGGTCTTCTGTGTATTTTAACGGATTTCTATGAATGTAACGGGAAAGATGAAGAAGATATGGTTCATCAGATATAAGTGTTGCTTTATATGCATTTTGAAATAGTGCGCCAACTCGTTTATATTTCTTATTAAAATATATCACATAGCGAGTACAGATAGATTGAAGGAATTGATGCATACTTCGCTCATCACATTGTTTTAATAGAATATGGAAATGATTGGGCATGAGGGAGTACGCGAGTAATTCTATTTTCCCAAAAAAATTTTTTGGTGGTTTCATCACCCCTTTAAAGGTGACACCTTTAAAGGATACAAGTTTTTTAGTTTTTGCAAGTTCTGATGGAGAAAGAAGCGCTTCTTTTAATATGTTGAGAAAAACATGATAATCTTGTTCATCAAGAAAAATATTTCGTTTTTCCACTCCACGGTTGTAAACGTGATAGAAACCATCTTTAACGTATGTTTTTACAACATTTCTTGCAGGCATGTATTTAGTGTACCTTTAAAGGTGACACCTTGCAAGGGGAATGGGCATTCTTCTCTTAATCTAGAAATGATATGCATAAATAGGATATGATAAGGAAACATAAGGTGCATATGAAACAAAACATACATAAGATTCTGACGGGTATACTTTCTGAGATGGGTGTTGTCGGTGTTGATCCTGAAGTGGAAATTTCGGATGCTCCCGAACACGGCGATTATACGACGAACGTTGCCATGCGTTTGGTAAAAATTCTGAAAAAACCCCCGATGACAATCGGACAAGAAATCATAGAATTATTGGAAAAATCTACAGATGTAAAAAAAGAGGGCATTGAGAAGATAGACGTGGTGCAACCGGGATTTATTAATTTTATAATTTCCGATGATAAATTGGCGAATCAGCTTACCAAAGTAATCCAAGATAAAAAAACAGACGGAAAAGCAAAAACCGATTCTGGTCAAATAAGAAAGATAATGATCGAATACACAGACCCCAATCCTTTTAAGGAACTTCACGTCGGTCATCTGTATTCCAATGCAGTCGGAGAATCTCTTGCCCGCATTCTGACGTTTACCGGAAAAACAGTAAAACGATCCGATTATTTTGGTGATGTCGGTATGCATGTAGCAAAATCTCTTTGGGGATTAATCCAGAAGATGTCTGAAGATAAAAAAACCCTTTCGGATCTTTCCCGTCTGTCTTTAGCTGATCGCGTTCATTATTTAGGTCAGGCATACGCTATCGGAGCTGCCGTCTACGAGGATAAAACCGAAAAAATGAAACAGGCAAAAGAAGGGATGAAAGACATTAATTACCTTGTATACATATCCGCCCAGGAATACATGAAAAAGCAATTCGGATGGCATCCTCAAGTGGATTACGCGAAATACGTCACAACAAGCTCCTATTCGCTTTCGGAAATCGCAGAATTGTACCAAACCGGCAGAGCGTGGAGTATGGAATATTTTGAATCCATTTTCAAACGTCTCGGTACAAAATTCGATTACTACCACCCAGAATCAATAGCCGGTGAATACGGTGCTCAAATTGTTAAAAAGTATGTCGGATCGGTTTTTGAAGAATCCGAAGGAGCAATCGTTTTCCGCGGTGAAAAATATGGTCTGCATACCCGGGTCTTTATCAATTCTCTTGGGCTTCCAACATATGAAGCCAAAGAACTTGGACTGGCAATTGCAAAATATAAGGATTTCAAATTCGATCTCTGCTTAAACGTCACGGGCAATGAAATAGATGAATATTTTAAAGTGGTATTAACCGCTCTTCAGAAAGTTCAACCTGAACTGGCAACAAAAATAAAACACATTGCGCATGGAATGGTTCGTCTGCCGCAGGGAAAAATGAGCAGCAGAACGGGAAAAGTAAAGACTGCCGAATGGCTGATGCAGGAAGTGAAAAATAAAGTATTTGAGATATTAAATACCAGTAAACTCATCAGCCGTGACTTGGATAAAGATGATGTAGCAGAAAAAGAGACAATTGCCGCCATCAAGTATTCATTTCTTAAAGTTGCGCTGCCTTCTAATATCACATTTGATTTGGAAAAATCCGTTTCGTTTGAAGGCGATTCCGGTCCGTATCTTTTGTATACGTATGCACGGTGTAAATCAATATTACGAAAATCCGGTAACAGCTCTGTCATTGCGAGGAGTGGTAATGACGAAGCAATCTCTACAACGTATCATAAGGATCGCGTCGCTCCGCTCGCGATGACACTGGATAATGAAGAACACGATCTGTCGCGACTTCTCTTCTATTTCCCAGAAATCATTGAGGATGCAGGGAAGCATTTTGCTCCCAACACCATCTGTTCGTATCTTTTTAGCCTTGCCCAGGCATTTAACCTCCTTTATGCCAAACATCTGATTTTGGGAAACGATCTTCGCCTCATGCTGACAGAAAAAACAGCCGCAACGCTCAAAGAAGGATTGCGACTTTTGGGGATTGAAACAGTTGAACGAATGTAAATAGGATTGTATATTGATTCAACAAGAATAAAACAGCCTCGATTTCGAGGCTATTTTATTACATAACGTAGTGAATTGTTCTTACTGAACACACCAATAACACGTCTTTGTACCGCCAAGTCCCGTGCAATCTGTTGCAGGATCTCCGGTTTTTACTAGTTGTTTCGTCCCCTTCATATCTGTCCACACGGTATTCGCATCTGATTTGAATGATTTTGACCCAGGTAAATAGCATACCGTCACATCTGTCCCCGTGTCTGCTCCATACACGTAGACTTTTCCTAATTCACCAGACTGCATTGTCGTAAAATTTGATTTTAATTCACCAGTTAACACAATAGCAGCTATTGCATCTGTCATTGCGACACTATTCAATTTTTCAGCTTCCGCAAACGCATGGCATGCACCTGCATCGGTACACCAGGGGAAAAAATTTTTTAGCGCGTAATATCGAATGATTGCAGAGTGTACTTCTGATACCGTATTCCGTGTTCCCGTATCCGTTCCTTTTTTCAATTGTTCAAATGGATCAAGCGCTCCAATAAGGCCAATGGCAAGAGCTCCTAACAAAGCTATCACGATGAGAAGCTCGATTAAGGTAAACCCATTCGACTCTCTGCGTTCGGACATTCGGCTGAGCTCAGTCGAAGCCCTCAGGGCAAGTCCCTTCTTTAATAATTTTTTCATACTCTCACCTCCCTTAAAAACACTTAACGAATGAAATGAGTTTTAGTGTTTTTTAGGCCCGCCAGCAATCGCTCCTCACGGCGTGTACTAATACCTGCCTGCCGGCAGGCAGGGTACTGCTAAAGCCGTGAGGCAAGATGCGGCGGGCTAATCAATTTTATAAATTTTTATCCCACACCATTCTTACCTCCTTCCGAGGCCTACGGCCACGCGTCGGAGGGGCGAAGGTTGCGGGATTGATGGTTAGTAAATTCGTTCGCAAAACTCACTCATTAACTAACCAATCAAAAATACCCTCTCTATCTGGTGTATCAACTATTCTGATCGCTGTCAACCTATTTAAACTGCGCCGTCAAATTGTAAATCGGCGTTATGACTGATATGACGATGAATCCTACCCCAATACCCAAAAATATCATGATGATCGGCTCGATGGCCGTGGTAAGACCTTTCACTAAATTCTCCGTCTCTGATTGGAAATACACGGATAGTTTGAGAAGCGTATCGTCCATTTTTCCCGTTTCTTCACCGACTTTCATCATCTGGGACACAATCGGCGGGAATTCCTTGTGAAAGTGAAATGTGTCTCCCAAGGTAAACCCTTTTTCTACTTTTTTCCCGATATCATCAATAGCATCGCGATAAAGAACGTTTCCTAACGAATATTTGAGAATTTTTAAAGCATCCAGAATAAGAATGCCGGATGAGAGAAGCATGGATAAGGTTCTCGTAAACTCAACCAGGATCAGTTTTTTCTGCAGATTTCCAATAATGGGAACTTTCAGCATATACGTATCGATCAACCGCTCACCCAGCGGCGTCTTCTTCCATTTTTGAAAAGCAATGCTTGTACCGATACCGGCTAAAATAACAAACCACCAGAAACGGACGGCAAAATTGGATATGCCGATCAATATCTGTGTCGTGACCGGAAGCGTAATGCCAAAATCTTTGTAGAGATCCGTCAATTTCGGAACGACAACTACCATCAAAACGCCCACAACGACGATCATCGCCACGATGATAATCACGGGATATACCATGGCACCTGTTACTTTGCTTCGAAATTCACGCTGTGATTCCATCGTTTCGGCAAGCCTGGTAAGCACCTTATCCAAAAACCCTGACGCTTCGCCCGCCCTAATAAGGGAAACATAGATCGAAGAAAAATGATCAGGATACTTCGACAGTGCGTCAACGAGATTTCCTCCTCCGGTGATCTGATGTTCTATATCCAAAAGAACCTTGGCAAATTCAGGATTCGTCGTCTGCTCTCTCAAAATGGAAAGAGACTGGGGAAGAGAAAGACCGGCGGTGATCATCGTAGACAATTGTCTCGTAAAATTGACTATATCGGAAAACCCGACTTTTTGAAATTTAGCCAAAGCTCCTGCAAACGGTAAATCACCGGTTTGTCTTAGAGAAACGACAACCAACTGTTTTTCTTTCAAAAGATGCACTGCCTGATCTTCACTCGGACTTTCTACCAAACCGGTCGTCTGTTTCCCGTCCGCTGTAAACGCTTTATAGGAATAAAAAGGCATAGTACAATATAGAAGCTTAGATGCTTAGTTAATGAGAAGCTTAGTGAAGGACTACGCTTCTAAACTTCTAAACTTCTTTTAAATCCGTTTAATCATTCTCCCTAAATCCTCAGGACGAAGCGCGTACGATGAGGCTACCTCGACGCTGATTTTACCGTCTATGACTGCTTTGGCAAGCGACATCTCCAGTGTCATCATGCTGTACTCGGAAGACGTAAGAATGACGTTGTCCAGCTGATTCGTTTTTCCGTCACGGATGATCGAACGAACTGCCGGTATTCCGGTCATCACCTCACAAATTACAAGTCTTCCTCCGGAGAGAGCCGGAACAAGCCGTTGAGATATGACCCCTTCAAGCGTATTGGCAATCTGGTATCGTATCTGCTGTTGTTGCCCCTCAGGAAACACGTCGATAATCCGGTCAACGGTTTGGGATGCAGAATTGGTGTGAAGGGTCGCAAAGACCAGGTGGCCGGTCTCCGCAATCGTAAGCGCTGCAGCTATCGTTTCGTAATCCCGCATTTCTCCGACTAATACTACATCCGGATCTTCTCTGAGGACACTTCGTAAAGCAACTGCCCAAGAATGAGAATCTTCATGCATTTCCCTCTGTGAAATGAGGGATAGACCTGCCGGGTATACATATTCGACAGGATCTTCAATAGTTATGACATGAAGCCCTCGTGTTTCATTGATATGCTGGATCATCGCAGCCAGGGTCGTTGATTTTCCTTCACCCGTGGGGCCGGTCACCAGGACAAACCCCTGCCGGAGTTTGGTAAATTCGTAGAGAATTTTCGGCAATCCCAACGCTTCAATTGTCCGTATCGTTGAAGGGATATGTCGAAATGCACCGGCTACCGTGCCTTTTTGATGGTAAATATTGACCCGAAAACGTCCTTGAGGGGTGCTTATGGAAAAATCCAATTCTTTATTTGCCAGAAACAATTCTTTTCTTTCAGGTGTACAAAGAGCAAGTATGTATTCTTCTGTTTGAGAAGGGGACAGGACGGTTGTTCCCGAAACCGGATGGAGCTGGTCCGAAATCCGAAGCATGGGAGGAAATCCTGCAATAATGTGCAAATCCGACGCATCCAATCGGGCAGTTTCAGCGAGTAGTTCTTGAATAGACATATGCTAAAAAATCTCAAAACCCAAATCACAAATCCCAAACAAATTTCAAATACTAAATTTCAAACATTGGTCATTGTGATTTGAGTTTTAATTCCTCCTAGTCTTCCGCAACCCTCAACACTTCCTCTATTGACGTTATACCCTCCAAGGCTTTCAGATATCCATCCTGTTTTAAGGTGATCATTCCTTCTTTTTTGGCCTGATCTTCAATATCTCTCATGGGAGATCGGGAGAGGGTAAATCGGCTGATAGGATCAGTCATGGTAAATACTTCAAATATGCCAATCCGGCCTAAATATCCGGTCCCTTGACAAGATGAACATGGTTCTCCATTGACCGTTCCTTTTCCCCGATACAATCGTATCTCTTTGTCTTGCCCCAATAAATTTCCCAAGACATCCCTGACGCTTTTCACAACCGCATCATCAGGTGTATATTCTTCCTTACACGTAGGGCAGATTTTACGGGCAATACGTTGCCCGACGACCGCGTTGAGTGCTGATACGACCAAAAACGGCTCCGCGCCAAGGTCAATAAGCCGAGGGATGGCGCCTGCCGCGTTATTGGTGTGAAGGGTCGAAAAAACCAAATGTCCGGTGAGAGCTGCTTGTATTGCCAGTTCTGTCGTTTCCCTATCACGGACTTCTCCAACGAGCATAATGTTCGGGTCTTGCCGTAAAAATGACCTGAGTCCAGTAGCAAATGTAAGTCCCGCAACCGGATTAATCTGCACCTGATTAACCCCGGCAATCTGATACTCAACCGGATCCTCAAGAGTCAGAATATTGACCTTGGCATTGTTGAGTTTCGTCAGGACTGCATAGAGGGTCGTTGTTTTTCCGGATCCGGTCGGTCCGGTCACAAGGATAATTCCATGAGGCCGAAGGATATTTGCTTCTAAATTTTTTAGTCCCAATCCTCGAAGTCCCAACTCAGGAAGAGTGGGGACTCCTCCGGATTTTTTTAAAAGCCGCATAACGATTTTTTCTCCATGAACCGTGGGGAGGGACGACACACGAAGATCAACCTCCGAATCTCCCATTTTAAAATTGAATCGACCATCCTGGGGAATCCGTTTTTCGTCTATTTTCATGTCTCCTAATATTTTTATGCGGGAAATGACTGCATCATGAAGCCTATTTGGCAAAAGGAGCCGTTCCTGCAAAACGCCATCGACTCTGTACCGTACCCGCGTGTCCGCCTCCTGCGGTTCAATGTGAACATCAGACGCACGGAGCCGCATAGCCTGCTCCAAAACAGCAGAGACAATCTGAGCAATAGGAGCTTCCCGAATGACTTCCCCCAGGTGTCCGGCCTCGTACGTTTTGATTTCTCCTTTGGATGTTTCTTTCAGTGCCGCTGACACGTCCGCCCCGATATTTTGGGTATATGCGTTATTCATGGCGGTAAGAATATCGTCCTTCATGGCCATGAATGGTTTAATCGTTTTTCCGGTCTTTTTTTCCAGGAAATCGATAACCTGGAAATCCAAAGCGTCGACCATCGCTACCGATATGGCATTTTGTTTCTCATCATATTGGAATGGCAGAAGAATATACTTTCTGGCAACTGACTCGGGAATCATCGTGATCGCGTCCGGAGAAAATGCATGCGTTGCAAGGGATATGAAGGGAATGTCAAGCAGTTTTGCCTTTGCACGCACAATATGTTCTTCTGTTGCTATGCGTTTCCGGAGCATGATTGCCTCCGGCTCTTCACCGGTTTTAAGAGACTCTGTCTGAATAGCCTCAGCAATATTTTTGGGTATGCTCCCAAGTGCAACAAGGGTTTCTAAGAGTTGTTGGGCAGTAATGGCCATATGATTAGGTCTTAGGTCCTAGTTCTTAAATACAAAAAATAAACACTTCAAATCTATTATTGAATGTTTTATGATATATTGCAAGATGAAACAATCTTTGATCTTTGATCTTTGATCTTTGATCTTTTTATTATGCATGCATTTCTCATAACCGGCGGCACAAAAGAGGATCGAAAAAACAAAGCGATGATGATGTGTTTGGAATGGAATATCGACACATGCGATATTATGACCCTGAGAGTATTGGAAGAAAAACTTTCGATCGGCATAACAGACGTCAAAGAGGCGATGCGTTTTCTCCACATGTCGCCGAGACGTTCGCCCTTTACGACACTCATCATAGAAGATGCCCACGTTCTGAGTCCGGAAGCTGGACAGGCGCTTCTCAAAACGCTGGAAGAACCGCCCGCAAATAGCCGCATCATTCTAGAATCCCCACAGGAATCCCTGCTTCTCCCAACCATTATATCCCGCTGTCAAGCTGTTTTTGTAAAAAAAGCTGCTGATTCTTTTAAAATTGTTGATGAAAATCTTCGTTCGATCATAAAAAATGTTTGTGGGAAACGCACCGGAGAAATCATCAAATTCGTTGACGAAACGTTTGAGGGTAGACAAGACGCTGCTCTTTTTTTGGAAACGCTCCTTTTTGCCAGTCAAGAGAACCTGTTTGTATCCTCATCAATACCTGAAATCGAAAAAAATGTAAAAATCATCCGCGCTTGTTTACAAGCAAAAAAAGAACTTGCCTCAAACGTACATTTCCGCCTCGTTTTAGACAAATTTTTCCTCTTTTACACTGGACAACAGTCATAAAAACAGTGTATAATTGATGCTGTGAGCTTTCCGAGAGCTCCTTTTTAATTCCGGGAATGATATGCTCGATACGGGGAGTATGCGTACGTATTAAATAACACTCAACTTCATGAAAAAAACATCATCTTACACCGCTGACCAGATCGTCGTCCTTGAGGGGTTGGAACCAGTCAGAAAACGGCCGGCAATGTATATCGGAACGACGTCACTTGCCGGAGTACACCACTGCCTCAATGAAATTATCGACAATTCGATAGACGAAGCACTGGCCGGATATGCAAAAAACGTATGGGTGACGATTGCAAAAGACGGAAGTATCACAGTCATAGACGATGGACGGGGTATACCTATCGATATTATTCCAAAATACAAAGCATCCGCTCTTGAGATCGTCATGACCAAACTCCACGCTGGAGGAAAATTTGAAGGCAAAGCGTACAAAGTATCCGGAGGACTTCATGGAGTCGGAGCATCCGTCGTCAATGCGCTCTCCACAACAATGACCGTACAAGTCAACCGTGACGGAAAAATCTATGAACAAACGTACAAACGGGGTGTCGCGCTTGCTCCGGTTAAATCAGTTGGAAAAACAGAGAAGACGGGAACAATAGTCATATTTACACTGGATCCGGAAATATTCAAAGAAGGTACCCAGCTCAATTTCGAAACAGTCAAAAAACAGGTACGGGACAGGGCGTATCTGGTAGCTAAACTCGCATTTCATTTGAAAGACGAACGGACAGGGGAGGAAGCGCATTACTATTTTGAAGGAGGCATCATCTCGCTCGTCAAGGCCTTAAACAGAAACAAAGAAACACTGCATACGCCGATTTTTATCACAAAAACAACGGAAAATGGAGAACAAATCGTCGAGGTGGCACTGCAATATACCGACACATTTTCAGAAACCGTTGAATCCTATGTCAATGTCATCCCGACACCGGAAGGAGGGACGCATCTGACCGGTTTTCGGATGGCCCTTACCCGCGCAATTAATGACTATGCCAAAAAAATCGGGGCAACGAAAAACGGAGAAGATAATATCATCGGCGAAGATACGCGGGAAGGATTAACGGCGGTAGTGTACATGAAAATGTCTTCTCAAAACCTCCAATTTGAAGGTCAAACCAAAGGGAAACTTGGCAATGCAGAAGTACAACCTTTTGTCCAAACAGCCGTCAAAGAAGGCTTGGATACCTTTTTTGAAGAAAATCCGGGTGACGCTAAGGCGATATTGGAAAAAGTATTCCTGGCTTCAAAAGCACGACTTGCGGCAAAGGCGGCAAAAGACGCCATTATTCGAAAAGGTGCTCTGGAAGGAGCATCACTTCCGGGAAAACTTGCAGATTGCCAATCAAAAGATGCAACTATTTCAGAACTGTTCATTGTAGAAGGAGATTCCGCTGGCGGAAGCGCCAAGCAGGGAAGAGACAGAAAATTTCAGGCAATTCTTCCGTTGCGAGGAAAAGTATTGAATACGGAAAGAGCCAGGCTTGATAAAATCATTGAATTTGAAGAATTAAAGGCGTTAGTTATCGCGCTTGGCATGGGAATAGCAGATAGTTTGCATCCGGAAAAACTTCGTTACCACCGCGTCATTATCATGACGGATGCTGATGTTGACGGAGAACACATCATGACTTTGCTACTAACATTTTTTTACCGGCATCTTCCCTATGTGGTAGAACATGGACATCTGTTTATTGCACAACCACCGCTTTTTAAAATCACCGCCGGAAAAAATGTATGGTATGCATATTCTGATCTCGAACGCGACGCGATTTTAAAAGATCATCAAGCGGACATCAAAGGTATCCCCACTATCCAACGGTATAAGGGTTTGGGAGAAATGAACCCGGAGCAATTGTGGGATACGACGATGAATCCGCAAAACCGCGTTATCCGACAGATCAATGTGGCAGATATTACAGAAGCTGATCAGATATTCACAACACTCATGGGAGAAGAAGTGTCGTCGCGCAAACGGTTTATCCAAACGCACGCGAAGTCAGCTACTTTAGATATCTAAACATGACTTACGTAATCATTTGTCATCCTGAGCGTTCTGATGCGAAGGATCTAGCAAAGCGCTAACGCTGGATTCTTCGGCTTTCAGCCTCAGAATGACATTAAACTACGTAAGTCCTGTATTTAATTTTGAAATTTTGAATTTTTAAACGTATAATCGATAAACTGCCTAAACATAGAAAGATATAAAGGAGGATATATTTATGGATATTCAAATCATTGCATTGTTTACCGCACCCCTTACATCACTTCTTGCCCTTATATATGGCGCTTACCGCATAAAAGATGTGCTATCCCAGCCTGAAGGAAATGCAGAATTACAATCAATTGCCAAAGCAATTTCTGATGGAGCCATGGCATACCTGGCACGGCAATTTAAGGTAATTCTTCCATTCATGATCATGTTAGCTGTTGTTATTGCTCTGACCCTTGGAGTCGGCATTGCCACCACATTTCTTTTGGGTGCTATATTTTCTGCCATCATCGGATATGTCGGTATGTGGGTGGCGGTCAAAGCAAACGTAAGAACCGCCAATGCGGCTCTTAAAGGCCTCAATCCGGCACTTCGCGTTTCATTCGGAGCAGGCACGGTCAACGGTATGTTGGTCGTAGGACTTGGACTTTTGGGTATTTCCTTAATATATATGTGGGCATACTTCTCGTTTGCGAGTCAGGGCGCTGATATGGTAGCCAAACAGGCTACAACCGTGCTAACCGGGTATGGATTTGGCGCAGCGCTTATTGCCCTGTTTATGCGGGTAGGAGGAGGAATTTTTACGAAAGCTGCGGATGTTGGCGCAGATCTGGTAGGAAAAGTGGAAAAAGGAATTCCGGAAGACGATAAAAGAAATCCGGCAACCATTGCCGATAACGTGGGTGATAATGTCGGAGACTGTGCAGGTATGGCAGCAGACGTGTTTGAATCCTACGCCCTCACCATCATCGCGGCCATGATTTTAGGAGGAGCCATGTTTGGCCTGAAAGGAGTCGTATTTCCGCTTTTAGCCCGATCCGGAGCTATTCTTACATCTATTTTGGGTACATTTTTTGTGAAAGCAAAAAATGATTCAGAAGATGCGATCAAACCGCTTATCCGTGGATTTATCGTCTCGGCTGGCGCATCCGTTATTATTTTCCTAGGACTTTCGTATTATCTTCTTGGAGATATTCGAGCCGGCTATGCAGCGGTATCCGGAATTGCTGCCATGCTTGCTCTTCTTTACGTGACGAAATATTACACGGGTCCGGGAGAAAAACCGATTGTCGGGATCGCGACAGCCAGTAAAACCGGTGCCGGAACCAATCTCATTGCCGGACTTTCGTATGGCATGGAGTCGACCTTTTTTTCGGTTCTCATTGTTGCGGGAGCAATCATGGCCGGGTATTATTTCCTTGGTTTTTACGGTATATCACTCGTCGGTATGGGGATGCTCGCTACCACAGGAATCATCATGGCTCTGGATACGTTTGGACCCATTGCGGATAACGCCCAAGGCATGGTGGAAATGGCAGGACTCAAAGGAAATGCACCCGTGGTAACCAGGGGACTTGATGCGGTGGGAAATACCACTAAGGCATTAACGAAAGGATTTGCGGTCGGATCTGCAGCCGTAGCTGCCAGCTCTTTGTTTGCCACGTATTTTGAAGTAACGGGATTAACCACGATTGATATGGCGAGTCCTAAAGTGTTTGTGGGAATTCTTTTGGGAGGATCGCTCCCATTTTTATTCAGTTCCCGACTCATCGGTTCTGTGGGACGCGCAGCGTTTGATGTGGTTGAAGAAGTCAGACGGCAATTTAGAGAAATTAAAGGAATTATGGAAGGAAAACAGCTTCCCAATTATGCCCGAGCGGTAGAGATTGTCACAGAGGCAGCTCAGCGGGAACTCGTCATCCCGGCTCTCATCGTGGTTTCAGCACCGCTTCTGGCAGCTCTCTTGGGCGCAGAGGCTCTTGGGGGGTTTTTGGGAGGAGTCGTTGTGGTCGGACTCATGATGGCACTTTTTATGTGTAACACGGGCGGAGCGTGGGACAATGCCAAAAAATATATCGAGGATGGCAACTTCGGCGGCAAAGGCTCTGACACCCATAAAGCCGCTGTCGTTGGGGACACGGTCGGTGACCCATTGAAAGACACCTCAGGACCGGCCCTCAACCCAATGATGAAAATCGTACAAATTGTGGCAATTTTGATCGCCCCATTTGTTATACAGTTCGTTGGCAAGTGATAAATCCGACAAATGCCATAAATACTACAAATACTACAAATAAATGATAAAAAAAGAGGAAATGATTAAACCATTTAATCATTTTCATCATTAAATCATTCATTTGTCGGATTGGTAGTATTGGTAGTATTTGCAGATTTTCTTATGAACATCGGCAAAGTAACCCCATCGGAAATCACTAAGGAAATGCAGAAAGCGTATCTCGATTACGCGATGTCCGTTATCGTATCGCGTGCTCTTCCTGACGTGAAAGACGGCCTAAAACCCGTGCATAGAAGAATTCTCTATGCCATGCATAAAATCGGACTTATACACAGCGCAAAATACAGAAAAAGCGCATCGGTTGTAGGAGAAGTTTTGGGTAAATACCACCCGCATGGTGACGCATCAGTCTATGAGGCGCTTGTTCGCTTGGCACAGGATTTTTCTATGCGGTACCCCTTAGTTGACGGACAGGGCAACTTCGGGTCAATCGACGGAGATCCGCCGGCTGCCATGCGGTATACCGAGTGCCGGCTTTCTGCAATTGCATCCGAAATGCTCCTGGACATCGACAAAAATACCGTAAATTTTTTGCCGAATTTTGACAATACAATTGAAGAACCGATGTATCTTCCAGCCAAACTTCCCAACCTCTTGCTCATGGGTACGGAAGGAATTGCCGTAGGAATGGCAACAAAAATACCTCCACACAATCTGGGGGAAGTTGTGGACGCCCTGGTGCACATGATAGGAAAACTCTCGGTAAAAAATGAAAAGCCAAACGATTCTCTGTCAAAGGAGGACAACGATAACCGGTTCCACATATCCCACAAGGCTCAAATTACGTTCGACATTGCCCTTGAGGAACTCATGCAGTATATCCAAGGCCCGGACTTTCCCACGGCAGGGGCTATCTATGATATTGAACAGATCCGCTCAGCGTACGGGACCGGCAAAGGAAAAATCATCATGAGAGGGAAAGCGGAAATTGAAGACATCGGAGGAGGGAAATCAGCAATTGCCATAACCGAACTTCCGTACCAGGTCAATAAAGCGCATCTTGTGACAAAAATTGCAGATCTGGTGAAAGACAAAAAACTAGAAGGAATTTCAGATCTGAGGGATGAATCAGACCGGCATGGAATCCGCGTCTATATTGAACTGAAACGTGATGCACGGCCAAAACAAGTACTCAATAATCTGTATAAGCACACAGACCTTCAAACCACGTTTCCTGCTAATATCGTAGCCTTGGTTGATAATACACCGCAAACATGCACCCTTAAACTCATTTTAGAAGAATATCTCAAGCACCGCCATGAAGTCATCAGAAGAAGAAGTGAATTTGAACTTGAGGAAGCAAAAAAACGCGAACATATTTTAGAAGGCTTGAAAATTGCCGTTGACCATATTGATGAAGTGATTTCCATTATCAAAAAAAGCAGGGATGCAGATGAAGCAAAAGTAAATTTAATGAAACGGTTCGGACTCTCCGATATTCAAACAATAGCGATTTTAGATATGCAGCTCAGACGCCTAGCAGCTCTTGAACGGGAAAAGATCGAGGATGAACTGGTGATGGTCCGAGAAGCTATACAGTATTTGAAAGACCTTTTGGCTCACCCGGAAAAAATGTTTGCAGTCATTAAAAATGAACTCCTCAAGCTTAAGGAAAAATATGGTGATCCGAGAAAAACACGGGTCTTTAAAAGCAAAGTTGGAGAATTTTCTGACGAACAGCTCATCCAAAACGAAGACGTCATTATCACGATGAGTGAATCCGGGTACATCAAACGCGTGCCAAGAACGACATTTAAAATGCAGGAACGCGGGGGAAAAGGTGTCATCGGTATGACGACCAAAGATGAAGATGCTATCGACCGATTGGTATCTGCGCAAACGCATGATAACCTCTTGTTTTTTACGGACAAAGGAAAAGTATATCAAGTGCGTGTCTGGGATTTACCCGAAGGAACACGACAATCCAAAGGCCAGGCAGTCGTCAACCTCATCAACATCGAAAGTACAGAGCGCGTCACCTCCATGCTTTCTTACAGTCTCAAACGCGCTGAACAAAAAAAAGAGGGTATTGACTACATCATCATGGCGACCAAAAAAGGTATCGTCAAAAAAACGCGCGTTTCTGAATATGAAAACATACGAAGAAACGGACTTCTGGCCATCAAACTTGAATCAGACGATGAGCTTGCCTGGGCAAAACTCTCAAGTAGCAACGATGAGCTCCTCCTTGTTACCCATGAAGGCAAATCCATACGGTTTAAGGAAGAAGAAGTGAGGACAACAGCCCGCGACACGATGGGAGTGCGGGGGGTCCTTTTGACCGGCAATGACTACCTGGTTTCTATGGACGTCATCACCCCAGACAATAAAAAAGCAGACTTTCTGACGATCATGGAAAAGGGGATTGGCAAAAAAACCGCAATTTCAGATTTTCCCAAACAAAGAAGGGGCGGGCAGGGAGTCAAAGTTGCGGAAGTGAAAGACAGAACGGGAAAAGTGGTCGTATCCCAAATTGTCCCCACCGGTACAGAGGCAGTCATCATAACCTCCACCAAAGGTCAGGTCGTCAAACTTCCCATTAACTCAATTCCGCGATTAGGGCGTGCCACATCCGGTGTCATCTTGATGAGATTTGCGGATAAAAGCGATACCATCGCCGCCGCAACGTGTTTAACAAAGTAATAACAAATTTACCCTGGTATACTAAGCTCATGATTATCAATGGTAAAGCGATTGCCCAAGACTTACTCCAGAAGCTAAAAAAAAACATTGATTTGCTGAAACAGCGAGGAATACTTCCGACGTGTGCAGTCATTCTTGTCGGGAAAAATCCGGAATCACTCTCGTACGTGAGGCAAAAACAATTTGCCGCTGAAAAAATTGGGTTGAGATTAATGATAAGTTATCAACCTTCAACAGTAGATACTCAAACAATTCAAAGTCTCATCAGGGAATATAATACAGATCCCACTATTCATGGAGTTATTCTCCAGCGGCCGCTTCCCAACCGTCTCTACAACCAATTGATTCTTAACAGCATCGCTCCAAACAAAGATGTTGATGGGTTTGTGCCGGGATCGAAATTTCAAGTGCCGGTAGCGTTGGCGGTAGAAAAAATATTATGTAAGATTTATGATTTACGATTTAAGAAGTATGAAGCAAAACAATTTCAATTATTGTTAATAAAACAACATATTGTCATCATCGGTAGGGGAGAGACAGCGGGAAAACCGATTGCAGAATATTTGACACAACAAGGCTGTCATGTTTCCGTTGTCCATTCCAAAACATCCCAACAGGAAAAACAAAATAAAATAAAATGCTCAGATGTCATCATTAGCTGCGTTGGAAAAGAGAGAGTAATTACGAAAGACAATATCAAACAAGGTGCAACCCTTATTTCCGTCGGTATATGGCGGGACAGTGAAGGAAAACTTCATGGAGATTATGAAGAGGATGAAATCAAAGACATTGCTTCCTTTTATACGCCTACTCCGGGAGGAGTAGGACCGGTAAACGTAGCGTGCCTCATGGAGAATCTTCTTACCGCTTGCACATCACTCTCTCTTTCCATACACTAAGAGCATATGAAAACCTTACTCATTTCCATTCCTGTATTTTTTCTGACCTTTTTGTTTATACTAAACTAGCAGGTCCTATCCCATTTACCGTCACCAGTACGACCATGCAAAAAGCTGATGCGTTTAGCGTGACCGGTGTGGGAAAAGCAACAGTTGTGCCTGATATTGCGCGCGTCAATGTCGGAATCAGCGCAACAGGCCCTACGGTCAAACAAACACAAAATGACATCAATACGGTGATAAATAAAGTTTCAGAGGCAATAAAAAAACTTGGCATTGACAGCAAAGATGTCAAAACAAATTCCTACTCAGTCAATCCTACCTATGACTACAATAATGGGAAACAGACCATACAAGGGTATTCAGCACAAACAAATCTCATGGTCACCATACGGGATACTGCAAAAGCAAATTCAGTTATCGATACAGCAACCCAAAACGGCGCCAATGAAGTAGGTGGTATCACCTTTGATGTGGATGATAAAACCAAAGCGCAAAATGAGGCGCGGAAACTTGCTGTTGAGGATGCCAAACGCAAAGCCAAAGATGCCAGCAGCATCGCAGGTTTTACTCTTGGAAATATCATAAACTATCAGGAAAGCTTTGATGGAAATACAGAACCGCGGCCCTATCTCATGGCGGATAAGGCAGTCTCAGGAAGTGCTCCGACACAGCTTGAGGAGGGATCAACGGACATCTCTGTGACGGTCACCCTAAGCTACGAAATTCGGTGAATCAGCTTCAAAACCTCTTTACTATAAGGCTTGCGGGGACAGAAGAATGGGAGTACAATTATCGAACTTTACCCCGTTATAACAAGGTATTCAAGGAGAGATGTATGGGCAGGAATCACGTTTCGCCAATTCAACAACCAACCAATTATACATGCGGACCAGCTGCGCTCAAAACTGCTCTTCATATCTTTGGCATTCACAAATCTCTTGAGACGCTTATAGAGCTTTGTAAAACAACAAGAAACGGGACGACAACAAAAAATCTCATACGGGCAATCAACTCATTCGGATTTTCAGTATTAGCGATAGAATACGCAACCCTCACGCACCTTCAAAGCGCTCTTAAATATTCACCGACTAATATCCGCGCAGTACTGGTCAGCTATCTGTATGATCTGGATGCAAAAAACCGGCCGCATCCGGATTCCGGGCATTGGGCGACAGTGTCTTCCTATTCAGCAAGCAAAAATAGAATCGTCCTTTTTGACAGCTCGTCCAACACACGAAAATCCTACAACTGGCAGGAATTCCGAAGCCGATGGAAAGATTATGATTGGAAACGGAAAAAAATCGGACAAAGGGGTCATAAATTCCGACTCATCCGTCACTGGCAATCGCAGCTCATGCTCATTATCGCCAAAGACATCGAAAATCTTCCGAAATTTTCGATTATGACGTCAAAACTATTTCTTCCTTAATAAAATAATAACCGGGTCCTGCCACTCGCGTGTCCCGCAAACGTTCTCATGGACGCGGGAATGCTGTTGAACTTCCTTATCTTCTGGATGACCATTATGGAACATTACTCCTAACCTTTGAACAGTAGTACACTACTCCGGGCGTTTGCGGGATGCCCTCGCTCGTGTCACCCGTTATACATACTAATGTATAAAATGGTAAGGCGTGCGGGGAACGTAAAAATCACAGAGAATAAGCAAGAAAATTATCTTCTTTAATAATAGTGCGGGTGGCACGCGTCAGGAAAAAATAAACAACAAGACAAAGCGCGCGATGAGTGGAAAAAATTTCGAAGTTCGCTTCCCGAGCTTAGTAAATGTAGTTCTATAACAGTAGAGACTATTGCGAGCAGCGGAACGAGAAATTTTTTCTACGAATGAAAGCGCGCTAAGGAGAAAACGTGCGACAGCCTGCCTGCCGGCAGGCAGGGACCCGTTTGTTTATTACTATTTACGTGCTCTCCGAAGGGTAGAAGCGACAATTTCCCATATAAAATCCGGGAATGTCAAACCAACAGCTTTTGCCGATAACGTCATACTATACAGTTCATCATCATCCAAGCCCGGATTGGGATTTGCTTCTAAAATAAAAAATTCCTGATCGTTTTTCAGTCGTCCGTCGATTCTTGTAAAATCCCGAAATCCTAATTGACGAAATGTTTGTTGCGAAATCGCTTCAAATTGAAAAAGTTGCTCTTTGGAAAGAGATGCAAGAACCGTATTTGACCTCTGGTAATCCGGGTCGTTTTCATTCCATCGTTCAGAAAACGTGAGAAATTCCGGCTGGCTCGTGGACTTATACACTATCTCGGCAGGCGGAAGCATAACCGGGCCTGTTTCTTTTTCCAAGACCGTAATTTGGAATTCTCTCCCCTTGATAAATTCCTCCGCATACACCTCCTGCCCGAACCGTTTGATACGATCCCGAACAACAGCCAACAGTTCACTCTTGTTTTTCACAAACGACGTTTTTTCGATTCCGACGCTGCAATGTTCATGCGCCAGTTTGACAATGACCGGATAGACAAATGGGGGAATGCCTGATTCATGACCCGTCTCAAATACGTGCCAACGGGGAGTCGGGAGATGTGCCCTGACAAGGGCTTTTTTCATCGCAATCTTGTCCACAAATGCAAAGTTTTCTTTTGTCGCACCGGTAAACGGAATACCCTTTTTTTCTAAGCTTTCCATGGCGCGTAAACTGAGCGACAAATCGACACCCGTCCAATCTATAAGATTGAAGATCAGATCTGCTTTGATGGATCGGATCGTTTCCGTGATACGATCCTCTGAAAGCCCCACCAAGAGCGGTTCTCCACCTTTTTCCCGTATTGCCCGTGCAATTTTTTTGGAAGAGATAACCGTATCCTCATCAGCGACAAGGTAAGAACTCTCCTGTACGCGTTTTGTTGGAAGACTATACAAAATTGCGATGGTCATTGTCGATGGAACCTTTCATGTACTTTCTTAAGCTGCGGATTGGTGATATGTGTATAAATTTGTGTTGTGGAGATGTTTTTATGCCCCAGCATTTCCTGAATAGCACGAAGGTCAGCGCCCGCCGAAAGAAGATCGGTTGCAAAACTGTGACGAAGTCCGTGGGGCGTGATTTTCATTGGCAATCTTGCTTTTTTCACGTATTTTTCCACTGACCGCTCGACACTCCTGGCTGACAACCGCAGACTTTCTCCGGTCCGGTCGTTCTCATCCGGCTTTTTTCCGCCGTAACGGATGAATAATGGCGGCAACGTATCGTGTCGTGTTTCCAAATACCGGGATATCCAATGAGTTGCTGAATCAGAAAGAAATACGACGCGCGGCCGTCTTCCTTTGCCAATAACGCCGAATTCTTTCCGTTCCAGATTTACTTGCTCGCGGTTGAGACCTACCAGCTCCGACACCCGAAGTCCCGTTGAAAACAGAGTTTCCAGGATTGCTTTATCCCGGAGTCCGTCCAGGGTTGAAATTTCGGGCATGGAAAGGAGTCTCTCCACATCATCCCTTCCTAAAAATTTTAAACTTCGCGATTCCGCTTTCGGAAGATCGATTTTATCAGGGGAAACGACCGGAATATCCCGTTTGATGCAGTATTTGAGAAATGACCGAAGCGCGATGAGATGGTAGTTCTGCGTGACGCGTTTGAGACCGATGCCTTTCTCATCCGTATACCGGGATAAAAAAAGCCGGTATTGCCGTATCGACTCCGGAGAAATATGGTTTGTTGTTTGTGTCTTCCATTTTTCCAAACGCTCCACACCTTTTCTATCAGAAGAGGGGACAGAGCCAAATGTTAAAAAATCCAAAAATCGGGAAAGATAATGCCTGTAATTGCGAATAGTCAATTGAGAAACATTCCGTTCAATTTCTAAATGTTCTAAAAAATCGTGAACGAGAGTTGGCAAGTTCATAGAGAAGAAATCAACAATGATCAACACTCCATATCAACGAATTACGAATTTATTTACGAATATACGAATTTTCATTTTTTATTCGCATATTCGTACCGATTCGCTATTCGTTGATGGTAGTCAAAAAACGTCTCTACAATCTACAATGTACGACCTGTAACGAGTTGTCAAGATAGCAATTGTTTTTTCAAGTTTTTTCAAGGCCACCCCTTGCGGATACTCGCAAGGGGTGGCCTTATGAATTTCTGTATCGTATACTTACTCTCATGAAACTCGGCATCAAAGTAGGTCCCCAAAAACAAAGCATTGATGATTTAGATCATACCAATGCTCCATTTGCTGAAGTCTGGTTTCAGATCGATAAAAAAGATGACTACAATGAGCTTTTTTCATATCTAACTAATAAAAGGATCGACACAGGGCTCCATTTCTGGGGGTTAACCCATCGCGGATTTATGCCCAGTCTTGCGCATGATGACCCACTGCTTATCAAAGAATCCGTTGCATTAATCCGCCAAACTATTGATGTTGCTTCGGAACATCATTTCTCCTACGTCAACATCCATCCGGGAACACGCACAAAAGTGGTCATGGATTTTGAAAAAGAAACCTTTACTCCCAAATCAGATCCAACTTCTGTAGCAAGAGGCCAAACGCTTTTTCTGGAACATGTTCTCGAACTTTCTTCCTATGCTAAAACAAAAAATGTGGTTCTCACGGTAGAAACAGTCAATATCAACGTCACTAATCACTGGAGGGCTGATGCTGCCGCATCCCGTCTGCATCCATTTTCGCTTCATGAATTACCTATTGAAACGCTCCTTCTGGCAGGAACGCAGGGAGTAGCTCTAGCCAATGACTTTGGTCATACAGCAAGTACCATCATTTCAGATTCAGCTCAAGAGGTTTGGAGCCATCTGAAAACAAAAACCAAAGAGCTTTTCCCGTATACCCGGCTTTTACATATTGGATTTATTATGTCGCCATATAACGGCACGGATTTTCATGATCATTTGGATAACCCAATATTTGAAACATCAGAGGCGGTTCCAAATAAAAATCAAATGATTGAACTTCTAAAATTATTTAAAAATCAGAGTGATGTCTGGGCGCTTGCGGAACCTAATGGACAACACTCAAAAAATTATTTCATTGCTCAAAAAATCCTCACCAAAGCCGGTTTATAACCAAAACAACCCCTTTTTATACGACTGAAAAATCGAGGCTAAATTTGAGCCTCTGTAGTGCCCTAGGACGGCTCTTGAAACCCTCGGACGTATGTTTGTATGTCATGATTTTAGCCGATTATACCGGCCTATTCGTGAAATGGGGGAATAGGGTAATTTCACAGATTTTGGGAAAAATTACTTGGTAAGGGGCTCGGGAAAACTAGGTGGGAAATCATAAATTTCTTTTGTCAATTTTCGGTGGAGAATAAAATAAATGTTTGTAAATAATTATGAATTATTAATTTTAAATCCGCCAGCTGGCGGACCACTCCCCCCAAGGGCCTCCAATCCATAACGTCGTAAAAGTATTCTTGTGCGACGTTATGGATCTCTGTTCCCTCCATACGCCTGCTTGCCAATTTCTTTGAGCGTTGAGATACCTACCATATGGTCAGACACACACGAGCTTCTCAGTTGCCCTGTAAGGAGCCGTTTCTCCAGTTTATGGTATTCTATCCGTTAATAGTGCGTCCTCTATGAGAGAAGCGCGAGATTACTCTCGGGTAAGACATAGCCATATTCTTCACCGTTCCTTTATCCATACGTGTATCATTGATTATGGGTAAACAAAGATGAGAACAAGAAACTGGTGCACTGAATAGTATTCATTATGTTCGGGTTTCATAAAGTCGTTTAGTTTAGCAAGTACTAATGCGCCAAACGAATATTTTTGAGGCTAAATTTGCATAATTGTTTTACATTCTTCAGAAGAGGAAATAGAGCGAACTTACGCTCTAAATTGACACTTTCGAGGCCACTCTCTCCTAACGGAGCTGGCAGTCAAATAGAGCGACTCGTAAATGAAGCTAATTTAGCTTGTTTTAACGCTCTAAATAATAATTTTTGAAGCTCATTTCCGTATCCTTTAAAATACCTTAAGAAGATAAATATAGAGCGTAGTAACGGTCTAAACGTCTAAATTTGAAGCTCATATTCTTTCCTTTTGAAGCTGTTTCTTTACCCTGTAGTTGTGAAATGAGGCTGAAGACGTCGTGAAATATATTATCCACATCACTATAGGCTTATTTCCCTCATCCATATCAAACTATGTCACCTTTCTCCCCCACCTCGCCTCTTACCTTTTGTTTAAATACCCCGCCAGCGGGTCGTTGCTAAAAATATGAGAGATATGACAATGCAGACAAGAAAAAATTCTATCACTGTTTTTTTGTACATCTTTTCAACGATATACTGCTGGGCCATCCCGACCAGACTATAATAAACCGATGCGATAAAAAGGGCTGCCATCATCCGCGGTACGGGCCAAAAAGATAGAATCCACGTCAGTTGTGCCATGACCAGCGTGAGAGCCACAGTCACTGACAGCAATCGCCCACTCACCTTCTCTTCCAATTCCATTGCCCATAATGATTGAAAAATGAGAATAAAACTCAGAATTCCGATTGCGAGAATATTTGGAAACGGCCCGCCGCGAAATGCAAATATCGTCTGGACAAACAAAAAATACGTGACAAACGTCAAAAGAAACCCGACCGAATGGGCTGCGCGAAGAAGCGCAATAGTCCGATTCGCCGCAACATTATAAATATTTTCCGTCAAAAGGAGTGCATAAAACCCCACCGCGTACAAAAAAGCAATCGGGATCCTCGTGAGCCACCGGACAGGGAGAAGAAAATAAAACAAAGAGACAGCCGCTGAATACAGTGTGGGGAGGATCAAAAGTGTCACCCATTCCAACCCTTTCAGATCCTCTCGGAGACACACCGCTGTCAAAAAAAACGTAAAAATCGAGAGAACAATAACGCATGCATATCGATAGTCTGAAGGGACCACCTGTGTAAGGATGAGAATCACGGTTAATATGACGGTCGTTGCGACAAACAGTTGCCGTTTAGACAAAGATACGGGAAACTTCCACGAAGCAAATATCCTTTTGTACAGAGTTGGAAAGGAGAAAATAAATTTCATATTATTGTGAGATTCGTAAAAACCCGTTGAACATCGTCGCTTTCCTCAATATGCTCAATGAGGTTTTCAATGATGCTCTGCTTTTCCCCGGGAAGCTGAATCCCTACTTTGGACACTCTTACGATGAAAAAGGAATCAATGCGGACTTTTTTGTCAAGGTTTGTTTTTACGCGAAATAACTCCTCAGGTTTGGTATAGAGTTCAAAAACATCCTCTTTCTCAACGACATCATCCGCACCAGCCTCTAGAGCATACTCCAAAAGCGTATCATATGCGATCTCTTTGGGAACAAGGATAACCCCCTGATTTTTAAAAAGATAGGAAACAGCGCCCTGTGTCGCCATGGATCCGCCTGCGTGTTCAATTGCTTGTTTTAAAAAAGAGACAGTTCTGTTGATGTTATCTGTCGCTGCCTCAATATACATTGCTATGCCAAACGGTCCGTACGCTTCATATGCAACTTGATGAAACATTTGCGCATCACTCCCCTTTGCTTTGTCAATTGCTCTCTCAATATTGTCTTTGGGCATATTGACCGCACGCGCTTTCTCAATAGCCAACCGGAGATGAAAATTCAGATTGGGATCCGTCACCCCGCCTCCCTCTTTGACGGCAATCGTAATCCCCCGCGTTGCCCTGGTAAACGCTGCCGCTTTGGCAACGTCTGTCGTTGCTTTCTGATGTTTGACTTTTGACCATTTCGAATGACCGGACATAATGAGTTTATAAAGTTATAAAGTTATAAAGTTTGTAAAACGATAACTCAATAACTCGAAACTTTACAAACTTTCTACTTAGTATTGTACCTTCCATATTGACTTTTCTCAAGAATACGATATGCTGTCTTTCATGACTGACCGTGCCCTCAGTGACAAAGCCGTCAACGCTGCCCTTTCCCAAAACTGGCAAGAGGCAATTGCTGTCAATAAACAAATCCTCGAACAATCTCCAAAAAACATTGAGGCACTTAATCGTCTGGGATTTTCGCTTCTGAAAATCGGGAAAATACGCGAAGGAAAACTGATGTTCGAAAAAGTCCTCAAGCTTGACCCGTACAATAGAATTGCAGGAAATAACATAAAGAAAATCCTGGCGATGAAAAAACATTGCAAAGATATCATCAGCAACTATCCTGTCTCCCCTCTCCTGTTTTTGGAAGAACCGGGAAAAACAAAAATTGTTGACTGCGTCAATGTGGCATCGCCACAAATACTTTCGACGCTGTCCTGCGGCCAGGAAGTCTTTTTCAAACTAAAAAAACACTCGATCGACATCCGGGATGCGAAAAATACCTATATTGGCGCACTACCGGACGACCTTTCGTTTAAGCTTCTCATGTTCATAAAAGCCGGAAACTCTTTTACGGCGCACATGAAGCGAATCGCAAAATCCAATGTATCTGTCTTTATAAGGGAGACGAAAAGAGGAAAAAAATTCCGTAACCAAGCCTCATTCAGCGGCACGGCCAGCTACGCACCATCATTCCATGACCGTGAAAATGCAGAGTTAAAAAACAGAAGTGATACGGAAAATGAGCAAGAAGAACACTAAGTGGAGGACTTGATAGTTCTTTGAGCCCAAGGCTTAGCCTTGCGTTAGTCGCGTTTGACGCGATCAAGGCTAAGCCTTTTTACACGTTGGGATTACAAGATTCCGTTGATAATGTAAAACTCGTAGCTAAAATGACACGAACCGATTTTCAAATTCCGATCCGATGATGAAATGAACATCGCTTGAAAGTTCTTCATTCGCTTCCTCAAAGACACACCCATAAAGCCATTGAAGTGTCTTTACCGTATAGCTTTCCTTCAGTTCCTGTTTTGACCGTATCACGCATCGGGTTGGCCGGACATTCTCTTCGTTGGCAAGCGTGATGACATGGAACCCCGTCCCTTCGAGAATTCGTGCCAATTTTTGGGCAAGCCCTGAAGATTCTGTTGTATTTGAAACAGCGATGCGCAAATTCTCCTTCCGTATCTGGGCATCTTCAGCATGCGTTCCCAAAAGAAGCGTCAGTTTTTCCGTATCGATTTTTTTGACCATCGTCCCGTCTGCTTGTGTCGTCTCAATAAAAACAGGAGAGTTCGTAAGGTCAAATTCCGTCATGTCAGTAGGCCCCATACTGGGTAACGCTTGAAACAGCGTATAAAGAAGCCACACCGGGATATTTGTCCGTCTTTGGATAAAAAGCTGAATGCATGAAGCGAAAGAAAAGACGTTAGAGTTATTACTCGGAGGGTCGATGAAAAAACGGATGGGAATGCCGATTGCTTCCTCAAGCGACTCTTGGAAAAGGACGCCTTTGCGTCTGTCCATACGGTCCAGTTTCCAGACAGAGGAAATCGGATACGTTCCGTACCCCCTCACCGCATCAACAGAAACGTCTGTTGGGATGCTGACGGAAATGGCGATATTGCGTCTCTGATCATACGAAAAGACAATCGTAGGATTCCCGACGATTGCAACACCGATGCGCGTGGGAATTGTGGGATGGATAAAATATACCAAACCTCCTACGATAATAAGGGTACTTACGGCAGCTATACCGAAAAGCATCCACAGGTTCTGTCTTTTTTTGTTTCGGGCAGACATAACAATAATAAGATGACAGAGGGCAGAAAGCAGAAAACAGAAAAACAAAGAGAATAATTTCTTATCCGCTACCTGTCTTCCGTCTTCTGTCTTCTGATATACCCCACTTCTCTTTTAATGCTACAAGAGAATTGGTTTTAATAGCAAGACGTATTTCGCTCATTAAACGGTTGATAAATGCAATATTGTGTATTGTTGCCAAGCGGTACCCAAGAAGCTCCCGTACTTTGAAAAGATGATGAAGGTACGCTCTGGTGAAATGCTGGCAGGTGTAACAGGGACAGTCTTTCTCTATCGGACTCAGATCATACGCATATTCCGCTTTAAAAATGTCTATCTCATACATTTTTTTATTTGTAGTATTTGTCGGATTTGTCCGCCAGCTGGCGGATTTGTCTGATTTGGTATATACCCTTCCCATACGGGCAAGGCGCGTCGGCTGAACGCAGTCAAACGTATCAATCCCATGCTCAACGAGCGTGAATATGTCATCGATTTCCCCTACTCCCAAAAGGTGATGTGGTTTACAGGCAGGTAACAACGGACTTACCCACTTCAAAACATTTCGCATTTCTTCCTTACTCTCTCCAACAGCAACCCCGCCGATAGCATACCCGTCAAACGGTAGAGACGTAATAAACTTTGCAGATTTCTCGCGGAGATCCTGATAAACACTCCCCTGTATCGATCCATATAGGGCTTGATATGGTTTTTTCCTGTCATTGCGAGTCCCGCTCTGCGGGACGAAGCAATCTTTATTATAAAGATCGCTTCGGTCGCTAACGCTTCCTCGCGATGACAATGAAACTAATCGCTTATGTTCTTCCAAACTTCTCTCTGCCCAACGATGTGTCCGTTCCAAAGATTTTTCTGCCTGCTTATGCGTTACGCCATAAGGGGTACAGTCATCAAATGCGATATGGATGTCGGATCCTAACTGCCACTGATACTCCATGGATTTCTCCGGCGTAAACTCGTGTTTGCTCCCGTCCCAGTGGGATCGGAAAGTAACGCCATCATCACTTATTTTTACCAGCGTCGGCGATTCATTTTGATCGCTTTGAGTCGTTCGATACCGGGTTTCAATACTACTTAACTGACTCAAACTATGACTATACTTCTCCCTGCCTAGAGAAAATACCTGGAATCCACCACTGTCTGTCATAATCGGTCCATCCCACCCCATAAACCTGTGGAGCCCTCCGGCTTTGGCAACCACGTCAATCCCCGGCCGAAGGTACATGTGGTACGTATTGACGAAAAAGAGCTCAACCTGAAGCTCTCTGAGCTCATCCGGAGTCAAGGATTTGACGCTCGCCTGTGTCCCCACAGGCACAAATGCCGGCGTCTCGATATCCCCGTGCGGAGTGTGGATACGACCAATTCTGGCCTTGGTTTTCCTATCCTTATGCAACTCTTTGAAGCGGAATATACTCACAATAGCTTATTGTACCACGCTTTTCCTTGACAAAAAGACAAAGAAAGAAGTAATATACACATAATTACGAAAAAGGAGGAAAAATATGCCACCTGATTTGTGGGAAGTTAGAGGTCACATATTCCTAACGAGAGATTCTATAACAACAGATTTGACAGTTCTCGATCAATCCGGAGACTTAGCATTCTCGTATGGACATCAAGTTGACAAAAACATAGAAAAAGCAGCTCAAGAAACTGGAATGACTAGAAAAGAGGTTCGAACCGCATTAAAAAAAGGTGATATAGTGCATTGGAATGAAAAACCAGATACATCAGTAGAAACACCAGTTGCACCGCCTAATGAACCAGAAGAATCTGGGCAAGCTGCCGATCAAGCTTTGAAAAATTTGGATAACGCTATGATAGAGGGTGGCGTTACTAGTCGGGCAGATCCGTATCATGATGGTCAATTCGATCTATAAGTTTCTGCATTAATAAGTACTCATTTCATTCTTCATCCCACCCCGTGCTCGATTTTGAGGCGGGAGATTGTATATTTTAGGAGTAAAGTTTTCTTCCAAATTCTATTCGCTTTTGAAGCTCTCTTTGTATTGCTTTTTTTGAACGGATGCCGTTTGCCATGATATTTTTCACCGCCAACTCACGCACAAAATCAGAAAGCTGAAATGCTTGCTCCAATCGCTTTTGGCCGGTCATTGTTCGAAGAATTGCTGCCTGATCCATAGGTGTTCTTTATCATACCACATCACGGAATGTTTCTCCCAAAGAAGCCATCACTTAGCTTTCTTCTGTGCTTGCTACCATGATTCGAATCATGGTAGCAGAATTTACAAATATCCCATCCCAAAATATCCCATCCCTACGCTCCGTCTTGAAAGAAAATGTAAAGTATCATACAATCCTATAAGTATGACAGACATAGCAGTTATTCATGGAAAAGAAACACATATTGTTAGTCCAGATACTACTATAGCTCTTTCTGACAGAGCTGTTCTTTCTGTACATCATTTAAAAAACGGACCATACGATAAAGGAGCTGTATTCGTTGGTTTATTTCAAGATAATGGTGAAAATAGGACTATTTTGAAAGAAACTTCTAGGAATTTTTTCTTACTAGAGCAGGGAGAAGAAAAAAGCATACCCGATATATCTGGTAAAAATCCATTTGAAATTTACCACTGCGGTATGTGTGTGATCTAATATTCTAATTCTACCCCACCCCGTGTTCGATTTTGAGGCGTGAGATTTTCCCTGAGAGATCATCTGAGACTACCCCGTACTCCGGCAGAAGGCGGTGAATGATGGAAAGGCTGGCCTCAAATTCCGGCTGGACGATGATCTGGACTCCTAATGTTTTGAGCCGTGTTTGATCTTCCTCATGGTGCGTCCTGCAGATGATCTGGATGTTTTTGTTCAGTGTCAGGGCGTGTCCGATGATAAGCTCCTGGCTATGAAGGTCCGGTATCGCAATCACGATTGCCTTGGCATAATCCACCTGTGCTTTATCAAGAACGTCCCTGTCTGCCGGATCCCCGTACACAACCGTGATCCCTTTTTCTTTTACCTTCGTTACGATGGTATGATTGTAATCGACGACAACTAAAGGAATTCCGGCCATTTCCAATGCTCTTCCCACATACTTGCCCACTCTCCCGTACCCGCAGATGACGACATGGTCTTTCAGAGGAAGTTCTTCATTTTTTTCCATTTTCAGATTCGTTTTTCTTCCGAACAAAAAAATTTTCTCTCCCAAAAGCTTTTTGAGGCGGTAGTAGAGTGTCTGGCCGTGAAAAAGAAACGGTGAAGAAACCGCAATGGTCCCTACGACAAGGGAGATAAGGAGGATAAAATCCTGTGAGGACAACGCTCCGGATATCAATCCTTCCCGTGCGAGGATAAATCCGAATTCACTCATCGGAAGAAGTCCTAATCCGACAAGCCAGGCGGTTTTGGGGTGATAGCCTAAAAACCGCGACAAAAGAAAAACAACGACAAATTTCAAAACAACGATAAGTGCGGTCATACCGATCACCATAGGCCACAGAAGTGCTATGGTAGCAATTGGTATGCTCATTCCTAAAGAAACGAAAAAAATCGTAGAGAAGATATCCCGAAGTGGCCGGACCTCCGAAAAAACCATGTGATTTTGGCTCGTCTCGGCAATCATGAGTCCTGCGATAAATGCCCCGAGCCCTGCTGAAAGTCCGAATGCATACAGAGATAGCGCGGAAATAAATACTATACCAATCGTTGTTATGAGATAGACTTCCCTACTTCCGAGTTTCGCAACATTTTTTAATATAAAAGGAACGCCGGTTTTTCCGAAAAACAGAACCAAGAAAATTGCAGCAGCTGCTTTGAGAAGTTGGAAAAAAATGACCGTCGTAGCTCCTACAACCGTGGGAGACCCTGACAAATACAGTGAAACCAATCCCGGCAACAGTATCATGATTGGGATGACAGCCAAATCCTGGATCACCAGCCAAGCGGTCAGTATCTCACCCGGCATGGTATCCAGCTCCCCTTTTTCAAAAAGAATTTTGACGACAACGACTGTTGAAGATAATGCTCCGGCAATAGACAGAAACAGTGCCGGTAAAAACAGCATTCCTAAAAGTCCGAACAGGACACAAAAAAGAAGCGTTGTCACCAATACGATCTGGAAAAAGGCAGCCCAAAAAACCGTCCGTAATACGTGACGCAGCCGATGAAAGGAAAACTCAACCCCCAAGGTGAAAAGGAGCAAAGTCACGCCAACATCGGAAATGAGGTGTAAAAATTGCGTATCGGTAAATCGCGGGAGAATATTTCCAAAAACAAATCCCATGATGATATACCCCAACAGCATGGGAATTTTGAGAGCGTGAGCAAAAAACCCTCCGGCAACCGCAGCGGTGAAGACAAATAATAACGTTGTTACTAACGAGAGAGTATGCGGATCCACAGGAAAGCAACCATCAACGAATAACGAATCGGTACGAATAAACGAATGAATACAATGAATTACTCGTATATTCGTAGGTTTTTATTCGTAATTCGCTGATGAAAGTCTCTTCATATCATCTGGTATAGGAGCAACAAACGCAAGGGTTTCATGGGTTTTTGGATGGCTAAATGTGATTTTCCACGCATGAAGCATGACGCGCCCTGCCCATTCCCTATCATCCCTGCTTCGTTTTCTCCCTGCATACAGATAATCTCCAACCAAGGGATAGCCGAGATATTTAAAGTGAACACGTATCTGATGCGTTCTACCCGTCTCCGGATACACCTCCACAAGTGATATTTTTTCATCTCTATTGTCATTGCGATCCCGCCTTTGGCGGGAGAAGCAATCCTTATCATAAAGATCGCTTCGGTCGCTTGCGCTTCCTCGCGATGACAGAGTATATGCCGAAATTCTTTTAAACCTCGTCACCGCTTCCTTCCCCTCTGGTACGACTCCAAACTGTTCCCTGTTCCACGGAAGCCTCCCCACAGGCACCCGGATTTCTCCTTTGGCAGGAACATCTCCATGAACAAGCGCAAGGTACGTTTTTTTAACCATGCGCTCTTTAAATTGCCGCTGAAGTTCGGCAAATGATGCCGGATTTTTTGCGATAACAAGGATCCCCGATGTTTCTTTATCAATCCTATGCACAATACCAGAACGGTTATAAAAATCTCCATCAGTGTCATTGCGAGCGTTAGCAAAGCAATCTTTATTATAAAGATCGCTTCTCCCGATTGAATCGGGATCGCGATGACAAAAAATGGTATTAAGTTGTTTCTCTACCCACTCCTGTACTGTCTCTCCTTTCACTGATTCGGCGCGGTTGACGACCATACCGGGAGGTTTATTGACAAGGAGAATATCGTCATCCTGATATAGGATTGTCGGGGTCATTTGCGTTTTTTCTTTCCTTCACATGCCCGACAGAGCGTTGCTGTCGGAAGTATGTTTAACCGATCCGTGTCTATCATCATTTTGCACTGGCAACAAAATCCGTACGTGCCATCAGATATCCGAATAAGCGCATCATCCAAAAGCTTACGTTCCATCCGAAGCTCTTCTATGATTGCCGTATATCGATCGTGGCTTGATTCTTCATCCGCCTCCCGATCAGAGGCCGCGTTATCTATGAGGCGTTCGGGATCAGAAAACGGATCCTGTTTCACAAGTTCATCAATACGGGCTTCTAAAAGCTTCTTTTCTTCCTCAAGATGTTTACGAATATCATTGAGTATGTCGCTTGGAAAATTTTGCATATATTCCTCCTATCCCGTGCCGCATTTGATTATACATTTTTGGAACATACATTTTAAGAAATTCTTTCCCTCCGCCCCATGTAATGAGCGCTCCTGCAGCTTCTCCAAAAATACCTATGCACACCCACTGATTAAACGTGAGACCTGAAAAGTATACACGACTTTCCTTGATGAATTCAAGACAAAACATGGTTATTGAAAAAAAGAAAAAAAACCATAATGCATACAGTCCTGTTCGTTGAAGCGATGTTTTCCTGTATACCCGAACGGCATAGAGGATAAGAAGGATGCAAAAGACAGCAAACATTTCATATAAAGCAACAGGATGCCTTAACCCATCGTACCCCACTATGCTCACCCCCAAAGGAAGGGGTGTCACTTTCCCAACAATCGACCCATCCAAAAATGCTGCCATTGCTCCCCAAGGAAATGAAGACGAAAAACCTATCGTGAAGGCATCCAAAAAAAGTGACCGCGGGATGAGAAATTGTCTGCTCAGAAGTAGCATTGTTGCGCCGCTGCCTAGAAACGCCCCGTAAAACGAAAGACCCGGCACAATCCACAACGTAAACATACGGATCCATAAGCTCCCTTCGAACAAGTACCAGTGAGTAACCACAAATCCCAAACGCGCTCCGATAAAAGCGGCAACGCCGCCGTAAAACATGAGCTGGTAAATCTGTTCCTCGGGGATTGCCTGGTTGCGAAGCTCTCGCCAGAAAAGAAACGAAAAAACCACCCAGGATATAGTGATAAACACCAAAAAGCTGGAGATATAAAGTGGACCGATAGAAAGAAGGGTTGGAAACATAAACAAATTATTTTTTATTATACCGTATCCTGAATATGCCATATATCGCGATAGATAATCCTAAAAGAAAAATCACTTTCCCGACCCCCACGACATCAGCTAACACTCCGCCGATCATAACCGGCAAGATGCCCACTCCTCCCACAAATGCACCCAAGACCCCATAGACCCGTCCCCGCATATCGCCTTGGGCTTCTTTTTGTAGAATACTGTTTGCAGGAACATCCAAAAAACTGTTAAAAACACCTAATAAGAAAAAGAGAAATACTTCCAAAGGAACAATGATCCAATCGCTAAAAAGAAAGTCTAACCCCGCATAGCGTTTTAAATAAACAGTGACAGAAATAATGCCAAGAACCGTTCCGGCTCCAACGATACCGGTGTTCATGAGTTTCGAGGATGGATAGATATACCCTCGGTTCCCCACCCAAAATGCTCCCAGAAGAATTCCCACAATGACCGGCCCGATGATAAAAATGGATGCATCCGTCACGTCTATCCCCAACACTTTATCGGCAAATCCGGGGCCCAGAGTCGAAAGCATTGCGATGATAATCTGCGTCCCGGTCAAAAGGAGAACCGAATCAAACAGAACCGCCGAATGCCGCACATACGCAATGCCTTCTTTGAGGGAATTGGATAATTTGGTCAAAACTCCCACGATGTTGAGCATTCTGATTTTTTTCCAAAGTTTGGTATCGTCCGATGATACCGGAAGCTTGAGGGAAATCCACCAGGAAAATATAAAAAGACCAGCAAGGAAAAGAAGGGAAACATACTGCCCAAAGTATTTAAGTATTGGACCTGCTGCGATAAATCCAATAGCGATACTTCCGTAGTATGCAAAGGAAAAAAGACTGTTGGCAGAGACGAGGTGTTTGGCAGGAACGAGTTTCGGAATCATCGTTGCCTCGGCCGGAACGAAAAATTGGGTCACGGCTGCATTGAGAAACAAAAGAACATACACGAAAGCAATATACTGTGAAGTCAGAAGTAACCCTAGCACGAAGACGGCCCGGATAAGACAACTGTAGAGGATAATGATCCGTTTATCGATGTAATCAACAGCGGTTCCTGCCAAAAGTCCAAACAGGACGGACGGCACCCCATATGCCATAAACAAACCGGATACTGCGGTATTGCTGCCTGTGTTTTTATACACAATAAGACCAAGTACAAAAAGCGTGATGTTGGCGGCAAACTGCGAGAAAATCTGACTAAGCCAGAGGTATAAAAACGTACGGTGGGACAAAACGGATAGAAACGGAAGCGTTTTGGCAACCATGAAATAGAGTATACCATGAAAAAGTTGCATTGGTAAAAACAAGTATCGTACAATCGTATATACCGTATGTTAGAAACGTCCCACGCGCTTGTTGCAGGCGCTATCGTAGCTCATACAAAAAACCCCGCAACAGCCATCGTCCTTTCTTTTTTGTCCCATTATATAATGGATGCAATACCACACTGGGACTTCGGTACCAATTGGAGAGAGCGAAGAAAGCTCGTTACCGGACTCATGGCCATCGGGGATGTGATTGTAGGGTTTATCGCAGGGTATGTGTTTTTCGGGCATCTCGTCCCCCTGCCTCTCCTTTTTACCGTCATCGCAGTATCAATGCTTCCTGATTGGATAGAAACCCCTTGGTATATCTTTTATGCCAATCATAAGAAAAAAATGCCCGCTAAAAACGCCGGATTTTTAGAAAATCTCGCATACGGGATCTATAAAGCGGAAAACTCATTTCACCGCAAAACAAATTTTACGGTCGGCATGATCACGCAGATCGTGACGGTCGGATTTTTTCTTTTTCTCCTGAAGTAATTCTCCATGTTTTGGGTCATCCTGAGGCGCTAGCCGAAGGATCCAGTGACGAAGGAACGCTTCGTCAGATACCGTACGGTATCTGACTTCGCTAGATTCTTCTCCCCGATAAAATCGGGGTTCAGAATGACTAGAAAGAGTTTTAAGATGAATTCTAGGAATGCGGGGAGCGAACAAAATTTTGTCCGGCTTCACAAATAATTCTTACTTTAAAAATAAAATGGGTGGCACGCATTTGGGGATCCCCGTCGAGCGCCCGCATCCGCCAGCTGGCGGAGAGGACGTCGGACGGGGAAAGATGCGTCCCAGGACCCGTTAATTACTTATAAATTCGTGTGTCAGCACACAGTAGAAAGATATTCCAATATCAATCGAACGCCAAATCCCGTCCCACCCTCAGGGCAAAGCGATGAGTCTTTTTCTTGCCACGCAGGACCTGCAATATCGATGTGCGCCCATGGCACGCCTTCGGGAACGAACGGTTTGAGGAATAAAGCTCCGGTGATTGCGCCTCCGTAGCGTTTTTTCGAAACATTTTTCATATCTGCAACCGGACTTTTTAAAAGTTCCTCATAGTCTTTGACTAAAGGTAATTCCCAGAGCTTCTCACCTGACAAGGAGGAACCAATCAACAGGTGTTCGGATAATCGCCTATCAGTAGTAAACAGTCCCGCCACTTCCTCCCCTAAGGCAACGACGCACGCGCCGGTCAACGTCGCCAGGTCAATAATCGTATCAGGATGAAACGTTTCTGCAAACGAAAGTGCATCTGCCAGGATGACCCGTCCTTCCGCATCAGTTGAGATAATTTCAATGGTTTTGCCGTTATAGGAAGTGACGATGTCGCCGGGTTTAATCGCTTTGCCTGAGGGCATATTTTCAACTGCAGGAATAAGGCCAATGATGTTTATATTCGGTTTGAATTCTGAAATAATGGAAAATATGCCCAAAATAGCAGCTGCTCCGGCCATATCCAGCTTCATCGTCTCCATGTTCGCATCGCTTTTGAGAGACAACCCGCCGCTGTCAAACGTCACACCTTTACCCACCAAAACAATTGTCTTTCCGTTCCTGGTTTTTCTTGGTTGATATTTCAAGGTAATGAACTTCGGCTCCTCGTCGCTTCCTCTGGCAATCCCTAATATTCCGCCAATCCCGAGTTTTTCCATCTCTTTTTTCCCGAGTATTTCACAAGAAATATCCGGATTGTCTTTTGCAAGCGACTGGGCTATAAGGGATAAAAACGTCGGCGTGGTCACCGATGACGGCTCATTGACAAGATCCCGGGCAAAGAGTGTTGCTTTGCTGGTTCGTTGCCCAACGTCAATCCCCTTTTGCACTTCTTTTTCAAATTTTACATCTACGCAAAACGTTACTTCCTCAATCCTTTTTTCTTTTTTCTGCTCATCGACATGTTTATGTTTAATGAATTCATACGCTCCTAAGGTTAATCCTTCCACTGCCCCTTGAATGAGTTTTTCAGGAATCATTGACGTTTTCTTTGCAAATTCTTCGATTGGAAGAGCGACAGTAAGCGTTTTTGCATTCACCTCTTTTGCTTTTCTAGCAACGTGTGCCAGTACTGTCTGCCAGTCATGCATCGTCAGCTCCTCAAGTTTTCCGAGACCAACGACAAGAATTCTTTTTTTGTCAGTGCGAATCAGAAGTATTTTTCCCTGCTTATCTTCAAATTGTTCTGACGCAATAATGTTTTTAACAGATATTCGAGTTTTCGTTTCAAGACTATTGAGGTCACAGTAAAAAACAACAGAAAGATCTGCATGAGATAAATAAAACGGCTGAACGGATAATGTTATATTCATCATATAGTTTAAATATAAGGTTAACCTCTTTTTAACAATTCTTCCTTCACATATTGATTTCCAAATCCTTTTTGCGCTAAGAAGTTATTCAATTCTATCAATTCGCCACCCGTATATTTTTTTGCTAATCCTTCCTCTATAGCTTTCTTTGTCTCTTTGAGTATCCGACGCTCTTCTGGACTTAACCGTTCTCCATACGCGTTTGTTCCCACATGTAGACCTTGAATAACTTTTGTGAGGGGGGCAGTTCACGTTGTAAATCATCGGGCATCCTATTAATAATGTCTTTAGCTAGTTGTTGGTTATATATTTCTAATGGATCGTTTTCACTCATAAGTGCCTAGGGAGAGAATCGAACTCTCACGAGGTTTTATCCTCACAGGTTTTTGAGACCTGCGCGTCTGCCAATTCCGCCACCCAGGCTTCTCTCTTCCCTATTTTACCCCACAAACCGAAGAAAGACCATGTGATGTTGGAAGAATCGTATGTGGATATCAAGCTGTGGTCTCTTCCCGTTTTTTCTCAATGCTGTAGAAACGGATACGGTCGCCCCGAAACATAAGGCTAATTTCCGCCAGGGGTCCGTTTCTATGTTTGGCAATCCGAAGTTTTGTCGGAATTTGCTCGCCCCATTGATTCTGATCCCCTTCTTCACGGTACAAAAACATAACGACGTCTGCATCCTGTTCGATCGAGCCGGATTCCCGAAGGTCCGACAGTTCAGGAATTCTGGTACCCCGAGCCTCAACTGCCCGGGACAGCTGTGAACACGCCAACACCGGAAGCCTGAGTTCTCTTGCTAAATTTTTAAATCCCTGAGAGATAATCGACACCTCCTGCACGCGGCTGTCATATCGTCTCCCCGGATCGGCAAGTTGCAAATAGTCAATGATAATGAGTTTCACCCCGTGTTCCATCTGAAGCCTCCGCGCCTTGGTCCGCATTTCCATGAGGCTGATACCTGGGGTATCATCGATAAAAAAAGGCGCCTCTGCCAGCTCTCCCATCGCCTCGCTGAGTTTGGTAAAATCGTCATCCGAAAGTTTTCCGGTTTTGAGACGCCATGCATCAATATCCGCCTGTGAGACTAACAATCGATCCACCAACTCTTCTTTGCTCATTTCCAGAGAAAACATACCGACGGGAATCTTTTCTTTGACACAAATATGCTGGGCGATATTGAGGACCATCGCGGTTTTTCCGGTACCGGGGCGTGCTGCTAAAATGATCAAATTTGATTCCTGAAGCCCGGCTAGCCTCATATCCAAATCTGTAAACCCGGTGGGGACCCCACGCAGTCCTCCTGCCCGCTTGTGTAGTTCATCCAGACGGTCAAACGAGGATGCCAGCGCATCTTTAATCGCGATAAAATCCCGTTTGGTAGCATGCTCGGCGATGGCAAATATCTTTGATTCCGCCTCGTTGAGGATTTCCTGAGCCTCCCCCTCTTCCTGAAACGCAAGTTCGCTGATTTGAGCAGCAGATTCTATGAGCATTCGTTTGATGTAGAGTTCATGGATGATCCTGCCATACTTTTCCGCATGTGCGGATGTAGGAACAACGTTGAGAAGGTCGTTAACAAATGACGCACCTCCCATATGTTTCAAATCACCGCTTTTCTTAAGCTCTGAAACGACGGTCACGGTATCGATTGGCTCGTGATGTTCAAAAAGGGAAAGCATGGCTTGGTAGATTTTTCCATGCCGTTCATCGTAGAAATGATCGGGCTTGAGAAACTCGGCTACATCTACAACCGCATCTTTATCCAAAAGAATTGCTCCCAAGACCGATTGCTCAGCCACAATATCATGAGGCGGTATTTTGGGATTTGCCATGATAAAATCTCAAATCACAATGACCAAATCACAACTCTGTCTTTTTTCAAAGCTTTATTGGACATTGAGATTTCTGGTTTGTGATTTTACTCAAGTACGACTATTTGCATTTCAGACGGAAGTTTATCTTTCGTGATGGATAATTTTGGAATCGGTGTGATATCTTCTTTTCCTATAATTTTCAAAAATGGCTGTACGGATGCCATCTCTTCAAACTCTTTATTGTGTTTACCTGTTTTGTAGTGCATGGGAATGACGATAGACGGTTCCAGTTCTGATATCAATGTTTGAGCCTCCTGCTCATTGATGGTAAATGTGCCTCCGACGGGAACAAAAAGGATATCCACACCATCCAATTTTTCTATTTCCTCGTGCGAAAGCATGGTGCCCAAATCGCCAAGATGTACCAAATTTACCCCATCTATTTCTATGCGATAGAGAATATTCCTGCCGCGTTCTTTTCCCTTTTGTTCATCGTGGTATGACGACATGCCGATAACTCCAACACCTTTCACTTCATACTCTCCCGGTCCCTGTATGACAAACGGATCTCCTTCTACCGCACTCACATTATTATGATCCCTATGTGAATGCGTCACAGTCACGATGTCAGCGCTGACATGTTTGGGAAACGGAAATCCTACCATCACAGGATCAAAAGGATCAGTAACGACCGTCACTGATTTTCCTTTGATACGAAATGAGGAATGGCCAAGAGGAAAAATATCCATAGTATTTGCTTTTTATAACACGTTTGCTGTATTATTAGCAACTACCAAACCCCTGCCCTCTTAGGATGTATGAATAAAGACGCGCTTCTTGCAACATTTATCGGATTTGTCGTAGGGCTTTTGGTAACAGGATTGGTTCTGTACGGACCGGGACTGACCAAAAATTTTCCGAAAATCCAGCTTCCTAAATTTTCTTTTAGTCTGCCAAAATTTAGCAAACCGACTCCCACACCTGTCCCAACACTAAAAGATTCAAAAAAAGAACATGCGGTCACAATCGAAAGTCCACTCCCTGATGCATTAGAGCAGGGAGATAAAGTACTCGTATCAGGGTCAACAACGCCCTCCTCAACAGTGGTTATCTCTGGACCCTTAGATGAGATCGTGATTGAGGCAAATGGTGATGGAAAATATGCAGGAAAAGTAGCGTTATCAGAAGGGAAAAATGACATAGCGGTCGTAAGTTTTCCTGCCTCGCCGGCAGGCAGGCAAAAATCACAAGCGGTAGCTACCCAGACCGTTTCCGTGTTTTATACGCCGGAGGAATGGTAACTTTATGAAAAAACTTATACTCATTGCAATTCTTTTTCTTTTCCCGGTAGGGACCTTAGCCCTGGAAGCAAGCCCGACGGCTACGGTAATACCGGTAAAAAATAAACAAGTGGAAGATTTGAAAGAACGCCTGGCAACTAAAGTTGCCCAGCTTCGCCAAACTGAACGTCGGGCTATCTATGGTACGGTCAAAGCGACAACCATCTCGACCTTCACGATAGAAACAACCAGTAAAGATGTAAAAATTGAACTGACGGACGATATCAAAGTTTTCCAAATGCTCAAAGGCAAACGAACAGCTCTTACAACTGAAGATGTGGCAAAAGGTGATGTCGTATCGGTATTCGGGGATTGGGATACCGCGGTTGAAGTTTTGAAAGCAAAGGTGATATTCATCCACAGCCAAAGTGAAGAAATAAAACGCGTGTTTGGGACGATCACGGAGTCTAAAAAGTCGGACTACACAATCACCATGGAGTCAAAGGACGGAAAAACGTATGTCATTGATTTCGAAACCACGACAAAAACCAGCGTGTGGAGCAAAGACAAAGGCATCGAAAAAGGCGGATTTTCCAAACTCATTGCCGCTGACACGATCGTGGTTGTCGGAACTCCGGTTCCCAAAAAAGAAAACCGGATAAGCGCCATGCGGATCCTTACTCTTGGTAATCTGACAGGCGAAAAACCAACAGCAACTCCAACACCAGCAGAAAAAGAAGCAACTGCTTCATCGGCAAAAACAACGCCGACAAAAACCCCAACCCCAACAGCAAAGCCATAATCTATAAAAATTTATTGTTCATACGTATCAAAATGTTTTCTATTATTAACGTGTTAACATGTTAACACGTTAATACATATTCCTTGCGTTCCTTTCCTTCACCGTGATATAGTCTAAATATATGAGCAGGTTTAAAATGGAACCATATAAAACTGATACTCCTTCTTCCTACCCGACCGAAGAGATGAAAGAGCTTTTCTCTGCCATCCTCTCTTTGAAATCCAAAGAAGAAGCGACCAAGTTCTTCCGCGATCTCCTGACAATAGCAGAAATCAAGGAATTCTCTAACCGCTGGCAGATGGTGAAAATGCTCTATATGGGTAAACCTTACACGGAAATTGCAAAAAAACTAAAAGTATCCACAACGACCATTTCACGAGTGGCCCATTGGCTCCAAAACGGATTTGGTGGATATAAATCGGTTGCTGACCGAACATTTCCTACAAAATTCCACGATTCCGACGTTCCAGACAAATATTTTAAAAGCGGTAAACTCCGGGGATTTAGGAATCCACGCGTCATGTGAGCCTCAACAAGCAGGCGAAACCCCGTACCGTCCAACTAAGCTGGACTGGTACTGGGGTAAGTTTCTACACTGTATTCTTCCCCTTGACACCGCTCGTATTAACGTGTTAACATGTTAACACGTTAATATTAGTGATATATGAAAAAGAATCAAGGTATTGCTCTGAATAGTTCATCCGACGCCGATTGCAGAACCGGTGTTTCCTCACACTTCTCTCTCCATCATACCCTCAACTAAATCGTGCGCGTGGTTGAGCGGATTTCCAAACAACTAATTTCCATTTTCTAAACAGCTACTCTCTAAACACCCAATCCTCTCTCCTATACGCAGGATTATTTTCTGTGAATGAAACACTATTGGTGGCTGGAGCCAGACGGTAAAGGCATGCGGTTGTGAACCGTACATATGGGGGTTCGACTCCCCTCAGCCACCCCAAAAATAATTGGGTGATTATAAAAAAAATAAATAAAGGAGGTTGTATGAGTACACGAAAAGTGTATTTAACCGGTAAAAATCTGACAATTGATGATGTCAAATCCGTGGCTCGCGATTTTTGTGAGGTAATTATAGCGCCTGACGCAATACGCCGCTCTGAACTCGGATATCGGATATTACAGAAAAAAATCGATCAAAAAATTAAAATATATGGCGTCACGACGGGATTTGGTGAATTTTCTCAAGTGTTCATCGAACCCAAACAGGCAGCAGAGTTACAGCTCAATCTTGTGAGAAGTCACAGTACCGGAGTCGGCGATCCAGCACCTCAGGATATCGTCCGCGCTACGATGCTTTGCCGTGCAAATTATCTCGCATCAGGTATGTCAGGAGGAAGACCGATCATTTTACAAACGCTGATTTCAATGCTCAATAAAGGCGTTACTCCCATGATTCTGAAACAGGGATCTGTTGGATCAAGCGGCGATCTTGCTCCTCTTGCCATGATGGTCCTTCCCATGATCGGCGAAGGCGAAGCGTTTTATAAAGGAAAACAGATGTCGGGAAAATTGGCAATGAAAAAAGCAGCTATTCCAATTATTAGTCTTCGGGCAAAAGAAGGGCTGGCACTTATCAACGGTGATACATTTATGGCGGCAATCGGTGCGTTAGAAGTCTATGATGCGCTTCAAATTGCAAAAATATCCGAAATTGCCTGTGCAATGACTATGGAGTCTATAGAGGTTGTCATCCAGGCACTCGACGATCGTATTGCCCGCGCCCGACGGTTTTCCGGTCAAATCGTTTCAGCAAAAAACTTACGGACCCTTATGGGAGGTAGTCAGATTTTAAAAGGACCACCAGCAAGAGTACAAGATGCATATTCTATCCGCTGTGCTCCGGTCATATTAGGCGCCAGTAGAGAAACGCTCTCTTGGGTGAAACGCCAGATTGAAACAGAAATCAATGCAGCCCAGGATAATCCCCTCGTTTTTGTCAAAGAAAACGAGGTTTTATCCGGCGGAAACTTTCACGGGCAGCCAATCTGTATGCCGCTTGAGGCAATGGCAATGGCAATACAGGAATATGCAAACAGCTCTGAAATCCGCCAGGAACGGATGAATAATCCCTATTACAGCAAAATACTTCCGGCGTTTCTTATTAAAAACGGCGGGCTCAATTCGGGATTTATGATGCCTCAGTACGCATCAGCGGCTCTTGTAAATGAGAATAAAATCCTCTGCTACCCTGGCATCGTTGACTCGATCCCTGTCTCTGCAGGACAGGAGGATGACTGTTCCATGGGGACCAATGCAGCTCTCAAAATTCAACGCATCATCAGAAATACAAGAAATGTACTGGCCATTGAACTTATGTTGGGATGTCAGGCCTTGGATTTTAAAAACGGAAAAAATCCGGGAACTGGTGTAAAAGCTGCCTACGATCTCGTCCGGACACAGGTGCCATATATAGAAAAAGACACCATCATGTACCCGTATGTCAGGGCAATTTTCGACATGATTACAAATGAAAGTATCCGAAGTGCTGTGGAAAAAACAATCGGACCCTTGGAAGAACCGGAGGATTATGAAAAACCGTAATGAGTTTATATCAATGGGAGAAGGCAATACTCCGCTTATCCGGCTGCGACGGCTAGAACAAACACTAACGTGGCAGGGGGAATTATGGGCAAAAGCGGAGTATATGAATCCGACCGGATCATTTAAAGATCGCGGAAGCATTGCTGAAATAAAAGAAGCACGACGGCTTAAAAAAACCGGTATCGTGTGCGCCTCAACCGGCAACATGGCGGCAAGTTTGAGCGCATACGCAGCACGAGCTCGCCTCCCCTGCCTGGTCATCGTACCGGAAAAAACACCTGCCGGAAAACTGAAACAAGCAATCGTATGCAGAGCAAGAGTACTGAAAGTCAAAGGCGTCTATGACGCGTGTGTTGATAAAGCAGCGGATATTGCCCAGACTAAAAATTATTACCTTTGCGGCGATTATGAGGTGCGACGGATCGGCCAACAGACAATCGGCATTGAACTGGCAAAATCCGGTATTACATTTGATGCATTTATCTGCCCTGTAGGAAACGGGACCGTCGGCTGCGCCGTCTCTCAGGGATTTGCTGTCTCTAACCAATATCCGAAATTTATCGGTGTGCAGGGGAAAGGTGCTGATCCAATCTACCAAGCTTGGAAGACGAATAGTTCCATCATCCAAATTACTGAACCAACAACAATTGCATCAGCAATGAACGTCGGCAATCCGATTGATGGAGATTTGACATTAACGCTTATTAAAAAAACTAACGGCATGATGCTGTCCGTTTCAGATGAAGAAATAATAAAAGCGCAACGTCTTCTTGCAAAAACAGAGGGAATATTTGTTGAAAAAGCAGCAGCTGCAACTGTAGCTGGATTATCGCTGTTGCGCAACATGAATCAAAGAATAGTCTTAATTCTTACAGGAAATGGATTAAAAGAAACAGAATAACAGAAAAATTTATATATTAACGTGTTAACACGTTAATATATGCAATCAATATGATGTAAGGAGGTGAAAACATATTGGTAAAAATGAATATGCACCTCTAAATGATGAGGAATTAAAAGCATACATAGCTAAGAGAATTGAGGAATATCAAGCTGCTTCACCTGAACAACAAAGAGGAATGGAAATAGCAGATCTTGGTTATCCTTTACCTCCTGTTCAAAAAAAGGGGCAGGAAAACTGTCAGGTTGTTGAATAAACAAAATCTTGATACCATGAAAGGTAATCTATGAATACTACCATGCAAACACCAAAAGGGTTTCGGGATTTTTTGCCCCCTCAGATGCGGGGTCGGCAGTTTGTGGCTCAAAAAGTCAAAGAGGTGTTCGAACGGTTCGGTTTTGAACCTCTGGAAACGCCGACCCTCGAGTACGCATCTGTCCTTTTGGGAAAATACGGAAAAGAGGCAGATAAACTCGTGTTCCGCTTTACCGACCGGGGAGAACGTGAGCTTGCCCTTCGCTATGACCAAACAGTACCGACTGCACGAGTTCTCTCCCAGTATCAAAATGAGCTTCCTAAATTTTTCCGCAGATACCAAATCCAAAACGTGTACCGAGCGGAAAAACCGCAGAAAGGACGCTATCGGGAATTTACGCAGTACGACATTGATATTTTCGGCTCCTCTTCCCCTCTTGCAGATTCCGAAATCATTGCGTGCACGTATTATGCATTTAAAAATGTTGGTTATCCAAGGATTCAAATAAAAATAAACGACAGAAAAATTTTGTTTGATACATTATCGCAGTTTGCGACATCGGAAGTACCGCTCATGTCGATCATTCAAACCATCGATAAACTGGATAGGATCGACAGAGATGGTGTACTTGAAGAACTCCAAAAAAAAGGACTTCCTTTGGAAACAGCAACGGATGCGCTTGACACGATTCAAAAAGTAAAACCAACGGATAATTTAGAAACGATTATGTCGTACAGTATTTCATTAGGCGTTCCGAAAAACGTTCTTTTGTTTGACCCGACCATTGCCCGAGGCCTTGATTATTATACGGGCATGATTTTTGAGGTATTTATCCCGGATCTCCCCGGCAACTCATTCGGCGGCGGCGGCCGGTATGACAATCTTATCAAGCTTCTGGGAGGAGCGGATACGCCGGCTGTCGGCATTGCGTTTGGTTTTGACCGGATGGTTGAGGGAGCAGAAGAACTCGGGCTCATACAAACGGACTCAACCGCAACATCAGTTCTTGTTACCGTCTTTAACGAACAAACACTCAATACATCCCTTTCTCTTTCAAAAGAACTAAGAGAACGCGGTATCAATGCAGAAATGTTTCCTGCAATTGTAAAACTGGAAAAGCAGCTCAAGTACGCGGATAAAAAAGGAATTCCTTTTGTTGTAATCCAAGGGCCGGAGGAAGTTGCAAATAACAAGATTCAGCTAAAAGATATGCGAGCAAGAACATCGAAAGTTATTCCTGTTGACAAGCTAATATCGGAATTAACCTAATACCAATAAATCCGAAGCACGAAATTCAAAATCCGAAACAAATTTAAAATTCTAATTTCTTAAAGTTTAAAACATTTGAATTTAAATTTTTGGATATTGTTTCGAATTTCGATATTCGGATTTCGAATTTTCTATGTCTTCTGTCCAAAAAGGAATCTTAGCTCTCATCATCGCCAACGTCATTTGGGGGTTTGCCTCCCCGATTTTTAAGTGGTCGCTGACCAATATCCCTCCCTTTACTCTCGCTTTCCTTCGGTTTTTTTTGGCTAGTATTTTCTTGGGAATATACCTTGTACTAACAAAACAATTTGCGATTCCGACGCTCAACAAAAAACACTGGTTTAAACTGTTCTGGTATGCTCTTACCGGAATAACCGGAAATATTATCTTTTTTTTCTTAGGTCTCCAAAGAACGCTCGCTCTTAATGCACCTGTCATCGCTTCTGCTCAACCCCTGCTTATCTTTCTGGTAGCGCCTTTTCTTCTGAATGAAAAAGTCACAAAAAGAAAAATAGTGGGCATGATCGTGGGAACTGTGGGCATTGCCGCAATTGTTCTGGAGCCTGTTTATTATGTCGGCATAGACGGAGATCTTATCGGAAATCTATTTTTGGTCCTGGCCACTGTTTTTGCAGTCCTTGCCACCCTCACCGGACGGAAACTGTTTCACGACCAGAACCCGCTGGTCCTTATGTTCTGGGCGTTTCTTATCGGTGCTCTGACATTCATACCCCTGGCTACCTATGAGTTCGGATATAATCCCATGCTGTACCAACAACTTGATGGAAAAGGATTTATCGGTATTGCGTTCGGATCAATTTTTTCCAGTGCTATCGCATATAGCCTATTTGCATACGGGTTATCCAAAATTTCCGCAAGCGAATCCTCCATTTTTACGTATATCGATCCAATAGCCGGTACCATTCTCGCCTTTTTCATGCTCCATGAACCGATCACGATTCCTTTTGTAGTTGGTGCACTATTCATTTTCGGAGGTATATTTATCGCTGAAAAGAGAATTCACTACCATCCATTCCACAGATTGAGAAAACAATAATATTGTCATTCCGGCCCCAGAGCCGGAATCTTAAAGATGTCGGATTCCACCTACGCTGAAGCTTCGGCGGACAGGCAAGTCCGGCATGACAACTACTCCCACTGTTCCCCTTAGGACAAATCTATGGTAAAATAAGGATTGTATGAATACGAAAATCCAGCCTCAGTGGTATGAAGAAGCAGTCGTTTCGTGTGCCTGCGGCAATACGTTTACCGTGGGCGCTGCCAAACCGTCTATCAAAATTGACATTTGCAACAAGTGTCACCCTTATTTCACCGGCGAAATGAAATACGTCGACACGATGGGCAGAGTGGAAAAATTCCAAAAAATGCAGAAAAAAGCTGATTCTATGGCCACGGCTTTGGCTGACAAAAAGAAAAAACAAAAAGAAAAGGAAGAAAAGCTCCGCTCTCAAAAATCCCTCAAAGAAATGCTTCTCGACCTAAAATAGGCCGCACAATGCTAATATACGAATGCATACTAATGATACGAATCGCATGAGTTTATTCGTATAATTCGTATCAATTCGTATATTCGTATTATTTTATTTATGAATACCAATGTTGCTATCATGGAATTTAGACAGGGAGCCGGAGGTAATGAAGCAAAACTCTGGGCTCAGGAGCTTATGCGCATGTATACCCGCTACGCAAATATCCTCGGATGGAAAGTGGAAGAGCTCGATGATACGGTGATCCGGATAAAAGGAACAGATGTTTTTACCAAACTCCAGTATGAGGCAGGCACGCACCGCGTTCAGCGTGTGCCGGTGACCGAACGGCAGGGCAGGATCCATACGTCAACGGCAACGGTTGCTGTCCTCCCGGAAATTCCTGAAAACGAAGTGCAGATAAGAAACGAGGATTTGGAATGGGAATTTTTCCGGTCAGGCGGGAAAGGCGGACAAAACGTCAATAAAGTATCATCCGCAGTTCGCCTCAAACACAAACCTACCGGGTTAGTTGTCACCTGCCAAACCCAGCGGGATCAGTTCCAAAACCGTCAGGTAGCCTTATCAATGCTTCGAAGTAAACTATGGGAGAAAGAACTTATGGAAAAGGAACTTGCCCTGAGCGATAGTCGAAGGGTCATCGGACGAGGGATGCGCGCTGAAAAAATCAGGACCTATAATTTCCCACAGGACCGCGTGACCGACCACCGTATCAACAAATCATTCCACAATATTGAAGGGATCATGGACGGAAAAATGCAGAAGATCACCGAAGCCCTGTTGACTTCTCAAGTGTAACAATTACTGCAGTAACACTTCTATCGCTTTTGCAAGCTGGGCATCGGATGTCGCTTCTGTCCCCCCATTCATACTGACAAGGACATCCGGAGTTATGCCCTTTTTATTGATCCAATCGCCTTTGGGAAGAAGCCATTTGCCGGTCGTGATATGGACACTTGCCCCGCCCTCAAGCTCCTGCGGGGTTTGGACTGAACCTTTACCAAACGATGTTTCTCCGACAATTTTCGCGCGATTATAATCCCGGAGCGCTCCTGCCACGATTTCTGAAGCTGACGCGCTTCCTTTATTGATGAGAACAACCAGTGGGATATCAAACAATTGCCCTTTTCGGTCAACTTGATACTCTTGTTTCGTCCCGTCGCTGTTGGTTTGCGTCACGACCAGCCCGCTTTTTAAAAATTCCGACGCGATGAAAACCGATCCGTCCAGATATCCACCCGGATTATTGCGAAGATCCAAAATAAGCCCATCCATCCCTTTTGTTTTCCATGATTGGGAAATGTCATCGACCGCTTTCAGCCACTCCTCATTGGTCCGGTCACCAAATCTGGACAATTTGAGATATGCAATCTGTTCAGTCCGAAGCTTTGCAGATGACGTAGAACCGGAAATTTCGGTAATGGTATGTATAGGTTTTATCCAGTATTCGACAGAGGGAATGAGAATGCCGTCTCGAATGATGGTAACCTCTTCCGGCTTTTCCGCTTTTTCATGGAGAATGGTAAGCTTTACACTGGTTCCTTTGGCCCCCCTGATTTTTGTCACCGCCTGGGTAAGCGTCCAATTGATCGTTTCCTCACCGTCCACTTTTAATATCCAGTCAAACGGCTTGAGTCCGGCCCTCTCAGCGGGGGTTCCTTTGAGAGGAGCAATAATAATTATACGGCCTTCCTGTAATCCCAATTGAGCGCCAATTCCCTCAAAAGCTCCGCCTAAATCCTCTTTAAATTCTTTATTTTCTTTTGGAGGAAGAAATACCGTATACGGATCATCCAATGAATTGACAGCTCCGGAAATTGCACCCCATATCATTTTTTGCGTATCAATGTTGGAAGCGTCGATATAATACCGCTCAATTCTTCCCCACACATCCCAAAATAGAGAAAAATCAACAAACGGTTGATTTGAGGGTTGTTCAACATTGCGGATCGGTTTAAGAAGCGTCGTTACCGCCGGCAACGCGCGCCGTTCTCCCATTTTATATCCAATACCGGCAACCAAAAGAAGAATCGCAACGGATACGATAATAGATCGAATTTTATTTGGAAAAGATGGCAGGGACATGGATGACATCAACGAATTACGAATTAAACTTACGAATATACGAATTTTATCTTTTATTCGTTTATTCGTACAGATTCGTTATTCGATGATGAATTTGATTACATTTTTGACTATCAAATTACGCCCGTACGACAAACGGCAAAAGTGCCACGTGCCGGGCTCGTTTTACTTCTTGCGTTACTCTCCTTTGGTGATAACTACAAAGTCCGGTCCGAGCTTGGGACAGGAGCTTTCCCCGTTCGGTCAGATACCTGGATAATACATTGATTTCCTTGTAATCCGGCTCGAATTTTTGATGGCAAAACGGACAGTCTCTGGCAACCGGCCGTATTTTTTTATCGCGTCGTTGATATCCCATAAAGTATATTAAAATGGTATGTCATCAGGATTGACATCCTCATTGACTTCTGACTCGCCCGGTTTATCCTGAATTTTATCATCTGATTTTTTGTCATCGGTCTCATCTGCTGACGGCGTAGTTTGCGGTTGCTGCGGTTGGGCAACGGTGGTCCTACTGTCAACCCCTGCTTCCTCTGCGGGAACAACTGGCCGACGGGAATCCAAAATAATCATGTCCTCTATGACGACTTCTGTTGTGTAGCGGGTAGTACCGTCCTGACCCTGCCACTGATTGGTCTTGAGTCTGCCTTCCACATAAATTTTCCTGCCTTTGGAAAGAAGCTGGCTGCACAGTTCCGCAAGTTTATTCCACGCGATGACTCTATGAAATTCGGTTTCTTCTTTTTTTTCTCCGGATTCCATCACCCATGAACGATTTGTTGCCAAACCGATAGTGCAGACAGCAGCGCCGGTTGGCGTATAACGAAGTTCCGGATCCCTCGTAAGATTACCAATAAGTTGTACTTTATTTAAACTTCGTGATGACATATTACTTCTTCCCCTCCTTTTGGACAGTTAAAAGATACCGCAGTACGTCGTTGCCCATGCTCACTTCTTTTTCAATGGTTTTGACCTGTATCCCCTGGCTTTCAAGAATTGCCAGTACATACAGTCCTTCTTTCTGCATGCCGGCTACTCCTATTTTTTTGATCGGGTATGCTAAACGTTTTTTCCCCAACACGGAAACATTTTTAATCGTAGCCCCTCCGGTCAGTTTGGTGAGAAATGTGCGGATAGTGTTCTCGTCATCAACCGGAAAATCCGGCCGAAACACAACCATGAACTCATAACTCTTCATAGGGTCTGATTATAGCAAGAGCTCGCCTCCTGGAGCAAGCTCCAAATCACATCAACGAATTACGAATGAAAACTACGAATATACGAATTTTTTATTCGTAAATTCGTACCGATTCGCTATTCGTTGATGATTTACGTCCCGATCTTAAACTCCACCACACCCGCCTGCAGAAGCTATCGCTTCAGCGATTGCGGGCAGGTCACCATCTTTCTAACTTCCAATCTTAAACTCTACCACATCCCCATCTCTAATACTGTATTCCCGTCCTTCCTGTCGGACTTTACCAAGTTCCCGTGCTTTTCTCCAGCCTGCTACAGCAACAAAATCATTGAAGGGAATGACATCTGCTTTGATAAATTTTTTTGCAAAATCTGTATGAATTATCCGGCTTGCCTCAAGAGCCGTTGTACCTGCTTGAATGGTCCAGGCTCGCGCCTCTATCACCCGGGAGGTAAGAAACGAAATGAGTCCCAGCATCTGATAGGATTTTTGAATTAGCCGATCAAGCCCTGATGCGTTTACTCCTAAAGCAGCCAAGTACTCCTTCTGCTCCTCAGGTGTTAGCGACACCAGCTCCGCTTCCGTTTTGGCACAAATTGTTAATGTGTCATTCTGAGCCGAAGGCGAAGAATCCAGTCCTGAGTTTATCGAAGGACGCTTCGCTGGATCCTTCACTTCGTTCAGGATGACAGAAACATCACTCAACTGCGATTCTGAAACATTCATCACATACAAAACCGGTTTCATGGACAAAAGGTGGAGATCGCGGACCATCTCCCGTTCTTCTTTATCCGTAAGAGCATCACGTGCGTTCGTCCCGTTGTTCAATCCTTCCCGTAATTTCACAATCAGATCCCACCGTTCAAAATCTTCTTTGGTCGACCTTCCTAATTGGGGTTTACCCTGAGCGTAAGCGAAGGGTTCTTGTTGTTTCTCCAATGTCTGAAGATCTGCAAGAATGAGTTCCGTCTCAATAATGTCTTTATCGCGCAATGGATTGATCTCTCCGGCAACGTGGACAACGGACGGATCAATGAAGTTGCGGATCACATGACAGATAAGGTCCACTTCCCGAATGTGGGAAAGAAATTTATTCCCCAAACCCTCGCCTTTGCTTGCACCCGCAACCAGGCCTGCGATGTCTACGAATTCGACGACCGCCGGCACAATCGGAGGAAGTTTATCCATTTTTTCTTCTTCTTTGGTAACTTCAGCAAGCTTAGCCAACCGTTCATCCGGCACAGGTACAACTCCGATATTTGGTTCAATCGTACAAAACGGATACGGGGCTGTATCCGCCACCTGCTTTTTAAGAAGCGCATTAAACAGCGTGCTTTTACCAGCGTTAGGTAGCCCTATAATTCCAATTTTTAACTGCATTGACAATGCTCCTTTCGTATGAGAAAATATGCCTACAGTCGAAAGACTGTCACGAAATGCCGAATCCCCGCAAGGGGATTTTTGGCGTTTTATGACCTCTTTTTGAGAAATTCACCTTTAAACTTTATAATATCGAAGTAATAGTCAGCAAGAGATATAAGTTCCCTTGCGATCCTCCATCGTGTTGATAGGATGACAATTGTTTTTTTCGACTTCTTCAAATATTTGCAGACATAAGAAAAATCACTATCTCCAGAAAATAACACAAACACATCATAATTACGGATTAATCGTACTGCATCAACGGCAATTTCCACATCAAAATTCGCTTTGCGAATATCTTCTTTATGTTCATAATCATGAATAACTTTTATTGGTTTTGTAACAATTTTATATTTCTTCGCGTTCAACATGGCAAAAAAGGATTGCTGTTTTTGAAAGTCGAATGTCGGACCGTAATACCGAAGAAATGAATTCTCACATCGAGAGAGGAAAAATCTAGAAAGTTTTTTATAATCAACTCCCAATCCAAATTTTTTTGCCGAACTGGATAAATTAGCAGCATCTATAAATACACCACATTTCCCCATGAATAAAAGACCAGAGTCCTTCTGTACTACTTTTTTCTGTTTCATACATTCCAATTATCCCACAGATAAAGAGAAAATAATAATCCCCGTCTTAACTTTCTTGGGCTGGGAAGAATGAAGTCAAACTTGAAGCCCAAGCCGAGTTTGACTCGATCTAAAGATGCGGTTGGGTAAAATTTATCCCATTAGTTATTGAAGATTCGCTTTAATTTTGACCACTTCTTAAAACACCAATTAAAGCCATTAATTGAGGGTCATTCATCGTTCTGTCGCTTCGTGCAATTGCATTTTTCTGTGCTAGCATTGCGTCACTATCAACTTGACCATCGGGGTCATACAAATTATAACCAATATCACCCGCAACTTTTATCGCTTCGGCATCTGGTATCTGACTCGGATCTCTGGGATCAAACTGACGAAATAAATCTTCAAAATCACCTTCAAATCTCCTATCCATAAGAAGCTAATTATACGGTAAACAATCGTTCCTCGTCAATCAATCAAGCCAGTTATATCAGCCAAACTCAAAACTAGCCGTATTCGGCGAGGAGTTTCTTTCTAACCCTTCCCAAACATATTAGATTCTAGGTAGTATTGATTCCCAGAATCGAAGGGGTGTTCACAACTCTCCCATCTGCTACAATCAGAAGAAACTCATGAAACACCGCGTATTTGTCGCTCTTCCGGTTCCATCTCCAATCAAAAAAGAGATTCTTAAATGGCAACATGACCATTCGGCCATGCCGGTTCGTTTTTTGAAAAACAACACCCTCCATATCACAATTGTCCCGCCGTGGTACACCGATAATCTTGTGAGGGTGCGGCAAACATTGGGTGCGATGGAAAAACCAAAAAACCTGACACTCACCTTTTCTGAAATTGCTTTCGGCCCGACGCAGAAAAATCCCCGGCTTATTTGGGTAACAGGATTAAAAAATCTACGATTGCAAAAAGCGAAACAGATATTGGAACACGCACTCGGAGTGTCGCCGGAAAAACGGCTGCTTATCCCCCATATCACCATCGCCCGCCTTCTCCTTCAAACAAATCCTTTTTCGTTTCAAAAAAGCAAAATACATTGGAAATGCACAATAAAAATATTTTGTCTTATGGAGTCACGCCTTATGCGGACAGGAGCCCAGTATCGAATCATCCAAACATACCGTCTTTCATGAAAATATTGTTCTGGATTTTTTTTCAGTTTCTTTTCAGCAAAATTCGTTTATAATATTTTTACATTCAAAATAAAGGAGGTGAGGAATATGATGTGGGGATATCCGCACATGGTATGGGGAGGAACCGGAGGATTCTTTTTCCCGTCTTTTTTGACCATTCTCTTTTTTGTCATTTTCATTGTCCTTCTCTGGTCGCTTTTTACCCATCGTTCTGGTGATCGCGATACAGAATCAAATGAGGACGAAATGACAAATGAGGATACGGCTTTGGAAATTTTGAAAAAACGATATGCCAAAGGCGAACTCACCAAGCGTCAATTCCAGGAGATGAAAAAGGATATTGGATAATCAAGAAATTTCCAAGGCATTTGATGACAAACCCCATTGGGGTTCTCCTAGTTTTTCAAGTAAATCTCTAAATGGGGAAGCTAGTGCATTACAAACTTGTCTATATTCTTCCATCGTTAAATCTCCAGAAGGATCTATCTGATTCCCTCCTTTTCCAAAGGCTAATTCCCAATTTCCTTTGTCTTTATAATGAAATGTCAAATCTAAATCTTTCATATCAACTTCAACTACCGGATGATCCGCACCCCACCAAGAATTTCGGTACCCTCGCTTCATCCCTAAAGTAATTGTTCCATTAAAAGATTGTTTTTTATCAGAGTAGCTAAATGGATATGCTCCGCCTGTGGAAAAAGAGAGAGGATGAACGCCTTCATTTTGCAATAGTTGCATTTGAAATTCTCCTCCGCCTATCATCGATGTACCTTGGTGTAGTAGCAAAGATTCTAAAAAGGAAGCAATGTTCGTTGTTGCTTTAGCTGTCTGTACAACAACAGGATTAAAGTTTTCAGGATTAGCAATGATTATGTCAGCAGTAAGAGGTGATATTTCGTCTGGTCTTCCTAATAGATTTTTAATTTTTTCTAAGACTGACATATAAACTTGGATTATGGCCGTATTATACTCCAAAAGACTCTTTTTTGCTCTGGTGAACGCGGATGCTTGTTTCTTCTTGCTTTTTTGAAAAATGTGGTACACTTAATGTATATGAATACCCAACCCCAACCTGCCCAACCTCAGCCAAAGGCTGATCGGCCTTTGGCCGAAGTACAAACTCAACCGCAGCCGGTTTTACCTCCTTCTGTCCCGCAACAAACAAAGAGCACTAATACGGTTCTTATGGTCTTTGGATTTGTGCTCCTTCTTATCATAGCATCCGGAGCGGCCTACCTTTTTGGCTCCGGAAAAATCGGTATGTTAGGGCTTTCCCCCACCCCAACGCCTACTACAACCACAACACCTCCAATGATTTCTGAAACGCCTACATCAAAGCAAGTTACTATAACGGGAGTGTTCACTACTATTTGGAATGGTGAAACATCTTATACAATAACAGACGATCAAGGCCAGACTACCCAATTATTATTAGACAACGAGACCGCAAAGCCGCTTGGAGGACCACTGGAACTTGACCGTAAACGCGTCACAATCGTGGGCGAGATAACAAGTGACTCACCGAGGATAGTTCGGGTCCTGTCTGTTCAATTTGCGAATGCTAACCCCACTGTTTCCATAACGCAAAAACCAAAACCGACCATTATTCCCAATCCTGACGGCAACACCTTTACCTCAGACAAGCTCGGAATCGCGTTTTACTGGGCAAATAAAACGCCGGCAGATGCCTCAGCAACGGTAAAAGTGCTGGAAAGCGGAAGTAAGGTATATGTTTATCCCTCAAGCGGAAAACCGGAAGACGGACAATCCATCGAGCGCTTTGATAAAAGTTCAACCGACACGCTTTCCCAGGCAATCAGCAAAAAATTCCTTGCAGGAATCCCCACAACCGACTGCTTTGTGAAAATAAATCCGGTCAAACCAAAACCGACGGTCACCAAAGCAACCATCAGCTATCCGATTCCGGCCGATGCTGATCAGCCGAATTTTACGTACGGAGAAAAATGCCCACAGGGGTATAGCGAAAGTAACGGCATGGCGTATTTTTTTGAGGACTCAACCTATCCCGACCGGTTTTATTATGTAAGTATCGGCCAGTACGGGATACCAGCCCAAAACAGTAAACCCGATTCCATGTGGCAGGATACGATTATTGTTTATTAAATCCTTACAGTTCAATTTTTGAAAAGAGGTAGCTCCCGATTGAAAGGAAAACAATCGCGATTCCTAATAAAACGATAAAATCCGTCAATGCTCCGAAATGCGACGTTCCGATAAGCGTCGCCCGAAGTCCATCCACTGCATAAGTCATAGGATTAAGATGGGTAATAGTATCAAGAGCAGGCGGAAGATTTTTCAGAGGAAACAGTGCTCCGGAAAGAAAAAACAAAGGCATGATGAGAAAATTCATAATAAGCTGAAATGCATGCATATCCTCAAGCTTTGAAGCAATCGCAGTCCCCAAAGCAGTAAAGACGATTGCTCCCAAAAACATAATACAAAGCGAAAGAAATACTCCCAAAATACTTACCGGCCTAAACCCTATGATCGTTGAAATGAGAAGGACGATCAATCCCTGAACACAGGAAACCGTGGCGCCTCCCAGCGTCCGGCCAAGCATAATATGGAATCGGGAAACCGGTGCAACGAGCGTCTCTTTCAAAAATCCGAACTGCCGGTCCCAGATAATTTCAATGCCGAAAAACACTGCCGAGAAAAGGACACTCATCGCAATCACCCCAGGAACCAAAAACTGTATGTAATTGCCCTCCCCTGCTTTGGCAAACGTCGGACCAAATCCAAATCCGAGCGCAAATAAAAAAAGAACCGGTTGCCCCAACGAGCCCAGAATCCGCGCCTTTGAACGGATAAAGCGTTTGAGCTGTCTAAGCCATAGTATATAAATAGTGTTCATAATCCTTGTCATTGCGAGGAGCGAAGCGACGAAGCAATCTCTATTATAAAGATTGCTTCGCCTCATCCGCCGGCTGGCGGATTTCGGCTCGCAATGACTACTATTTCCTGTGTCTTCGAAACATCCGCATGCGGTCAAGGATCGTTCCCTCCTCTTCCCGTATCGCATGACCCGTAAGCGTAAGAAACGCTTCCTCAAGGGAGTGTGCATTCGTTTCTCTTTTTACCTGTTCCGGCGTTCCCTGAATACAAATTTTCCCATGATCAATAACCGCAACCGTATCCGCAATTTTCTCCGCCTCCTCGATGTAATGCGTCGTAAAAAAAATAGTTATCCCCTCTTTGTTATTTAAGTCCTCGATGTACGCCCAGAGTTTATTCCTCGTTTGCGGGTCCAGTCCGATCGTCGGTTCATCCAAAAAAAAGATTTTCGGGTGATGCAAAAGCCCGCGGGCAATTTCTAAACGGCGCTTCATACCACCGGAAAATGTTTTTACGAAACTGTCTTTTCGATCCCATAACTCCACAAACTGAAGGAGTTCTTGTATCCGCTGGGTCCGGATCGTTTTCGGAACGTTATAGAGTACTCCGTGGAAATCCAAATTTTCCCATGCGGTGAGCTCATCATCCAGGCTCGGGTCCTGAAATACGATGCCGAACGATTTCCTCACATCATTTTGATCGGTCGTCGGGTCAAATCCGTTGACGGAAATGCTACCGCTTGTTGGGGAAAGAAGCGTCGTGAGCATTTTAATCGTTGTTGTTTTGCCGGCGCCGTTGGGTCCTAAAAAAGCAAAAATCTCCCCCTTTTTCACCGTAAAGGAAATGGCGTCTACTGCCGTAAATCCGTTATATTTTTTAGTAAGGTCAGAAACTTCAATACTTGGTTTTTTATCAGTCATAGAATTCTATAGAATTTTTCCATTGTATCACGAAATGAACATTGAGAAATAAGTCAATGCTATATTAACGTGTTAACACGTTAATACATGTGGGAGAATGATAAAGATATTATGTTGTATCGTCGAGATGATCAAGATATCTAGCTGTAGTTTTAAATGCATTACTATATTGATCTGTGCTTTCAATTACAAGAGCACAATCTTTTTGAAATTCTTCTTTTCCAATACTAAATCGTATACCACTTTGTATTTGTGGTGGAATATCTGGATATTCCACAACCAGACGTATTAATTCCAGTTTAATTCCAAACAAACTTATACGTAAAACGTCCGTTTGTGCACGTACCTGTCCTTCTGAAGTAAACATTGATAGTACCTTCCCGTCCGGACCTATCTTTCGCATTATTGGTTGTGTGGATGGTGGAGATTGATCGTATTCTCTGGTTAATTCTACAGGACACATGCATGTCTCCTTCAACAATAAACCTGCTATACAAGCAGGAGAAGGTTATAATAACAAAAACAACTATAAATAAGCAAATTTATTTATTCTATCTACATCCGGTATCGATGCTCCAGATTTATTGTTTTAATCCGCCCCATTCAACGACGGTGAAGCCGCGGCGCGTGATGGTGTCCAATTTTTGAGGAGCAATCGGAATAATAGGCTTTTGAGACAAAGGCTGCCAATCCAAAAATAATCGGTAGTAGCGGTCAGGCGTCGGGTGTATCGCCATCGGGACGAACGCATTCATGTCGCTGGTTTGCAAAAACCTGAGGTGATACCACGGTGCTTCTTTATCTAAAATCACGGGTACCCAATATGAAAGAAAATCTTCCTTTTCTTTTTGGGTAAATCCGATCGTATCCAGTGTCGTTGCCAAAAAATCCGGCAATTCCTCAGCGCCTACCACCCACCCGATATTCCTGTTGAGTGGATATTCCATCCCAATCCGATTTCCCGCCCAGTACAGGTACGGGTATGCATTCTTCTCGCATGCATCTTGGGCGTATTCCGAACCGTGTTTAGTGGTATCAATGGAAGTGCAATCCGTGTACTCGGGCATAAGATCCACAATCGTCCCGTCAGGATATGCCCGCACATACCAGTCGGCTTGATACGTCGGGATCGTCAGGGTAAGCTCCATCGGTTTGACAAACGAAACCGAAATATCCGTTGGCTTGTCAGGATACAGGTACAAAACCGGCTTGCCGCACCCGCCGATCATTTTGTAATCATACTCCCCCAGAGCAATCCACCGTTTCCAAAAATCTTTGAAAAACAAAAGCGGATGTTTAGCAACGTATTCTTCAAACGACAATTTTGTCATGTCTTTATTGACCGCTTCAAATTCCTCTTTGCTCATGAGCATTTTATTGCGGTACGCAAGCTTATAAAACGGATGTTCAACATCTTTGAGGATAAACAGTTCATGTCCAAATGCTGTCCCGTACCGGACAAATTCTTCATCTTTGATATTCTGAAGAACCTGGGTATCCACATCAATTCCGCAGATGTAAGGGGTCGCTATGTCATAGGTATCAAAAAGCTCACCCGTGGCTTTTACATCTTTTTTTGTAAAACGAAGGTTCGGTAAAGAAGGCATCATAGGATAGTCCGGAAGATCTTTTATTTCTTTGTTTTCAAACCGGATTCGCTCTTTTTCAAACTTTGCCGACGCTGCAACGTATTTTTTATACGCTTCTTGATACAACGCAATTTCCTGTGGTCTCGTCAACGAGTAACTGAAAGGCAGTCCTGTACTGTCAAGGACGATTACTTTTGTCGTGCCTTTGATGTATTTGGCGCGCAGTTGCGCCTGTACCCGCGCATCTTCCTCCCACTGGTCGGGTATCTCAGGTGGAGAGCTAATGACGCCAAAAAACGTTAAAGGAGGCCGGTTCAGCGGAAGTTTTTCGTATGTGGAAAAATCCGTGCGGACGATGTTTTCGTAGATGTCATACCCTTCTTCGCTCATCCTGCCGGATCGTACATTGTCCGTTACGACACTATCTTTATAAAGGGAAAATGCATTGTCAAGTGTAATGACTTCCGGCTGTTCGGAGGAAAGGACGTCAACTTTGGAAATTTTTGCTTTGTCAATATACGAAAACGGATTCTGCCAGTCTGTCTCCGGAAACCGTCTTGTTGCTTCCGTTGGATCATCCAGTATGTATGTGTTCCTGTCTTTTGTGGCAAGTATGAAAGATATGGGTGATCCCGGACCGACGGGTTCGCGAAGGGCAATAATGCGCTCGTACCCTTTGTACTTCCCCTTCTGAAAAACACCAGCCTGGTAATACACTTGGACAGGCGTGAACCCCTCCTGCCCACTAAATTCATCCGGTTTAAAAAGCGCAAGATCCTCAGATATGCGGATCAATGTTCCGGTAAAGAGAGGCATTGATGTATTGGGTCCCGAAACGAGATCTTTTCCAAATTTATACGCGAATACCGATATGATTGCAACAAAAAGAAGAGCAAGAAGAATACCGACTCCTCCAAAACCTTTCCTCATAGATTTAGTATGACACACCTACCTCCCAAGTCAAGAAAACCCAACATCTTGTCATTGCGAGCGACTATAAGGAGCGTGGCAATCCTTCAGATAATTATTATAGATTGCTTCGTCTCCGCCAGATGGCGGATCCTCGCAATGACCATATCACTTCAGCTAAATTTCAGCTAATTCTGTATAATAGCCTTCATGAAGATACTGGTTGTGGAAGATGAACATCGGATTGCCCAATCAATAAAAAAAGGATTAGAACAGGAACGATATACTGTCGATGTAGCCTACGACGGTACAGAGGGATTCGATCTTTCCTCTTCTGAAGAATATGACTGTATCATTCTGGATCTCATGTTGCCCGGGATGAACGGTCTTGAAATTTGTAGAGAACTCCGGAAAAACCGAAACCATACGCCTATTCTCATACTGACGGCAAAAGGTCAAACGCAGGATAAAGTTGAGGGACTGGATACCGGGGCTGATGATTATTTGACCAAACCGTTTTCGTTTGAAGAATTACTTGCGCGCGTGAGAGCCTTGGTGAGACGCCCTAAAACTATTGCAGACTCAATTCTTATGATCGACGATCTGACGCTCAACACCAGAACATTTGTAGTTGAGCGGACACATACAAAAATCATCCTTACCGGTAAAGAGTTTTCCCTTCTGGAGTATCTGATGCGCCACCCGGGACAAGCCCTTACCAAAGATCAAATTATTACCCATGTGTGGGATTATAATGCAGATATCCTCCCAAATACGGTTGAGGTAACTATACGGAATTTACGGCAAAAAATTGATATGCCCTTTTCTACATCCAAACCGCTCATTCATACAAAACGGGGGTTTGGCTATTCTATAGGAGAATAATATGTTTCATTCAGCACGCATGAAATTGACCGCCTGGTACCTATTGATCATCATGCTGGTCAGCGTATCGTTTAGCATCGTTATTTACAAAGGACTGATGAGTGAGGTCGAACGGTTTGCACAATCCCAACGATTCCGAATTGAACGGCAACTCAGAAACGAAATAATGCTTCCCCAGGATATGCACAGAGAAAACACTATCCTCCCCCCTATTACGGATCCGGATCTGGTAGCAGATACGAAACGAAGACTTCTGTTCATCCTGTTTGTTATCAACGGAAGTATATTACTTTTATCAGGAGGGCTGGGATATTTTCTGGCAGGAAAAACGTTGCGGCCGATTCAGGAAATGCTTGATGAGCAAAACCAGTTTATCACTGATGCTTCGCATGAATTACGGACACCACTCACCTCTTTAAAAAGCGCTATTGAGGTGAACCTGCGGGATAAAAATCTCACCATGATTCAAGCAAAGAAACTTCTGGCGGAAAACATGAACGATGTTGACAAACTAAAGCGGCTGACCGATGAGCTCCTACAACTTGCACAGTATCAGAAACCAAATGGAAAACGAGTGTTCGTACCACTTTCTCTTCGTGAGGTCATCAAGAAATCGATCCGTGCAGTTGAAGCACTTGCAAAACAAAAATCCATAGCCATAAAAAATGGAACCGAAGATACGGTATTTCCGGGAAACATCCATGAACTTTCTGATCTTTTTATCATACTTCTGGATAATGCTATCAAATATAGCAAAGAAAAAAGCACAATTCGCGTTTGGTCCAAATCTAGGAATGGATATATCGATATCTCGATACAAGATGAAGGAATCGGTATCAGCAAGGATGCCATACCCCATATTTTTGATCGATTCTATCGGGCTGACAGTGCGCGCATCAAAACTAATACAGGAGGATATGGATTAGGTCTTTCTATTTCAAAAAAAATCGTTGATCACTACCACGGATCTATACGGGTAGAGAGCAAAGTTGGAAAAGGAAGCACGTTTACCGTACGACTTCCCTTCACGCAAGCATAATGTAGTTCATGCATATTTTTTCAGCTTTCTTTCAGTTTTGAACTGTAGGATTAGATAAGTAATGTATTTATTTTTTTATGGATATTATTAGAAAAAAAGTCAGTTCGGGCATTCACTGGTTCTTTGCCACACGCTTCTTGGTCAAACTTATTATTATCATTCTTTTGATCGGAGGCGGATGGTTTTTGTATCAAAAACTTTCCTCTAAAAAAACGAGTACACCTCAATATCAAACTAGGGCAGTAGAACGGGGTACGGTCATCTCCTCAGTCACTGCAACCGGACAGGTTGCTACGTCAAACAGCACCTCCGTCACGACTCAGGCCTCAGGCGTCATCAGTAAGATCTACGTCAAGGACGGCGATACGGTCAAATCCGGCGACAAAATTGCTGACATTGATCTGGATTTGCAGGGAAAACAGCGGGCTGCACAAGCCTATGCAAGCTACCAAAGCGCAAAAAATTCCCTCCAGACTGCAAAAGATAAATACTACACACTCCAATCATCAATGATGACCAAATGGAAAACATACATGGATACCGCACAAAGTTCCTTCTATCAAAATGCAGACAAATCTCCGACGGAAAACAGGAACCTTCCTCAATTTTACAGCATTATGGATGACTGGCTTCAAACTGAGGCAGATTACAAAAATCAGGAGGAAGCCATAGCACAAAGTCAAACCGCACTCAACAATGTATGGTTATCGTACCAACAAACATCGCCGACCATCTATGCTCCGATTTCAGGCACCGTTACGGGTTTATCCCTTCAGGTCGGTTCATTTATAACCGCGCAAACAAACACGAGCGGCACATCAACCTCACAAAGAATTGCTAACATCGTCACATCCGCTCCCCCAACCATTACGGTAAGTTTAACAGAAGTCGACACGCCAAAAGTAAAAATCAGCAACAAAGCAACCGTGACATTTGATGCGCTCCCCGGAAAAACGTTCACCGGAAGCGTTGTCAGTATTGATACCGTCGGTGTTGTTTCCTCCGGCGTTACCTCATACCCTGCAACCATAAAACTGGATGTACCGGATGCTTCTATTTACTCCAATATGGGAGCACAGGCGACGATTATTACGGATTCAAAAACCGATACCCTTTTTGTTCCTTCCTCAAGCATCCAATTAGAGGACGGTTCATCCTATGTCCGGATACTTTCTAAAAATGGACAAGTGGAACAAAACGCGGTGGAAACCGGCATTTCCTCAGACACACAGACGGAAATTATCTCCGGACTTTCAGAGGGTGATACCATCATAACCAGTGCCACAAATGGGACTGCCACGCAACAAACGGGCAACAACACATCCGGATCAATCTTTGGCGGAGGCGGATTTGGACGGATGGGTCGCTGACCTTGCCCATACGCGTGGGGAGTGGAAAAAATTTGTCATTCATAATATAACGGGTGACGCGAACGAAGGCTTCCATGACGAGTCTTCACTTCGGAGTGATGAGTCAATTATGGAGATGAGAGCGTTTATTTCGCGATCGAATTGAAGCGAGGAATGGAATACGTAAGCGGCAGGACCCGTTTATTAATATAATTTTTTCCACGAATACCACGCGCTCCATGCAAAATTCGAGAGAATCCAATTTATGATCACAATATCCCATATTACAAAAATCTACAAAACCGAGACGATTGAGACAACTGCGATTTCCGATGTTTCTTTTGAAGTCAAAAAGGGCGAATTTGTCGCCATCATGGGACCATCTGGCTCTGGAAAATCCACACTCATGCATATTTTGGGAGCCTTAGATCTTCCGACTTCGGGTGAATATATATTGGATAACGAAAACGTCTCGAAACTTACAGACGATGAACTTGCAGACATCAGAAACAAAAAAATCGGTTTTATTTTTCAAGCATACAATCTCCTCCCCCGGACAACAGCTCTTAAAAATGTCATCATCCCAATGATGTACGGTGATGTTCCAAAACAGGAGTGGGAACAAAGAGCAAAAAAATATTTGGAAATGGTTGGGTTACAAGACCGGATGTATCACACCTCAAACCAATTATCCGGCGGACAACAACAGCGTGTAGCAATAGCACGGTCTCTCGTTATGAATCCATCTATACTTTTGGCTGATGAGCCAACCGGAAATATCGCCACGGTGCAAGCTGAGGAAATTATGGAAATTTTCCAAAAACTCAATAATGACGGTCATACAATCATTATGATTACTCATGAGCAGGATATTGCAGAACATGCAGGACGCGTCATTTCTATCCGTGATGGAAAAATCATTGATGACCGAAAAAACGGAAAACGAAAAAAGATTAACAATGTGGGTAAGCGAAGTGCGCGTGTACATTGAATAAGGAAGCGCGCGATGGGCCAAGTACCAGTCTCGGTACCTGGTGAATGAAAAAATGAAAGAAAGAATGCGGAGGGAGCGAACAAAATTTTGCGCGGCTTCACTTCCTCTTTAGGATGAAGCGCATGGAGAAAAAAGAGGTTGGAACTGAAGACGCGTCTAAATTTTCGTTTGCGACCGAAGCATTCGGAGAGTAGGAAAAATTTTTCTATGGATATTTTTATACTTATTACAGAAAGTATCGGAACACTGACACTCAATAAATTGCGTACCGGCTTGGCAAGTCTGGGAATTGTCATCGGGATCGGCAGTGTCATTGCCCTCATTTCCCTAGGCCAGGGAACCCAGCAGGCAATTCAATCCCAAATTCAATCTCTTGGATCAAATCTTCTGACTATTCAACCAGGAGCAGTCAGAGAAGGAGGTGTCCAGGGGGCCCAAGGCGGTCGGACGACGCTCACCTGGGATGACGCGAAAGCAATTGCCGCATCAACGGAAATATCAACGATTCAAAAAGTTTCTCCGGAACTTTCCCGGCGTACGCAGGTAACGACAGGCGGCAGTAACACGAATACCCAGGTGGTTGGCGTCACACCCGTCTATGCTGAAGTCCACAAAGTCACCATTGCATCCGGAAATTTCATTACTGATCAGCAGGTTACTGCCATGTCAAAGGTCGCAGTCATCGGGCCTCAGGTCGTGACTGACTTGTTTGGTGACAATGCAAACCCCGTGGGGCTTACTCTACGGATCGGCAAACAAACACTCCAGGTAATCGGCGTCACTGTATCCAAAGGCGGTTCAGGATTTATGAATCAGGATGATATGATCTATGTTCCTCTCACCACTTCGCAAAAACAATTGTTTGGGGTCAATTATGTGAGCTCAATTGCAATGGAGGCAAAAAGCGAGAAGGTCATGACGGATGCGCAAAATGAAGTCGGGTATTTTCTTCTTTCCCGCCATAAAATTTCCGATCCGACAAAAGCGGATTTTTCCATCATGTCCCAGCAGGATATTTTAGATACCGCATCTGCCATGACCGGTACGTTTACGGCGCTCCTATCAGGCATTGCCGCCATTTCACTTCTGGTAGGAGGGATTGGCATTATGAACATCATGCTGGTCACCGTTACGGAAAGAACCCGGGAGATAGGGCTCCGAAAAGCATTGGGAGCCAAAAAACGCACTATTATCCAACAATTTCTCATCGAGTCTATTATTCTTACGTTTACCGGCGGCGTCATTGGAATCGTCGTGGGTATCGTAACCTCCTACGTTATTGCACAAATAATCAATACTTTGTTTATCATTTCCATATCTTCTATCCTCCTTGCTTTTGTGGTTTCAGCGGCAATCGGTATCATATTTGGCTGGTATCCTGCCCGCAGAGCCTCGGAACTACAACCTATTGAAGCTTTACGATATGAATAATCAAATAAATTTAATAACGGGTGGCGTGCGTTGGGGGATCCCCGTCGAGCGCCCGCAATCCCGCAACCTGCCTTTTGATTCTTGAAAGAAAGGAAAAAGATATTTATGTGGTCAAAAGAGTTACTAAAACACCTTGAGGTCAAGCGGGGTGAGGACGTCGGACGGGGGAAAACGCACGACAGGACCCATACATAAAATTGAATATTATGAAACATCAATCACTCTATAAAAAAGCATTGCTCATCCTCCCGATTCTTTACATTATCAGCGTAAGCATCTATATGATTTGGCACCGGGCATGGTTTTCACCGGATCAATTTTTTTCCGTTGCCATTATCGCAGTCATCCTCATTGGCGGCAGAACAAAACAGTTTTTATGGGACTGGATACCGGTTCTCCTTCTTTTGTTTGGCTATGAGTACCTGCGGGGATTAGCACCCCTTCTTTCCAAAAACACAAATATCTGGCCGATGATCAGAGCAGATCAATTTATGTTCGGATACCTTCCATCAATAAAATTACAAGAGCTTCTCTTCTCTCCCACTTCACCCCGTTGGTATGACTATGTGGCAGTTATATTATATGTCTCGCATTTTGTCGTACCTTGGGTGACCGCATTTATTTTTTGGATGTATAACCGCCGAATATTTAAACATTTTACTGCAGGGTTCCTCGTCCTTTCATACCTCGCATTCCTGACATATATGATATTCCCTGCTATGCCTCCATGGATGGCAAGTAATTTAGGATACATTCCCCCCTTACAAAAAATCATGGATCAGGTGATGGCTTCTTTTGCCCATCCCATCTCCGTGCCTACCATTTATCAATTTTTCGGTGCTAATCTTGTCGCAGCAGTTCCATCCCTCCATGCAGCATACCCGCTTCTTATCTTTTTATATGTACGACAGCAGATCTCGTGGCTTGGGTACCTCATCACTCCGTATGTTTTCGGGGTCTGGTTTTCTGTCGTATATTTAGGGGAACATTACGTCATTGATGTCATTTTAGGAATTCTGTATGCAATCATTGCGTATAAAATAATTTCAATGATTTCGAAAAAAATGGAACCGGTTGTTGAACGCTTAGAAAAAACAGATTTATAATCCACCTATGCTTCCTTTGCGGCTTTTCAGTACTATTCGTACACGCCGCAAAGAGCGCATTGAGGTGGACGTAAGAAACAGTATTTATTCGTAGATACTCATAAACTGTTTCTAACGGAGGAGGTGAAAAACAATGAAAAAAAATAACATAATCTTTACCATTCTTCTTGTTGTTGTCGGAGTTGGTGTTGGATTTTTCGGTGGCATGAAATACATCGACTATCAAAGAACTCAAGGACGCGGTAGTGGTTCTAGACAATTCCAGGGAGGAGCAATTAGCGGACAAATACAAAACAGAAACGGCTTAGGGGGAAGACCGGTAACGGGAGAAGTTATCAGTAAAGACGACAAATCCATAACAGTCAAAACACAGGATGGAGGAAGTAAAATCATCATACTGTCAAACACCACAATCTACAGTAAAACATCAGAGGGGACAATACAGGATATTACTGTCGGAGAAAAAGTAGGTGTTTTTGGTACTGAAAATTCAGACAAAAGCATGACTGCACAGAACGTCCAAATCAATCCGCAATTTCAAGCAAGGACAACGCCAACTCCTTCAAAATAACGGAAAAAAGTTGTGTCTTCTGTGCTACATCGTGTTAACATGTTAACACGATGCAATCTGTATACCCAAGGTAAGGAACTTGTACAGAAAGAAAAAAAGCCTTATATAATAAGGCGTATACGGATACGCAAAAACAGACTATTTTTCATCCTGATCATCAAGACACAGCTTTTATTGGGCAATCTTGGCTTTTTCCTCTACTTTTTGGCTTTTTCCTCGCAGTTGGGATAGTGGTCTTCGTTTATGTACGGACACACCAGATACCTACGCCTCCTCCTCTCACACAAGAGCAAATTGAGGAACAAAACAAAATTGCATGGGTGACGGAAAAAATTGCATCCATGAGCGCTGAAGAAAAGGCAGGTCAGATGCTCATATGGCATATTGAGGAAAAGGAACTTTCATCTGCATCAGCCAAACTTCTTACAGATATTCCATTCGGAGGCATCATCATCATGGGAAATCATACAAAAGAGAGTATAAAAAAACTTGTCGATCAAATAAATGCACTACCTGCTCTGGTCCCGCGATTCATCGCCATTGATCAGGAAGGCGGTCTGGTGAAAAGGCTCACTGATGATCCCAATCCGGGGGCAGCTGCATTATCCAATGTATCATCCGAAGAATTCTGTGAGACGTACAAAAAAACAACGCAGCTTTTAAAAGATGCGGGAGTCAACATGAATTTTGGCATTGTCGCGGACATCGGTTGGTTTGCCGACGGATTTATCTCTGCCCGTACATTTGGAAGAAATGCACGCCTCGTTTCTGATTTGGTTGGACAGGCAGCAACCTGCAGTTCCGGGATTGTTACGGCAGTCAAACATTTCCCCGGCCACGGGAGGACAAAACTTGACAGCCATAAAACCATTCCGGTTATCAAAACGCCGTATGATGAGTGGAAAACAACCGATGCGCTTCCCTTTGAGATTGCAATTAACAAAAATGTTCCGGTTATCATGCTTGGACATCTTATGTACGAACAAATGGCAAGTGAACCGGCATCTCTTTCCCTGTTCTGGATACAAAAATTGCGCGATATGGGTCATAAAGGGCTTATCATTACGGATGATCTCGGGATGCTGGAAAAAGGAGGCATGAACATTGAAGAAATTGTAGAAAAGGCATTAGGGGCAGGAGCAGACATGCTTCTTTTTGTAAACACAAAAGCCGACCCGAAAACAATATTTTTGAACATGCAAAAAAGTCAATCACCGGAAACGATCAAACAGAGTCTTTATCGGATTTTGGAATGGAAATATGAAATGAGGAAAAAATAAATTTGGGAAAGAATAGAAGATAGAAAACAAAATTATTCCTAAAAAAGGAATTAGGTTTTTAATGATAAATCATTATCCTGCTTGTGGTATATCTCTTGGATGATCTTTTAGATGTAATTTATTTAACTTACACAAATCACTATGAAATTTCTCCGCTGACGATCCTGGAGGTGGTTGAAATAGATATTCTAAAAATCCCACACCCCCAAATAGATATCCATCTGACTCTCCGGCAGGCTTTTGTGCATCTGGTTGTGCAGCAACATCACGTGCTACATCCTGTCGTTTACCAATACTACTATTTTGTATAGCACGTTCTACTGCTCTAGAACTTGCACCTGCGATCCCTATATTTATCCCTCCTACCATTCTCTCTCACCTTCTCTCATTTTGCCCTGGACATTAATACCTAAATCTTATATTATACACCCATAATGCAAGTTGTCTATAGGCAGCATGAGTATGCATATCCTTGATGAAAGGAGGGACGACCCTCCTAAACTTCCTTCTCGCCTTTCCGCCTTTGGCGGAGTCGGCTCGAAGAGCGTAATCGGAGGGTCTAAGAAACATTAATTATTCGTAAAGTAAGCCCGCCGAAACTTACCCCGCCGTGGCGGGGAGCGCATTAAGGCGGACGCAAAAAATTGTAATCATTCGAAATCAATTTCTCATGAACAATTTCTAGCGAGAGTTGGTGAAATATTATGGATGAGCCGAAGAAACTGAAATCTCCGATTTTGGAAATTTGGCGACGGCTGAAGAACAGGAAAAAATCTCTGCTTAACGATACGCAAAAACAAAAAATCGAAGAGAAGAAGGAAAAATCCTAAATTATGGTCCGGTCGCAATATCGTGGATCATGAAGCGGCCTTCCTTTTTTACAACCGTAATCCATCGCGTGTTTGCTCCTTCATCCCACATGCTTTTTTGGCTTTGCGGTTTGATGGAGATTTGAAGGTCAACGCGAAACCGTTCTTCCCCCTCTTTCCAATCCTCTTTCCCGAATGTCTCCAATCCGATTTTAGAAATTGAAATTGATGAAAAAGAATTGAATACAACTCCGTACTCTTGTTTTACTGAATCAGATGGCACAAGAGTTTCATCCATCAACCCGATTGCTTCCGGAATCTTCTTTTCATGTATAAGCTGAATAAATGTACGGATGACATCTTCTCCCGTAGGAAGCGGCACATCTTGACTGATCACAGAGGATGGTGAAGCGCTTTTCGTCGGAGCGACGGTTGATCCCCCGCCGGAAATACCAGATTTTGGTTTCTGTCCAAGAGTCACGACAGTAATTATTGTTGCGGCAATTGCAATAAATAAAAGAATAAATTTCTGCATAATCCTAACTTGTAGTATCTCACACCTTATCTGTATATATCAAATGCCTATACGTATCATTTACGCTGTCATTGCGAGCAACTGTAAGGAGCGTGGCAATCTTTCAGATAGCTATTATAAAGATTGCTTCGTCTCTATGATCCTCGCAATGACAACGACACAGATCTCGACGTCAAATCCGTACACTCTGTTGACAGATCTCCTAAACCATGGAACAATACGGGTAAAGGAGAATGAACGTATGAACAAAAAACCGGATCGTACCATGCTGTATATCACCATCTCTATCGTACTTCTTTTAGTGGCAATCGCCGCAACGTCCATTATTAATAATCGGCCTTCATCGGAGGGAGACATCCGCGCAAAAGCAAGCCTTCAGACCGGATTGACCTATGAAGGCATGGTTAATTCCGTTGATGCTTCAACCGGAACTTTAGTCATGGAAAACCTGAAACCCACGGATAATGGCATGGCGCTTTCCGGAACATGGAACGTGACAGTCCCATCAGATACGTCTCTGGGAGCGGTATCTGCAGGGACCACTGTCCTTATCACCATAGACTCAAAAACTTTTAACATCCAAAATCATTCCATGGGAGCGAAGAAGGTGGAGATAAAATAATTTTCAATTTTCAATTTTCAACCCGCCTTCGCCCTGACGGCTACGTCGGGCAGGTAGTCCCGCCTTTTGCGGGATCAGGATTCAGGATAAATTTATTTCTTCTTTAAAACTGTCCCTTTTGCCGTGTCTTCGACAATATATCCAGATAATTTTAATTCTATTTGTTTTCTGATATCGTCGGCTTCTTCATACTTTTTCTCTTTCCGCAAGTTATCCCTCTTGTTGATAAGAAATGTAATTTCCTCAGGTGTCTTCTGTTCTCTGTTTTCCGTCTTCTGACTGTCTGATAGTTTCAATCCGAGCACCTGATCAAAATCTATTATTAAATCGTATTTGTCCGGAGATGGTATGTTGGATTTGGCCATTTCCCAGACAATAGAAAGCGCCCCTGGGATATTCAGGTCGTTTTCTACAGCTTGGGTAAACCGTTTCCGAAACCCATCGATTTTTTCAATTTTTTCCAGAGACACCTGCGTGCGGTTGCTCTCTCTCCAACCACCTACCATCAGACGAAGATCCCGAAGAGCGTTTTGGGAAGCCGTGAGCGCCGTAAAAGTAAAATTTAAAAATGTTCGGTAATGAGCGCTGCAATAAAAATAGCGAAGCGCCAGCGGATCAAACCCTTTGTTTTCCAGATCAGAAACCGTATAAAAATTGTGTTTGCTTTTGCTCATTTTGCCTCCATCAACAAGCATAAACTGTCCATGCACCCAGTACCGCACAAACGGATGGACCCCGTACGCCGCTTCGCTTTGGGCTATTTCATTGGTGTGGTGGATGGGAATAAGATCAGCTCCTCCGGTATGGATATCTATTTGCTTACCTAAATATTTTGAACTCAAGGAAGAACATTCAATGTGCCAACCGGGAAATCCTTTCCCCCACGGGCTGTCCCATTCCATATCGCGTTTTTTTCCGCCAGCCGGCGGAGGAGAAAATTTCCAAAGGGCAAAATCAGTTGGATTGCGCTTCTGGGGGTTGATCTCCACCCGGGCACCTGCTTTCATCTCTTCTTTGCGCTGCGACGTTAACGCACCATATGAGGGGAATCTTGATGTGTCAAAATAGATGCCGTCCGAAATTTTGTAGGCAAACCCTTTTTCAAGAAGCATGTGAACCATATGGATTTGCTCCTTTATATGTTCTGTGGGTTTTGGACGGACATCCGGTTCAAGAAGATGTAACTTCTTGCTATCGGAAAGAAATGCATCAGTATAAAATCTTGCGACATCCCATGCAGTTTTCCCCTCACGATGAGCACCTTTTTCCATTTTATCTTCACCCGTATCACTATCTGATGTCATATGACCGACATCGGTAATATTCATGACATATTTCGTCTGATAACCTATGTATCGAAGAGTTCGTACAAGAAAGTCCGTCATACTATACGTACGGAAATTCGCGATGGTCGCAAAGTCATAAACCGTTGGACCGCAGCAGTAGACGGTTACGACCTTCGGATCCAAAGGCGTAAACGGTTCAACTTTTTGGGTAAGAGTGTTGTAGAGCTGCAACATATGGCTAGATCTTACACAGTTTAATGTCATTCTGAGGCTGAAAGCCGAAGAATCCAGCGTTAGCGCTTCGCTAGATCCTTCGCGTCAGAACGCTCAGGATGACAAATGGTTGTATAAGTCATGTATGATATTATTATACGCTACTCCGCTTTTACGTTTTTGCCTATCTCTGAACCTTCCTGTTTAGACTGAAGTCCATAAAGATCCCCGGGTTTTTTCTTCGTCGATATTTTGGGAAGCGCCTGTTTTTCATGTTTCTTTTTCTCCTCTTCTTCAATTTTTTTCTTCTGTTCCTCTTCCTTCTGCTTCTGTTCCCAGACAGACGGCTTTTTTTCAGGCTTTCCTGTGCCTACCAATTCCTGAAGTGCGGCGCGGGCAATTGCCTTTTTCGCTTCATCATCCGGTTTTTTTGACACTTCATCAAGCGTTTGAAAAGATTTCCCGGATGTTGCCTTTACCTGTTTTTGCCCCCCTTGCTTCTGTTGAGCAGTTGCGGTACCCAAACTTTCCAACGCTTTCCCGGTAATATCTTTTGGGACGTTAACCGTTTCTTTAACAATCTCTCCTCCGATATCGCCGAAAGAACCGATGATCTGCTTTATGACTGACATATGAAACTTAAATCTCAAAACTCAATGTCCAACAAGGAATTTTATGATTTTGATTTTATCATTATATGAGATTTGGGATTTATTATAGTAATCCCAGTTCCTCTTTTCCCTTTTTACTCATTTTGTCCATACTCCACGGTGGTTCGAAGGTGAGGTGGATAGTCACGGATTTCACACCCTTCAGCTTTTTCACTTTTCCTTTTATCTCATCCTCTATTATTGAAAACAAAGGACACCCCTGGGACGTGAGCGTCATGACGATCACGACATCTCCTTTTTTCCCGACCTTCACATTATAAATCAACCCAAGATCCCAGATACTAATGTTTAACTCTGGGTCCGGAATCTTTTTCAAAACATTTATTATTTGTGTTTTGGTAAGCATTTAGATAAACCTCAAATCACAAATCTCAATGTCCAACAAGGAAATATTTTAAATTGAGATTTGGTCATTGTGTTTTGAGATTTATTAGTCCGCCATATCTTCTTTTGCGTCTTTTCATCCGCCAGCTGGCGGAACGACGCAAAGAGCGATTATTGGCGGATTGATCACTGCTAAACCCTCCTTTTCCGCCAGTTGGCGGATCAGGATCGTTAAGCAGTGAATCAATATTCTCTTCTTCCTTCCATCGCTCTTTTTAACGTCACTTCGTCTGCATACTCGATGTCAGCGCCAATCGGTAAACCATTGGCAAGACGGGTCACCCTGATGGCAGAGGTCGGATGTCGGAGAGCAGATAATTGCTTCATAATATACATAATCGTCGCCTCCCCTTCCATGGAGGAATTGAGAGCAAAAATAAGCTCCGTAATTTTTACCTTATCATTCGTAATTCTTTTTATTAAATCATTAATATAGATTTCATCCGGACCGATGTTATTGAGAGGATCAATCGCTCCGTGAAGCACATGATAGACGCCATGGTATATCCCGGTTTTTTCGATAGCCAATACATCGGTTGGCTGTTCAACGACACAGATCGTCAAATGATCGCGGTTGGGATTACTACAGATCGGGCACGGATCAACTTCCGTCACATTTTTACACACACTGCAAAGGACTGTCCCTTTTTTCAAGCCCTTCAGGGATTCGGCAAACCGTTCCACCTCATCTAGCGGCACATGCAAAAGGTAAAATGCGAGCCTTTGAGCTGTTTTCGTCCCCACTCCCGGCAGTTTTTCAAACGACTCAATAACCCGCGTGATGGATTTGGGAAGAAGGTTCATAAACTATAAGCTGAACCATCAACGAATAACGAATTTGTACGAATAAACGAATAAAAAATGAATAAATTCGTATATTCGTAGGTTTTATTCGTAATTCGTTGATGACAATTTGTAATTTAGTGCTTGGTACTTATATCTAATGATACTGTGAGCGTGTAAATTAATAAAGAGGTCGAAGTTATTGGATGATAATTTTTATTGCATCCGCAAGAAGAGGTGCAACGGAAACGATTGTTAATTTGGAAGATCGTTTTTGTTTCGGGATTGCAATCGTATCTGTCACGATAACGCGGTCAATCGGGCTTTTTTGCAATTGTTGCGAGGCATCTCCTGCCAAAACCGCATGTGTGGAGAGAAAAATAATGAATGATGCTCCTTGTTTTTTCAAAAATTCAGATGACCGTATGGCAGTTGCCCCCGTGTTGATAATGTCATCAAAAATCACAACAGTTTTTCCTTTTACAGAACCGTCAATGCCGGTAATCGTTACTTCTCCCGTTTTCACATCACGAATTTTTGAAAGGTGTACTATCGGGTGCTTCGAAAACGCGGCAAACCGATCAGACCGGGACAGGCCTCCTTGATCCGGTGACACAACCACGATATGGCCATTGTTCCCTCCGACACATCCGGTCAGGAGCTCATGGGTAGAAAGTTCTAAAACGGGAATATGAAAAAACGGGATGAGGTTTTCCGAATGAAGCTCGACGGTAATCACCTGATCAAATCCGGCAGCTTCGATAAATTTTACAACCAGTTGTGCCGACACCGCCTCGCCTTTCCGAAACTCTTTATCCTGCTTGCTGTACCCAAGCCATGGAATGACTGCGGTTACATGTCTTGCTTTGAGGGTTTTGAGCGCCTGACCGATAAGGCACAACTCGACAAGGTTCTGATCTGCAATTTGGGAAAGCGATTGAATAACAAAGATGTGTCTGTCGTCAATATCAGGTTCTTTGATCCATACGCGGCATTCGTTATCGATGAAACGGGTTATGTCTATATCAGAAAGTTTTTTCCCCAATTGCTTTGCAACCAATGTACCAAGCGGTCTATTGCTCGTCCCGGAAAAAAGAAGAAAATCTTTCATATAAATCTCAAATGTCAAAACTCAAATTATATTCTTTCAGGGCTTTTTTGATAATCTCAACCGACCGCTTGATAGAATCGCAATTGAGGACGTAGGCAATGCGGACTTCGTTCTTTCCGCAATTGGGAGTGGCGTAAAAACCGGACGCGGGAGCAAGCATCACGGTTTCGTTGTTATCTCGAAAAGTCGTTAGTAAAAATCTGCAGAAATCCTCGGCACCATCAACTGGAAGTCCGACAATCGCATAGAACGCACCTTCGGGTTTTGGTGGTAAGGTGACACCTTGCACATTTCCCATTTCTTCAAACAATACATCCCGGCGTTTTTGATATTCAATCTGCACGTTTTTGGTATATGAGGAAGGAACTTCCGTGAGTTTGCTTGCCATCATCTGGTCAATATACCCGCTTGCAAGCCTTCCCTGACCAATCCGCAAAACTCCTGCCATAAGCTCCTCGTTAAGAGACACGATAGAGCCAAGTCTTGCTCCGCATAAAGAATAGCGTTTGGACAAACTGTCCAGGAGAACCGCCTGCTTTGGAATGTCTTTCATGTATAAAAGGAGTGAGACATGACTTTTTCCGTCGTAGACAAACTCACGGTACACTTCATCGGAAAGGAAAAACAGATTATGTTTTTTGACAATATCAACAAGCATGTCCATTTCTTTTTTTGTATAAACAGTACCGGTCGGATTGTTGGGATTAGAAATAAGAATCGCTTTCGTTTTTTCTGTAATTTTTTTCTCAATATCTTGCCGCTTTGGTAAATGGAACCCATCCTCAAGCCTGGTCATGACCGGAACAAGGGTCACTCCTTCTTTGACCGCAAATGAATTGTAGTTTGCATACAGGGGCTCAAAAACAATCACTTCCTCGCCAGGATTGCACACGGAAAAAAAGGTGAGGCTAATTGCTTCCGATCCGCCGGTGGTCACCTGAATATGCTTTGTGTCGAGAAACGAATACCCAAGGCGATGATAATAGATTTTGAGTGCATCAAGAAATACAAGTTCTCCTTGCGAAGGGCTGTACGGAATCGGATTTTTGTCCCATTTTTTCAAAACGTCAATCATGACATCAGGCGTTTTGATGTCCGGATCACCGATGTTCAGGTGGTACATATGCACACCCTCTTTTTTTGCTTTTTGTGAAAGTGGCACAAGCTTCCGGATGGGAGATGCGGGGACGTGGGAAAGACGAGTGGATAGAGAAATCATACTTCGTATTGTACTAACAAATAGCCTAAAATACCAAAAAACTGCTTTTACCTCTCTCTTATATATGAATGACAAATCTGAAAAAAATTGAGGTGAACACCGCGATCAATGCGCTGGCAGGTATAGTCAGAATCCACGTCCAAAAAATCCGTCGCACCACGACCCAGCGCACTGATGAAACTTGCTTGATACTCCCCACACCAACGATTGCACCGGAAATGACGTGCGTCGTTGACACGGGAATTCCGGCAAGCGCAGTAAATAAAAGGACAAGTCCCCCACCGGTTTCCGCACAAAAACCATCCACCGGACGAAGGCGTTTAATTTTTGTACCTAACGTTTTAATGATCCTCCAACCCCCAAAGTATGTACCGGCCGCAATCGCACCGTGAGCACTTAATATCACCCAGACCGGCACGTGGAACTCTGAAAGCATGCCCGCTGACACGAGGGTCGCCGTTATGATTCCCATGGTTTTTTGGGCATCATTGGTTCCGTGCGAAACCGCATAGAACGTCGCTGATATCAATTGTAATTTACGAAAATAGGTATCAATCGTACTTGGTCTTATGTTTTGAACGATCAAAAAAACCACGATCGTAAAAAGCATCGCGCCAACCACACCCAACAGTGGCGCAATGACGATAAATTTTGCAGTCGTGATCACCCCTGCCCAATGAATCACCCTGGTCCCACCCGAAGCAAAAGCCGCTCCTAAAAGTCCGCCGATGAGTGCGTGTGACGAGGACGTCGGCAACCCCCACCACCACGTAATCAAATCCCAAATAATAGCGCCCACGAGGGCCGAGAGAATCGTCGTACTTGTTATTGCGTTTATATCAACAATCCCTTTCCCGACCGTTGTGGCTACAGCCACCGGAAAAACGAAAGCACCGATAAAATTTCCGATCGCAGCTATAATAACAGCCTGGTGCGGTGTCAAAACTTTCGTGACCACAATGGTAGCAATCGCGTTGGCGCTATCATGAAAACCGTTCACAAAATCAAAAGAAAGCGCAAGCGCAATAGTAAACGCTACCAATAAATTCATATTAGGAATATTTCACCGCGAGGTTTTCGATTATAAGTGCAGCATCATTGAGCTGATCGATAATTTTTTCCATCGAGGTATACAGATCCTGCAGTTTGATAATATCAATCGGTTTCATGGAATCGGAAAACATATCTTGAAGCCCGCTTATGTAAACGGAATCAGCTTCTTGTTCTAAGACCCGCATTTTGATGCAATGCTTTTCAACCTGCTTTTCGTCTTTGATGGAAAAAATGCATTTGTTGATAAGGGTGTATGCCTGAGACAGGAGATCTGCCTGCTTTTTGAAATACGGACTCATCCGAGTCATGTTGAATGCACTGATTTTTAGCGTTAAAAGTTCGAGCAAATCAATGAGCGAATCGAATGTTCCGACAATCTGCTGGATGTCCTCCCGATCCATTGGGGTGATAAAGGTGCTTTTGAGTTCGCGGATAATTTTCGTGTAAAGGACATCATCTTTCTGTTCTAACGTACAAATCAAACGGACTAATTGTTTCCGTTTCTTTGGAGTCAGCGTATGATATTTCCCGATCAGGGTATTAAAATGTTCAACAGCCGCGCCAACCAAAACCGCCTGTTCTTCGATCATTTTGTAGAATCGCTTTTCTTTGGGAAACAAAACGCTTAATAAATCCATATTACATACAATCTTTTATTGGCTATATGAAATGAAATTATATCACTATTAAATCACTGAACATAGAGTTTGTAATACATCAATGGGCATAGAATGAGAATTTCAAAATTTAGCGGTATTACGAAGAGGCAGATACATGATGACTTCATTGATATATTTCCCTTTATACAAAAGAGCTTTCGGTATCATTCCGGCTTTCGTAAACCCAAGCGATTCATAAAGATGCATCGCCCACTCATTGATCTCAAAACAGGTGAGCGTCAAAAGTTTGAGTCCCAGATTTTTAGCCTCCTCAATGAGAGTCCTCAAACATTCCTTCCCGATTCCCTCATCCCGGTATTCTTTCAAAATTGAAATTCCAACATCTGCTGTATGCGATTTCCGGCGTTCACCGCGGCGAAGTTCTAAGCTACCGGCAATTGCATTGTCAATTATTGCGACTAAGTGGATTTTTTTGTCTTTTTCCATTTTTTCCAGTGTTTCTTTGACATACGTCTCTTCATATTCGCGTGTCAATGGCTCTCCGGAAAGAAGAACCGTCGTGTCCTCCGCAATGAGAGAATTTCCATAAGAAAGAAGTCCATCTACGTCTCCAGACTCGATAGCCCGGATGGTAACCTCTCTCCCTTTTTGGCTTTTAAATGTTTTTATAATTGTCCCCGATTTCATGATATATTTTAGTCTATTTGAATCCTATTAAAACCCGGTATCGGGACGAGGTTCTGCACCTTTCCTCAAGTTATCCTATGCCTCTGACCATTTCCGTTGCAGTTGCCACTTCAGCAAGCATCAAAAACCCATCATTGTTTCCTGATTGAGGTTGTTCTTCAGAACTCTCTACTGGCTTATTAGCAACTTCTATTTCAGTTGCCACTTCAGCAAGCATCAAAAACCCATCATTGTTTCCTGATTGAGGTTGTTCTTCAGAACTCTCTACTGGCTTATTAGCAACTTCTATTTCAGTTGCCACTTCAGCAAGCTCCAATACCAATTCATTGTTTCCTGATTGAGGTTGTTTTGGACCAACAACAAAACTCTCCTGCTCTTCAATTTCAGCTACCATTTCAATAAGCTCCAATACCAATTCATTGTTTCCTGTTTCAACTATTTTACCCATATACATTTCACCTCCCCTTCCGAACTATTACAAAAGGCAGATGTTGTATGCATTATAACAAAATACTCGAGTTTACGGATTAATTTTTCACGTCCCCTCCTGCCAGCTCTTTAGATACTTTTTCTGCTGGGGGGTGAGCGTATCAAACTTCACTCCCATCGCGTCAAGCTTGATTCTTGCGATTTCTTTGTCCATCAAAGGTGAAATCGTATACACTTTCACTTTCAGTTTTCCTTTCTGTTTAACAAAAAACTCCGCAGCTAATGCCTGGTTGGCAAATGACATATCCATGACTTCCGCAGGATGTCCTTCTGCTGCAGAAAGATTGATGAGTCTCCCTTGAGCCAAAATAAATCGCTTTGTCCCGTCTTTCAGTACATACTCCTCTACGAACGGACGGATCAACCGCGTGGATTTGGACACGTTCTCAAGTTTGTCAAGCGCTATTTCAACGTTAAAATGTCCGGAATTAGCAATGACTGCGCCGTCTTTCATACGAAGAATTTCCTCAATTCCGATCACATGCTTGTCTCCGGTGAGGGTCACAAATATATCTCCGATTTTGGCTGCATCCCTGATTCGCATGACCGTAAATCCATCCATCACTGCCTCAAGAGCTTTCACTGAATCAACTTCAGTGACGATTACGTGTGCCCCCATACCGCGTGCACGGGTTGCCAGTCCTCTTCCGCACCAACCATACCCGCAGACAACAAATTTTTTCCCTGCCAAAAGCATGTTTGTTGCACGCATGATGCCGTCAATCGTTGATTGACCGGTCCCATACCGGTTGTCAAACATGTGTTTGGTATCGCTGTCATTAACCGCAAATACGGGAATTTTTAAAGCTTTGTCCCGCTCCATTGCTTTAAGCCGAATAATACCCGTTGTTGTTTCTTCGCTTGACCCTATGACTTCAGGAATTTGCTCTTTACGCTCTTTATGAAGAAGCGATACAAGATCCGCACCGTCATCCATGGTGATTTGCGGATGTGTATCTAATACTAAATTTAGGTGCTTATAATAGGTTTTTGTATCTTCACCTTTGATAGCATAGACGGGAATTCCGTAATCGGATACCAAGGATGCAGCCACGTCGTCTTGAGTAGATAATGGATTGCTGGCGCATAAGGCAAGTGCGGCACCTCCTTTTTGGAGTGCGAGCATGAGATTGGCGGTCTCTGCAGTCACATGGAGACACGCTCCGAGACGGATTCCTTTCAGCGGTTTTTCTTTTTCAAACCGGTTTTGAATCAGTTTCAAAACCGGCATCGCAGCTCCCGCCCACTCGATCCGCAGTTTGCCAGCTTTGGCAAGTGAGAGGTCTTTTACATCATGAAAAATAGGTTTTGCCATAGTACTCCCTTCGTTATATTGTAATGGTTGTATGGTAATTTTTCTTATATCGATCCATGAATTGTTTTTTCGTATATGTATGCGTGACGGTGCCGTATTTTTCAACCGTATAGACCGCGGCAACAGACCCCATCTGCCCGCATGTCAGAAGATCAAATCCGCGTACAAATCCTGCCAGAAATCCTGCCCTATACGCATCACCGGCGCCTGTGGGGTCAATCGTATTTTTTGCTTTTGCCGGACGGATTTCCCATTTCTTGTCCCCTTTTTCAATGAGTGATCCTTTAGCACCCAATGTCGTTACCACGATGGGAACCATCTCAAGGAGTTTTGCATGGGAAATGCCCAGACTCTTTTCGATAAGTTTAATTTCATAATCATTGCCGATAAGAATTGCGGCACTGGCAATGCCGTTTTTGAGATCATTTGGAGAAAGCACTGCAATCTGAAATGCGGGATCAAAAAGATATGGAGTATTCAACAAAACACATTCATTCACATATTTGACCATCGCTTTCGGATCTGTGGGAGATACGACAACAAACGGATTTTTTGCTTTTTTCAAAAAAGGAATGAGGGAAAGCTGAGACGCGTATTTGGAAGCGCCGACATAAAACGACCCGATCTGGTTGTCATCCGCATCCGTTATGCCGAAATACGAACTCGTCGATTCGTCTTTGTAAAAATCGATCCCCGACACGTCAATCCGGTGTTTTTTCAAAAATTGGAAATACAGATCAAAATCATTGCCAACTGCTGCGATAATCTGCGAATCTATTCCCAGGAGTTTCAGGGTGTATGCGATGTTACCTGCGGTTCCTCCAAATTGTTTTTTCAACGTGTCAACGAGAAAGCTCAAAGAAATTTTATGGATCGCATCCGGCATGATCCGGTCAGCAAACCGGCCGTTAAAATCCATGATGTAGTCAAACCCTAAAGAACCGGTAACAATGATGTCCATTGATTGTTAAGAGGACTTACGCAAAAAGCAGTTTAATCAATCCTGTCATTGCAAGCCATTCTTATGGCGAAGCAATCTTTATTATAGAGATCGCTTCGTCTTCGCCATATGGCGGATCCTCGCGATGACAATGTGCGTAAGTCAGTATTAATTTTTAATTCTAAATCCTCAACTCTTTCTACATTCCCATGTTCTTACTTATCTCCGCCAGTTTCCCTGCGGCTGCCTGCTGACTCTGTTTGATGACATTGGTAAGAGCTCTTTTGGCTGACTCATTGGAGACGTTATCAATCCGGAAATCAATCACTTCCTGGTTGCCGTTCATGACCACTTCAATGTTTCCGTCGCGTCCGGTAAACATCATGCCGGCAAGCGCTTTTTGGATCTCCATGGCCTGCTTGCGCATCTGATTCATATCCCCCAATGCTTTGAATGGATTGAGCATAGAAAACTCCTTTCACAACATCATCAACGAATATCGAATTTGTACGAATAAACAAATGAATGCGTTTTTTATTCGTATATTCGTAGTTTTTATTCGTAATTCGATGATGACATTCGTTATTCGATGATAATCATTTTTTCCCCAACACCACTTCTACTTTTACTGTTGCTCCGAATAATTTTTTAAGAACATTGGCAAGGATATCACGGACTTTTGGATCTGACAAGCGTTCCTGATGAAATTTGTAAAATGCTTCAATGGTCACAACACCGCCTTCCACTGACTTGGGGCGTGCCCCACGTATGACTCCGGCCACGGAATGATTAAACGGCTTGAGCGTTTCTATGAAATCCGACCAGTGGGAAGTGAGTTTTTCCAGATTCAGAAGATCTGAGGAATCGGCCATTATCTTGCGCTCATCTTTTTTCATGTGCTCATCCTGTTTCATAATCACGTGCTCATCTCCTCTCACGTGCTCATCAATCTTCATGTGCTCATCATGTTCTTTCTCATGTGCTAATCTCTCTTCTATAAACTCAACGACAGCAAGTTCGAGCGGAAGTTGAGGGATTGGACAATTCCGAAGTTCCTCATACGCACGCACAAAATGTTTGATAAGCTCCTGCACATCCTTTTTCATCCAAGGCTTTACTCTCTTTATATGTTGTCCTTTTATCTCAGCCACAAGATCAGCTTGAAGATCGCTAAGCAGATCTTTTATCAATGCTTTCATGTCCACACCCTCTGCGACAAATTTTTCAATCCTAGACAATGCATCTCCCCTATCTTTATCCGCCAATATCACTGTTAACAGTGCTTCCCGACGCATCGCATCACTTCCCAGAACCGCTGCTACAACATCCACCGCGGTAATCGCTCCTTCTTTTTTCAAAAAACTCATCTGTTCCAAAAGTTTCACCGCATCGCGGAATGCCCCATCAGCAATATCAGTAATTGCCAAAAGTGCGTCCTTATCAATGTCGATTTTTTCTTTTTTCACAATTCTTTCCAAGGCATGGATAAGCTCTTCGGACGTTGCCTTGGCAAACGGAATTTCCATACAGCGTGATCTGACCGTCGGAAGAATTTTCTGTGGGTCTGTCGTTGCTAAAACAAAAACGGCGTGACTGGGCGGCTCTTCCAGTGTTTTGAGAAGCGCGTTAAACGCCTCGGTCGTCATCATGTGGACTTCGTCGATAATGTAAATTTTATAGGGACTGGATGCGGGCGTTAGTTTGATACCGTCCCGAAGCGCTCTCACATCGTCGATCCCGCGGTTTGAAGCCGCGTCAATTTCTAAAATATCAATGTTTGTTCCGTTAGCAATGGAGGTACACTGCCTGCATTTACCGCACGGTCCTTTGCTTCCAGGTTTTTCGCAGTTAAACAGTTTGGCGATAATCCGCGCAGCCGTCGTTTTACCGGATCCTTTGGGACCTGATAAAAGATATGCATGCGGAAGATCTTTTTTATTTTTAGAAAGAAGTGACAAAATTTGTCCGCGGACAGACACGTTATCAATTTCATCAATGATTTGAGGACGATAGATTCTATAGAATGACATACATTATGAAATCCCAAAACTCAAATCTCAATGACCAATATATAATTTTCCTTGTTGGGATTTGGACATTGTGATTTAAGTTTTACTCATGGTGTTTTCCCATCAAATGATCTAACCCGTGTAATGCCAAAAACACTATCACGTCATCAATGAGTTTATTTTCCGAGATTGCCATTAACCTTGCCTGTGGAAATGAGATGACGATGTCTCCCAACCGCAATACGTCATCCGGGGATTCTATAAATTGCGCTTTTGAAAATTGCGCGGAATCGTTTAAAGCAAATGACAATACATCCGTCGTTTTATCCACATGACGGTATTTTTTATTCAATGTCCGCATCCTCCGATCTCCGACGATCGACACACTCACCTCTGTATCACGGAACACTTTGTTTTCCAAAGCGTGAATAATTGCCTCTTTAATTTTTTTTCTCGAAACCGGATAATGAGATTCTGTCTGAAAAAGAACATGCACCATGATACATACCATAACAAAAAAATCAAAAAATGAAAAGGTGTTGAAAACAAGACGCCCCCGTTACCCTTATTTCCAGAGAGTTTTGTCAAACTTGCTAGTACTCCTTCCTCTTACTAAATTGCTTATCAATAATGCTTCTTCAGTAGAAACGGAAGAGTCTGCTGATAATTTTATTAATACGTGTTCCAATAATTGGCCTACTCTCTGACTAGTTAGTTGCATTCTTTTCGCTACCTCCTTGTATGTTAACAACGGAAACCTTGATAAACGCAATTCTATCGCAGTTCCTTCTTTTGCGGTCAATTGAAGGGTTCGTATTTTTTCTCGTATTTCGTCTTGTAAAGATTCGTTTATCCTTTCATCTAAATCAAATACCTCTCTCTGTCCTGGATCAGAAATCAGTTCTTCCTTTGAAGCCAAATCAGATCCATCAAAAGTCGGTTCGTCAATGGATACTACATTCGAAATATGTAATAACCCCCTGATAATACTTGGAGACAATCCTGTTAATTGATGCAGATCATCAACAGTCGGAGTTTTACCAGATTCATTTTTAGATTGTTCAATTGCTTTCAATACTATTCTTCTCTGATCAACTGTTCGAAATCCTGTGCTAAAATCAAAACTATTTTTTTGTATGTACCTTTTTACATCCCATCTTGTTACAATACAAACATAAGTAGAAAATGCTATACGGCGATCTGGATCGTGATCTGGATCGTACCGGACAGTTGCTTTGATAAGCCCTTCTCTCCCTGCGCTTTCAAGCTCATCGAAAGAAAACGTACCTTTGTAAGGAAAGAAATATTTTTCTATTAAAAACGGCACTAATCTAAGATTGTGTAAAACCAACGTATCCTGTGCCAATTCGCCTTCCCGGATAACCTCTTTTATGCCATCTACGGTTTTCGATTGCGGAGACGTATCATTTTTTAAATGCTCAAATAATTCTCTGCGTGCATTGCTGCCATTTTTTTAGTTCGTGCTAACGAAGAAACATCTTCAGAAGAAAGTAGTGGATAAAGAGAATACAGACTACTATACATATCATCACTCTCTAAAGAATCATCAGGAACCGTCTCTTTTTCTAAAAAATCCGGTAAATCACTTTCTCCATTGCCATCACCAACATTACTATCGTTATCTTTCTCATCAGTAAATTCAATGCCTAACGCTATCATGCGGCCAAAGACCATTTCTAATTTATCGGGATCTTTGACTGCTAAGGGCATAAAATGGGCAATGTCTTTTATTGTCGCAGATCCTTGTAATTTCTGAAGCTGAAAATCTATTTCAGAAGTCTCCGTCTTTCCGGATTCTAATCTAGGTTCTTTCAACCAAGAAATTCTTGAGGGGCTTTCAGGATTCATTTACGCTCTACATTTTGAAGCAGTTGTTTTAACATTGCCGATACCCGAAAGCCATCTGCTTGTCCTTTGACTTTTCCCATCGCGGCTTTCATGAGAAGCCCGAAGTCCTGCCTGCCGGCAGGCAGGTTACTTGTGTCGCCTTCTGCAACAACTCCGTCAAGTAATGCTTTTAATTTTTCATCTGTTAAACCCTTCGGAAGGAATACAGACAAAATGTCCAATTCTTTTTTTTCTTTATCGGCTAACTCTGTCCGACCAGCTTTTCCAAATGCTTCAACGGATTCTCTGTGGGATTTCACCTGTTTTTTGATCACATCTATCACATCCGCATCCGTAAGCGATGATTCCCAAAGGTTTTCGTATTTTGCAATAGCTGCGTTTCGAACTCCTGAAATAAGAAAACGCAGTGTCTCCACACGCAGATGGTCGCCTTTTTTCAAAGACTGTGTCATGTCGGTTTGTAGATTATCTAACATCATACATTTTTTGTCATTGCGAGCCGAAATGAGGCGAAGCAATCTCTATAATAAACCTGCCTGCCAGCGAAGCAGAGATCGCTTCTCCCGATTGCATCGGGATCGCGATGACAGAGTGTGTAAATCCTGACGTTAATACGCCCGATTCGGGTGCCGCAGTCGCCTTGCAAGTTCACGCTTTTTTTCTTTCCTTACCTCTGCCGGCTTTTGGTAAAATTCCCGTTTTTTCAGATCCTGTAAAATTCCCTCGGAAAGAACTTTCCGCGTAAATTTACGGATGAGTGAATCAGATGAATCTCCCGGTTGCGCTTTAACAAATACCATACAAAAAAACACCACCTTCCGTTAGAAAATGCTTACGAGTTTTACGAGTAATTGCATTTTCTTACGTCCGCCAAAGTGTGCTCTTCAAGCCGTGTACGAATAGTACCTGAAGGCTTGAAGGAAACACTGGCGGATATCACTATACTACAATTTTTAGTATTTCTTAGACCCTCCAGCAAACGCTCTTTGCGCCGTTCCGCCAGCTGGCGGATGAAAAGGCTTGAAGGAAGCGTAGGCGGGCATCGATATTTCAAATTTACTCTATGTGTTCAACAATCTTTTTCTGTACCTCCAGCAGCCCCTCTTCCCCCTCTTTTTTCACTATCGATTGTATCACACCTCCCCCATCATCCGGGAATCGGGGAACGATATGGATATGGATGTGATGGACGCCTGACACCTCTCCATGGTTAATGCCGATTGTGAATATCTTTGTATGAAACGTCCGTTCCAGGGCTTTTATCACGGTTTGGACCGAAGATAAAAGCGTCCCCATCTCGTCTTTGGAATAATCAAGAATAGTCTGCCCGTGTTTTTTCAAAATCACTATTGTGTGACCGGGGCTACTGGGCATGATGTCCAAAAATGCCCGCGTATCGTTATCCTCAAAGACCGTATAGGACGGAATTTCGTTTTTTACTAATCGACAAAAAAGACAGTCAGACATATAAAATTCTCAATTTTCAATTCTCAATTCTCAATGAAATGCAGAAAATTACAATGTTTCAAACATTGAAAATTTATTGAAAATTGTAAATTTAAAATTGAAAATTCGAGTAATACTATAGTGCTACCTCAACCGCTTGACTGTTGGATAATCTTGATAATCTGATCTAAGCTTAATGTTGTCGGTCTCATCTCCGGATTTTTCGTACTCCCGTTGAGGATCATATGCGTGCTGGCATGGAGAAACCATGTCGCTTGCGGATCTTCTTTTTTAAGGGTCTCATAAAGAGGAGTCAAATCAACTTCCTTTTTGGGAACCGCTTTGATCCGCAGATATTTTTTATTTGGATCTTTCCTCACAACCAGGACATATCCCATTTTTTGCCCATAATGCACCACTTCATCATTCAGTGACTCAATCCCGAACGCTTTTCCCCATTTCGTATCAAAAAGAATCGCTTTTTCTTTGATCTCATGCTCTGCCCACACTTTATTCTGAAACATCTTATACGCTCCGTCCAGGGAAGTCATGATAAGATCAACGAGCTTCGTCGGATTGTCTGCATACAAAACGCGCCACCCGTCAATGATTGCCGGCAATCCCATATCCCAAAAATCCGCATTCGGATTGGGAAAAAAGACCTCGCGAAAATGATCATAGTCGTTGACGACCCGCAAGAGCCGCTCAAGTGCCTCATCTTTTTTGGGAAGCGATTGGTAAACAAGAAGTGCGGCACAAATATCATCATCGGTATTGTGGTGATCAAATTTTCCAAACCCGGTATCCACATGGATAACGTCAGGATCCTCATCAGGTGGCGCGTCATGAAGCGTTTTTCCTGCAGGAACAAACTGGAGCGTCGCATCTTCCCAACCGGGCATATAGATTTTGATGAGCCAGATGGCTGCTGCCGCGTCCAAATCCGGCCCGATATGGGTGACTATTGTTTTCATATATTAATAGCTCTGACCGAAAATCCAACGATGATGGCTGGGTTTCCCGCAGTGTACACAGACACCTTCTTCTTCCTTCTCTTCAAGCGGTAAACAACGACTCGTTGCTTTTGTTTTTTCTTTAATCTCTTTTTCACACACCGGATCTTCACACCAAAACATCCGGAGAAATCCACGCGTTGTTTTCATGATCTGTACAAACTCATCCCAGGAAGAAATGCTGTGTGTGTTGTCATCTAAAAATTTTTTTTGTTTGTCAAAAAGCCGTTTTTGGAAATTTTCTAAAAGGGAATCTACCTTATCTAAAAATTGTTCTTTGGATACAGTTTGTTTTTCTCCTGTATCACGAAGCGCATACGTAATAACATTATCATCAACTTCTTTTGTGCCAATCTCAAGACGTATCGGTACCCCTTTCACTTCCCAATCATTAAATCGTCGGCCAGGTGATATTGTATATCTTTCATCATAATGACAACGAATATTCTTTTTCCCCAATTCTTTATCAATCGTCTGTATATAATGATTGATTTTTGATAAATCACCTGAATATTTATGGATAGGGACAATAACAACCTGTATCGGTGCAATTTTTGGAGGAAGAATTAATCCGTTATCATCCCCATGTGCAAGAAATAAACCTCCGAGAGACCGCGTCGATACCCCCCAGGACGTTTGCCAAACAAAATCCTGTTTTCCGTCCGCGTTTTGGAATTTGATGTCAAAGACTTTGGAAAAATTTTGTCCCAGATCATGGGAGGTAGCAGCTTGGAGAACTTTGCCGTCCGGCATCAAAGGTTCAACACAATACGTCGACACTGCACCAGCAAATTTCTCGTTAGCGCTTTTTATTCCTGTCATGACAGGCATAGCGAAATAATCTTCGTAAAGCGTTTGATACCATGCTCTTGCTCGTTCCACCCAATTTATGCTTTCTTTGTGTGTCGCATGTGCCGTGTGACCTTCCTGCCAAAGAAATTCCGTAGTGCGCAAAAATAAATACGTCCGTTTCTCCCACCGGACGATGTTGCACCATTGATTCAAAAGAAGCGGCAAATCACGATAACTGTGAATCCATTTCGAAAACATCGCGTACATGATAGTTTCTGACGTAGGACGGACTGCTAACGGCTCTGAAAGTTTCTCTCCGCCGCCAATAGTTACGACCGCAAGTTCCGGAGAAAACCCCTCTATGTGTTCTTTCTCCTTCTCTAGAAGCGACATGGGGATAAACATGGGGAAATACGCGTTTTGAACATTTGCTTTTTTGATCATTCCGTTAAATATCTCTTGGACCTTTTCCCAAATCGCATATCCATAAGGCCGTATCACCATGGTTCCCCGTACAGGACCATAATCCGCAAGTTCAGCTTTAAGAACTACATCATTGTACCAATCAGAAATGTTCTCCGACTTTTTCTTGAGTTCCTTTTTTTCAAATGGCATAGTGTCTTAATAGTACCATCAGGATTATCCCCTCACAAGCCGCAGGATGTCGTTGATGGTGATAAGGACAAGAAGTCCTAAAAGGAACATCATGCCGATCTGGTGGATCGTGCGCTCTATCTGGGGACGTGCCTTTTTCCCTAGTTTTTCAAAAACGACAAACGCAAGCCTCCCTCCATCAAGGGCTGGAAACGGGAGAATGTTGAGAAGCGCGAGGTTGAGAGATAAAATGCTTGCAAACTCCAACACCGCATCGATGCCGTATTTGACCGCCTGTCCGGTCACCTGCGCAATGCCTACCGGACCTGATATCTCTCCGGAAACCATTTTTCCGCCGGTTACCAGCCGAAACAGAAGATTTCCGAGTGATGAAAGCATCTGCCACATGCGCTCTGTGTTTATCACGACTGCCCGTACGGGCGCCTGATACCAGGGGTACACGTGTTTTTCCAAATTGGAAATCGCAATACCAAGCGCTCCTTCTCCTACAGGCGGATTTTTTCTGGGGATAGCGGTCATTTCCACTGATTTTCCATCACGAAGAAGGGTCACTAATATCATTTCTCCTGCGTGCGCTTTCACGGTTGAAATGAGAATATCCGGATTCTCTATGAGCTGCACGCGTTTACCCAACCGATCCATGACCGTAACACTTGTGACAATATCGTTTGTTTGAATTCCCACTTCCTCGGCAGGACTTTTTAGGGAAACTTTCTCCACCCGAACTGTTTTGGTAGGCTCAACCACTCCCCGAACCAATAAAACCGAGGTGATACAAACGGCAAGGAAAAAATTCATGAAAACACCCGAAAGAAGAATCGCTGCCCGCTCTTTTTTTGAGCGCGCCCAAAAATACTGAAGTTTTTTCTGTTTACTGTATCCCTTGCCCGCCGTAGCTTTCTTGTCCGCCATAGCTTTAGCGGAGGTGGAAGCGAAGGACGGGTCTTCGTCCTCCCCTGCCAACCGGACAAATCCGCCGATCAGAAGCCAGTTGATCGAGTAGATCGTGCCTTTTATTTTTTTCCCGTATATCCGCGGGGGCAATCCAAATCCGAACTCTTCCACTTTGACGCCAATCAATCTGGCCATGATAAAATGCCCAAACTCATGGACAAAAACGAGGATGCTTAAAATAATAAGAAACGTAATGGCAGTAAGGAACATATACATTTATCAACGAATAACGAATTGGTACGAATTTACGAATAGATACATTGGATATTCGTATATTCGTAAGTTTTATTCGTAATTCGCTGATGCTACACTTGCATTAATTCCTCTTCCTTCCTTTTTCCCATCTCATCAATCTCACGAACCATTTGATCCGTCAGTTCCTGAACTTTCTTTTCTCCGACTTTTTCTTCATCTTCCCCGATTTGCTTTTCATCTTTCAGGCGCTTTAAATCCTTCATCGCTTCCTGGCGGATTTGCCGGATCATGATCCTGCCTCCCTCCAGTTTTGCATTGGCTAATTTCAAGTATTCTTTCCGCTGTTCTTCTGATAAAGGCGGAATAGTGACGCGGACAACATCTCCGTCAGCAACCGGATTTAAACCGGAGTGACTTTCCATGATGCCTTTCACCAAATCTTTCACCGTCGTCACATCATATGGTGTCACAAGAATCGACCGCGCGTCCGGAGTGGTCACCGTAGCCATTTCCATAACTTTCAGTTTTTGTGTTCCCTCGTAAGCAGTAATAACGATATTTTCAACCAAAGCCGGACTGGCTCTCCCCGACCGGACGGAAGAAAGGTCGGTTTTGATCATATCAAATGCTTTCTGCATCTTTATACGCGTTTGGGAAAGAACGGTATCAATCATATAAGAGTATGGTACGAAATAATGGGAAAGAAGGCAAGCGTAAAATAAATCTGCTAATCTGCTAATTATGGGAAAGGGAGACCCCTTAAAGGCCACCCCTTAAAGGGGTATCCCTAAAAGAGATGGTGATCAATCAGATGTGCACCGGGTGCAGAGGTGTTGACGATGATGTTTTTTACTTCTTCAATTTCGGCTAACTTTTTTTTCAGTAATTCAACGGTTGGCTTTTCGCAGATAAGGTGGATATCCTGGCCGGTGTTGATCGTAAAGTAAACAGGGATCCCTTCATTTCTCCAGACTTTGCACAGTTTCATAATGCGCAGTGTCCCGGGAGTCCAGTAGATCAAAGACGGCGTTGAGGTCAACATAATGGCATGGAGTTCTAGCGCTTCTGCCTCAATAAGCTCGCCAAATGCAGGAAAATTTTTGTCTGCCAAAAACGTTTTGCATAAAGATATTTTTTCTTTCATATGAAAGCGGCGCATTTCAAAAAACGGGCTGGTGGCGGTAAGTTTATGTCCGCTTGTTGAAGAAATGTCTTTTCTTCCAACAGATACTATTGCCACCACATCACATAAATCCCAGTACTCAGGCGGATAGAGTGAAACAGCGAAGGACGTATCGCTCGTTTCACCGTCTAACCATTCAGTAATGCCGCTTGGGATAGACCGGCATGCAGACCCTGACCCTTGGCGGGCAAGAATGGATAATTCTTTTTCGGAAAGAGTTAATCCAGCCGCTTTCGATGCAGCAACCGTCAACGCTGCAAATCCCGAGGCAGAAGACGATAGTCCTGTACCGGTTGGAAAATTGTTTTTCGTAACAACCTTGGCTTTGTCTTGGATGCGAGCTATTGCCCTTACTCTATCAAGATGGTCAATAGCGCGATTTTTTTCATTTGATTCTACAATTCCGTTTATTTCTATTGAATCTTCTTTATACGACGTGATAAATTCAACAGTTGTTGTTGTTTCCAGTCCGCTCAAATTCATGGAGATATTTCCATTCTCCGGCAAACGGAGAACCTCATCTTTCTTTCCCCAATATTTGATAAACGCAATATTTGATGGCGCGACTGCTGTTTTTTTCATAGATCCAATAACTGATTTTCTCTAGCTTCCAAGGCTAAGCCTTGATATCAGAGCGCATAAGCCTATATTATTTTTCTACTCGAACACCCTCTGCGTCCACAGGAACGTCAATAACCTGCCCGCCAACTCTAATAATAGCATCACTTACTGCTTTCCGTTTGTCGTCGGGAACAAGAGCGATCATGCAGTCGCCTCCCCCGGCGCCAGAAAGTTTAGCACCGTATGCGCCGGCTTTTTTTGCAGCGGAAATCATCGATTCAAGTTTTTCCGTCGACACGCCAAGGTCGCGGAGGTACTCCTGGTCAAAGTTCATCCATTTGCCGACTGTTTTCCAATCGCCCTTTACCATATCTTTTTTTGCTTTCTCAACCAGATCTTTGATTGCATCAAAAATCCTGTTAACCTTTTCCGGTTCTTCCTCTAACTTTTTCTTCACTTCATTGATAAGCGTCACCGTATCAGCTTTAACGCCGCTATAGCCAACGATCAATGGAAGCGAGGTTATTGGTAAGGGTTCAATAACTTTCCCTCCGGTTATAAAATAGAGCGTGCCGCCGTACACCGCTGCTGCTACGTCAAACCCTGAGCCTTTGCCTTGGATATCCAAAATGGTTTTGTAGGAAAGATCAAATATGTCTTTGTTTGAAAGATTTGCTCCTGTTAACTCTGATAGTGCTTTGATCGTACAGACGGTTGATGCTGATGAGGATCCGAATCCGAAAAGTGACGAAAACTCTGATGTTGTCGTGACATGAATGCCACTCTTCATCGAATGTTTTTCAAGGAAGTTTTTCAGCGCAATTTCAACAAATTTCGCGCCTTTGGGAATTTCCCCCTTTCCGACCTCTGCCATCTGCTTTCTGTACTCTGTAATGTTGACATCTTCTGCATCCAAAATAAATTCCGGGGAATCAACAAGTTCAACAGTTGCCTTTATCCTCTGCCCGACTGCAGTCACAAGACACGACCGGTCGTACACAACCGCATGTTCGCCCAAAAGCATGAGTTTTCCCGGAGCGGAAACGGTAATCATATTATTCAAGTCTCACTCCTTCTTCACCCAAAACGATAGGCTGCGTTGAATAATGAAATTTTGAAACAATGTGTTCAACGATTTTTCTATCAGAATGATAACAGAGTAAAAATCCCACACCTTCAGAAATTCCTCCACCACCGAGAATTTTAGCTGCTCCTCTATTTTTTTCAATATCGCGTATCAAAGGCTTTACTTTCTCACTCACCACTCCCATCTCATCAAGCGTCTGTTCACCACGTCGTATCGCATCAATAAGCGCCTTCTCATCACCTTTTTTCAGCACCTCTGTCATGAGGTCTACCTGCTGTTCATTTATATTAAAAAGTTCATTGTATTTTTCTGTTTGATGAGTAAATTTTTCTCTCACCAATGCCACCATTTGACCGGTATTTTCTTTAGGCCTTCCGGTGTCAATGAGGAAAAAATTGTTCAGGTTTTTGGGGATTACCAGAGCTAGTTTTTGAAAAATCTTTTCTGTTTCTGATTTTTTTTGGTACCGGACAAATCCACCGTACGTGACCGTCGTGTTGTCTCCGCCTGATGGGTTGCCGTGCATCTTTTTTTCCACTTCATAGGCAAGTGCATTGATCTTTTCCAGATCCCACTTTTTTGTGAAAAAATAATACATGGCGCCAACGGTTGCAACAGCTATCGCAGCAGAAGAGCCGAGATGAAAACCCGTTGGAATAGTTGAAGAAACCTGTAAACGAACTGAAGGAATTTTTTTCTTAAAGTCCTTACATACACGTTCAATAGCATATCTGATGAACTCATCTGGTTCTTCGGAAATAATTTCAAATTTTTTGTTTTCTGTAAGTGATACTGTTGTCCGAAGATTGACCGCAGATAAAAGTGCGGGTTTGCCGTAGACAACCGCATGCTCGCCCATGAGGTGAATTTTGCCCTGAGCAGAAACTACTACGTTTCTCATAGGACGAATTATAGCATAATCATTTGGTTACTTAGTTACTGGGAGAGACGGGTAAAGCGGGAGATGGTGATGTTTTCGCCTACTTTTGCAATCGTCACTTTGATAAGGTCTCCTATGGTCATGTTCCCATCGCGGATGTATGTGGACTTCAAAAGTTCTTTAACATTTTTCGGATTTACGGCAGCGATCTGAAGACAAATCTCATGCCCTAGTTTTTTGAACTCGTCATTTTGGGCAACGAAGTCCGTTTCGCAGGAAAGTGCCACCAAAACGCCCACTTTCCCATTGGCGTGCACATACGATTCGATAATCCCTTCTTTGGTTTCCTTTCCTTCTTTTTTTGCTGCTTTTTCAATGCCACGCTGGGTCAAGAGTTTTTTCGCTTTTTCAAAATCACCGCCCGCGTCCTCCAAAGCAGCTCGGCAATCAGAGACACCGGCAGAAGTCTCTTCCCTCAGTTTCTTTAATTCATCAAGTGAAATGTTCATATAGAAGCTCCTTCATTAATTTTCAATTTACAATTTTCAATTTTCAATCAATTTTTAAATTTTAATTTCTAATTTGAATTCAAATTTTAAATTTCAAATTTCAAATTTTTTTCGGCCGTCCGCGGGTTTTTTTTACCGGTTCCTTTGGTTTTTCCTGAGGTACTAGTACTTTTAGAACTTCCTTCGGCTTTTCTTCCTGATGTTCCGCTGCTTTTTCTACAGGTTTGACGACCGAAGAGGCGACTTCAGCGCCTTTTTCACGCTTCCTTTTCCCTTCTTCATACGCATCAGCGATTGCTTTGGTGATGATGGCAATGGAACCAACCGCATCATCGTTTGCAGGTATGGGATAAAGGACATCCGTCGGGTTGACGTTCGTGTCAACCATGGCAATCATGGGGACAGTACAGCGGATCGCCTCCCGAAATGCAACGCTCTCTTTTTTCACATCCACGATAAAAAGCGCTTTCGGCGGACTGGCAAGCTTCGTTACACCGCCGTAAAACATATTCAGCCGTTTCAAATGATGAGCAAGTTTCACCTGTTCGTGTTTGGGAAATTTTTTCCACGCACCCGTTTTTTCATCTTCCGTCATGGTGAGAATCTTTTTTATAGTCTTCTGGATTCCCTCCCAGTTGGTCAAAAAGCCGCCGATCCACCGCTCCACGACATATGGTGCGTCGACTCTTTTCGCCTCTTTGACGACGATATCTTTGGCCTGACGTTTCGTTCCGACAAAGAGCACTTCGCCACCGGCGGCTACGAGCTCCGAGACAAATAAACACGCGCGATCTAGGCCTTCTTTTGTTTTTGCCAAATCAATGATGTGTATCCCGTCTTTCTCGGTATAGATATACGAAGAGGCTTTGGGATTTCTCCGTTCCGCTTTATGGCCGAAATGGCACCCTGCTTCGAGAAGTTGTTGTAGTGTGATATCTTGCATAAAAAATCTCCGCCTTATCTTGCCGTTTGCCTTTTCAATACTATCCGTATACGGCTCACGGCGCGATATACGGCGGATTGATGGCTGCTAAATTCTCCCTCGACTACGCTCGGGATCGTTAAGCAACCAATCAAAAAAATAGCGCCGATACAACGGCGCTAAAACCTCCGTGTACCTTCTTCGTCCTCCTCCCATCTGCCCCGCCAGCTGGCGGGGAGAAAGTACGGATGGGAGTGTTAAAGTAAAAAGATTATACCTGATAGGAAAAAATCATGCAACTGCCAAATTTAGGTGCAAAACTCTTCGCGTGGTCACCCAAGATGATAGTTAAAAGAATAGGTGTATACCTAAATCACCCGCCGGGTGTAGGTTTTATATTGCTACTCCAGCGTACTGTGTGTGATTTCCAATCCTTCTTTTCCTTTTCTATATCCTTAGCTAAATAAAGGGCTTGATCTGCACAACCAACTAATTCATCGCAAGAAGCTCTCGAACCTGCTGGTACATAGACATATCCCATACTGAATCGGGGTGCGAGTGGATCTTCTTTTACATGCGCATTTGCTAATCTTATCAACTTCGTCATTCTCTTTTCGCTTTTTTCCTCCGGTATTCCGAAAAGAAAGCCTATCACTTCGTCTCCGCCATATCTATACTTCGGGTCTCCTACAAAAGTATTTGCAATAAAGAAACTTCCTACTTTTTTGATTAATTCGTCTCCTGCTTGATGGCCTAATGTATCATTTACATTTTTCAAACCATCCAAGTCTGCCAAAAAAATGACACCTCCCTTTTTTTCCAACAATTGTTCAATTTGTTTTTTATCATCCTCATATGCCCTTCGAGATCCTAATTTCGTGAGTGGATCAATTTTTGCAGATTCTTCGCTCCTCAGAAGATCCCTAATTGTCCGTATGTTGGAAGCCAATGGTTTTCTGGATTTTGGTTGGATACTTTTCACATGAGCATCCCAATGTCCCAAAAATTCTCTGGGTAATTCTGTCATATATTTAAAATTCTATCGTATAGAGTATCGTGTACATAAATCTTGAACTTCATTTGCTTGAATGGATTTATTCTGTTTGTTACCATTTATAATATCTCTAATTATAATTCCTATCTCCCTCATTTCCTTCTCCTTCATTCCCCGCGTTGTGACTGCCGGAGTACCCAAGCGGATACCGGAAGGGTCAAATGGTGAGGCAGTATCGTGGGGAACGCTGTTTCTGTTAACCACGATCCCAACGTTCTCAAGCAAATCTGCTACCGCTCTGCCGGTTTTACCTTGAGGCCGAAGATCAACGAGCATGAGATGGTTTTCCGTGCCACCGGTTACCAGGGTCAGACCCTCTCCAAGGAGTGTATCTGCTAATGCTTTTGCATTTTTAACAATTTGTTTTGCATATGATTTGAATTCCGGTGTTGCCGCTTCTTTGAGAGCAACGGCAATGCCGGCTATGATGTTTTCATGCGGACCGCCTTGGAGTCCGGGAAATACCGCTTTATCGATTTTATCCGCCATTTTGGGATCTTTGGAAAGTCCTTTTTCCGTGACCATAATCATCGCTCCCCGCGGTCCGCGCAATGTTTTATGCGTCGTTGTCATGACCACATCAACATACGGAACCGGCGACGGATGGACACCACCAACGACGAGCCCAGCGATATGGGAAATGTCTGCCAAAAGGATCGCTCCTACTGAATCAGCAATTTCTCCCCATGTTTTCCAATCAAAAATCCTTGGGTATGCGGTCGTGCCGACAATAATAATCTTTGGTTTTTCGAGCTTTGCCAATGCAGCGACTTTTGAAAGGTCAATCATCCCGTCTTTTTCAACATCATATTGTACGGAATGGAAATATGTGCCGGAAAAAGAGACCGGGTGGCCGTGTGTCAGGTGCCCGCCGCCACTTAGTTTCAGTCCCATGAGTGTATCACCCTGAGAAAGAAGCCCCATGTAGATTGCGCAGTTGGCAGGACTGCCGGAATACGGTTGCACGTTGACATGCGGTACATTGAACAATTTCTTTGCCCGATCAATTGCAAGGCGTTCTATCGCGTCAATATTGATGTTGCCGTTGTAGTATCTTCGGCCCGGATAGCCTTCTGAGTACTTATTGGTTGCAACTGAGGCGGTTGCCTCACGCACGGCAAGGGATGTGTAGTTTTCACTGGGAATAAGGGTAAGCGTCTCCTGTTGTCGCGTGAATTCTGCGGAAATAAGCTTATAAAGTTCCGGATCAGTTGTTTTTACATTCATGTCCCCATCCTACGATGTTTATGAAGAAAAAACAAGAAAGAATCTCATTACTCCCACTCCATCGTTGCTGGTGGCTTGGTCGTGATGTCATACACAACCCGGGAAACGTCCGGTACTTCGTTAACGATCCGGGTGGAAATCTTTTGAAGGATGTCATACGGAATTTTTGCGAAATCAGCGGTCATCCGGTCTTTTGTCGTATAAGCCCGTATTGCAACGACCTCGCCATAAAACCTCCCATCGCCTTTTATTGCCGTGCTTTTTGCTCCGGTTAAAACAGAAAAAAATTGGAATATTTCATTTCCTAATCCTGCTCTTTCTATTTCTTCCACAACAATCGTATCTGCTTGTTTTTCCATAGCTATCCGCTCTTTTGTGACTTTCCCTAATATCCGTACTGCAAATCCCGGTCCAGGAAACGGCTGTTGATAAATGACATCATGAGGAAGTTTTAAGAGTGTCCCGATATGCCGGACCTGATCCGTGTAAAAATATCGGATCGGCTCAAGAAGCGTATACTTCATGTGCGTCGGAAGTCCACCGACGTTGTGATGAGATTTAATAAGAGCAGCATGTTTGGTGCTTTTGCTGTGGATAAAATCCGCATATGTCGTACCTTGGGCCAAAAACGCGACATCTTTGTGCTTTTTTGCCTCCTCCTCAAAAAGCCGCACATACAATCTGCCGATCGTTTTCCGTTTCCGTTCAGGATCTCTCACGCGTGACAAAGCATGCAAAAATCTGCTTTCTGCATGGACAACCACAGGAGAAAAACCAAAAATTTTAGGGAATTTTTGAGTGACATTGACGAGCGCCTGCGGCCGCATGAATCCCGACTCAATGTACACAGGAATCAGCCGTCTTCCAATTGCTTTGGCAATAAGAGAGGCTGCAACAAATGAATCCGTACCTCCGGAAAACGCCATAATCACTTTTTTCTCCCCAACGATTTCTTTGATACTTTTCACAATTGCTTTTACATCTATCTCTTCATTAGTTGGAGTTTCTCCGCAGATATTGGCAAAATTTTTCAACATCTCCATACCATGCTGGGTATGAGCAACTTCCGGATGGAATTGGACCCCGTACATTTTTTTCTCTTCATTAGCTATTGCTCCTGACCTGATGTTTTCTGAATGAGCAATGTATGAAAATCCTTTTGGCAATACGACGACTTCATCTCCATGGCTCATCCACACTTGAAAACTTTCCTCATGAATATTTTTAAATAATGGAGATTGTTTTATAAAAAGCTGTGCCGGTCCGTATTCTTTGATTTTTCCCGACTTTACTTTTCCATCTTGAAGGTAAGAAAGGAGCTGCTGCCCATAGCAAATGCCTAAGATTGGCAAACGGAGAGTAAATATTTTTTTGTCAATCGTTGGAGCACCATCTACAAAGACAGTGGCTGGTCCGCCGGAAAAAATGATACCGGAGGGTTTCCTTTTATTAATCTCTTTTAATGCTTTTTCCGGTATCACAATGGAGGATTTGATCCCCAATTCCATCAGTCTTCTCCCAATAAGGTGGCACGTCTGTGAACCAAAATCGATGATCAAAATCATATACTATTTTTGTGCGCTGCAGCCTCAAGGCCCGACCTTGAATTCACAGCTCACTTTTTTATACTCGGTAATTTCGTCCGGGATCGACAATCGTCACTTCGTGCGGGTGGCTTTCGAGAAGCCCTGCTGTTGAAATTTTGATGACCCGCGACGTCTCAAAGAACGTTTTCCAATTTTTTGATCCAAGATAGTATAACGACGTCCGGAGGCTTCCTGCAACTTGATAGAAATAATCCTCTACCTTTCCTTTGTAGGCAACCAGTCCCTCGACTCCTTCTGCTATGAGCTTTTTCTCATCGGTATTCCGTTTCTGTCCGTACCGTTCGGCGCCACCTTTTTTCATGGCAGACACCGACCCCATGCCGCGATAGGATTTGTATTTTTTCCCTTTCACGATTATGACCTTACCCGGCGATTCGTCAAATCCTCCCAAAAGCGATCCGAGCATGACGGTGTTGGCGCCAAACGCAAACGCTTTGGCCATGTCGCCGATTTGCCGGATGCCTCCGTCTGCAATAATCGTTGCTTTAGACCCTTCGGTTGCCCGTACTGCTGCGGATACCGCGGAAATCTGGGGAACACCCATGCCGCTTATGATCCTCGTCGTACAGATCGAGGCTGGTCCCATACCAACCCGTATGATGTCAGCTCCAGCATCAATAAGTGCCCGCGTGCCATCATAGGTCGCCACGTTTCCGGCCATGAGAGGAAGTCCTTTATATTTTTTCCGTATTGAGGAAACGATGCCCATGATAAATTTCGAGTGTCCGTGACTGGAGTCAACACAAAGGACATCAACACCCGCCTGGACAAGCGCTTTGACCCGCTCATCAAGGTCTACCCCAGCTCCTACCGCTGCCCCCACAAGTAATTTCCCTTTTGCGTCAACTGCCGCGGATTTTCGATCAATGTTTTTAACCTTCTTGACTTTTTCTATCATCGCTGCCTGCTTGCCAACTGCCATATTCCGATGAATAATTCCTAAACCTCCAGCTTTCCCAAGAGCAATTGCCATTACCTCCTCAGTCACAGTATCCATAGGAGAAGAAACAATCGGAAGTTTTAGCACGAGTTTGGGATGCAATACGGTACCAATATCAACATCTCCCCGTTTCAACTCGGTGTAATTTGGTAAAAGGAGAATGTCATCAAACGTGAGCGCCTGGTGTTTGACGATTTTATTTTCAATTATCGTATGTTTGTTCATAAGAAAAGCCCCGCAAAAAATTGCGGGGTCTATATATAAAAACTCAATGTAAATTGTTGTTTGTCTTTCATTGGTGAATATCCTAAGCATTTCCCTATCGGGAGATATTCGTTGCTTTGAAAAAACACCCCCCTTCGCTCGGAAGCTCCGGCGGGTAATAAAAAACGCCTGAAAAAGCTTTCAAGCGCTTTTTTAGAGTTTAAAATTAATTTATAGTATTGTCAATAAACAAAATTACAGTAAAATAGCACCATGGCTAAAGAAAGACATAATTGGTTAGATCCTCAAAGACAAATAATTCCACCTGATCAAATTCCAGACGAATTCAAAAAGGTAGTCCAACTACCAAATGATAGTACACAAATAATTGACACAAGATATCCTTATCGTTATTGGCCAGATTTAGGGACTGATGGGGCTTACTCCCCATGTCTTAATTGCGCTGTAGAAGATTTTGATGTAGACCCAAGTCTAATCCCACTAGTAAGACAATCCTTGGATTTAACTAAAAAATAAAATTAGCGCTATTTGTCAATCTCCAATTTTCCTGCTACAATCAGCCGTACCTGCGTATCCATCTGTATGCTTCCCAAAGAAATTCTTAGATGCAGAGACCTCCCGCCCGTAAATGAACAGGCTTGGAAGGAAATATGGGAAAGAAATCTTCGTCTTTCGCCAGAGATGCTCGGAGAATTTTTTCCTGCATACAACCAATTCCAACAGATTCCAGATCAGCCATTTCTTTGGTCAACAACAGGCTCAATAGAACCTTTTGAGATACCAGTCGTCGTTATTGGAGTCTATGGATCAACGGGTGTAGGAAAAGATACGATTACTCGTGAAATCACAAGACCCTCTAACGAGCCCTTTTATGAACGTTTTATCACAACGACATCACGTCTCAAACGACCGGATCAGACAGATGGAATAGAATATCATTTTTTATCAGAAGAAGAATTCAGAAAACAAATAGAACAGGGCGCATTCCTTGAATGGATGCCGGAGGTCAGCGGCCTCTACGGAACGACAAAAGAAGAATTTGAAAGAATAATGAAAAAAGCACAAGAAACCGGTATCGAGGCTCTAATCTGGCGCGGCAATGTTGAAGGACATAAAACATTTGCTCCAAGAGTTTTCGAAAAATATGGCATAACCGTTCCTGGGGTATTTATTCTCCCCCATATGCCCATACAAGACTATTTTAAACATATAAAAAGAAAACGCGGTGAAAACGAAGCAAAGAAACGGTGGCCCACTGCACGCGCGGAAATTGAAAACGCACCGAATATCGTTGACTATCTTCTCGTAAATCCGTTTGATGAAAAAAATGGAAAGCAACAGGCTGTTGATGCCTGCAAATACTTACTTTCCCATTTGTGCTCATCCAATTATGGTATTGAGACCCAATTATATAAACAAAGTACCCCAATGGTTTGATGAGCGTTTAGGATAATCTTCAAGAACACAAGGCTTGTCTGAAGCTACGCTTTTTTCAAAACCTTCAAAACCACGCTCCATATATCACGAGCTACGTCTTCTGCGGATAGAGCTCCATCGATAACGATATAACGGTCGGAATCTTTCTTGGCAAGCGACATGTACCCTTCTTCCACGCGATGGTAAAAATCTTTCTGCTGTAAATCCAGCCGGTCTTTTTTTGCTGATTTTTCACGCCTTTGAAGTCCTACCTCAAAAGGTACTTTGAGAATAATAACCAAATCAGGAATAGCTCCGTTGACTGCTAACTCATTCAGCTGGGCAATCGTATCTGCTCCCAACCTCCTTCCATATCCCTGATACGCAATGCTTGAGTCAACAAACCGGTCGCATACAACCACATTGCCTGCCACAAGCCCTGGTTCAATAAGCTCCCGTACGTGTTGTGCGCGCGATGCCGCCATGAGGTAGGCTTCAGCCACACTATCCAAATCCACGTTTTCCGGATTATGTGTGATTGCCCGAATCTGTTCACCGATCCTCGTCCCGCCCGGCTCCCGGGTGGCAATGACGCTGTACCCTTCTTCACGAAGGCGGCTTGCCAAAAGTTCCACCTGGACGGATTTTCCCGCTCCTTCTGATCCTTCAAAAACAATAAAATACCCGCGGTTTTTATTCACGATTCCTATCATAACAAAAACAAAAAATTACAACAATACGTCGAGGGCTACCAAAAAATTCTTTTGAGGGGAGCTACTCGTTTTTCCCGAATCCGTAGTTCCTATAACAATAATACTTTATGTTATCCTGGGATAAATAAATCCTCTGGTTTATCTTTAATCTGATTTTGGTATTGAGCGAATTCTTGCTCATTAAGTCCATACCAAGTATCACCGTTTAAAATAAACCCATAACAATTTGCTCCACATTTATAACATGGATTTGTAGGTATGACGAGGTGCCCTTGTTGATTAATATATAAATCTCTAACAACTGTTGCTGTTTTCATTCTCGAAGAGAGAACAAAGTTTGAATCAACACGATTCTTTTCACACATGGTGCTTTTATAATCGCACTCTTACAGCTGGGCAGCGGATGTTTCTATTTCTTTTAAATCACTTTCCCCTCCGTCGTCTGTTTCGTTTATGATCGTTTCCAGATCTGTTTGCCCTGGAGTCGGAGAAATTTTCAGAGTCGGTCCCGAAACACTTCCATATCCGGCTGAAGGCTTTCCTTTGACACCCTGAAGCGAAGGAATTGTTTTAGGTGTCTCGGATGCTTTTGCCCTCGTCCCTTCGCTGTACAGTTTATACGCAAAAACGCCGCCGATTGCCAGGGCAAGCGCAATAACCGGAATAATAAATATCATGGAAAATCCATTTTGTTTTTTCATATCGTTCTATGGCGTCGGCGTTACCGTAGGCGTTTGACTGTTTCCTGTTGTTTCTATTGGTATGAAAATGGTTACCGGTTTTCCGGTTGCATTTCTCAACGCTTTAAATGCTTCACCCACTTTTTTCCGGGCATCGGCAACCGCGTCTCTCACTTTTTTCAAATCGGAAGCAAGCTGAATCCTCACCTTTCCCACATCATTTTTTGCTTTTGTTTCAGAGGTAATGGAAACAATATAGGTTTTCTCTGCTTGAGCAGTGACTATGGATATGCCATCTGCGATAGCCTCATTGGCAGCAACTAAGGAGGATGTCACGGCTGAAAGATCTTTTCCGCTGTCCTGTTCATACTTTTGGGCGAGCTTTTGCATTTCCTCAACCCCAATATTCAGGCGTTTCAGTTTTCTCATGAGAAGTGCAGTCTGGTTTTTATTGATCTCTGTCAAACGGTTTTGAATCGTTTCCAGAAGCGTTTTCTTTTTTTCATCTTTAATCGCTTGTAACGAGGCCGAAAAAGACGCGCGCTTGGCTTCCCAGGCAGAAACCGCTGTTGCCTGCTTTTCCAAAAATTTCGCTTCAAGGGAAACGATGTTATTGGGAATAAACGGTTTTACTGAGCTTGAAGCAACTGCGCTCGGAGTGCTCTCCCCCCGGACAAATCCGCCTGTTTGAAATCCAAAGAGATATAGAAGCGCGCCTAACAATTGTTCAAGCATAGAACTAGTATGGACATGAAAACAGGGATTTGTCAAATAAAACAATTATCTGGTGATTTTTTACTGAAACGAAATATGGTATAAGTATACCTATGAATAAAACTAGTGAGCGGCATCCCGAATACCAATACCTTGACCTCATGAAAGACATCATGGATCATGGCACGTGGAAAATCTCCCACTCAACCGGCGTCAAACTCAAATCAGTTTTTGGACGGATGTGCCGCTATGACCTTTCCCAAGGGTTTCCGCTTCTCACAACCAAAAAAGTCTTTTCCCGTGGTATTATTCATGAACTCCTGTGGTTTCTCTCCGGTTCCTCAAACATCAAATATCTGGTTGACAACAATGTCCACATCTGGGACGAGTGGGCATATAAAAAATATCAATGGGCGGTGGACGGGAAAAAAGCAAAACCGATGATATTTGAGGAATTTATGCAAAAAGCCCAAACAGACAAAAAATTTTTGAAAATGTGGGGCGAACTCGGGCCGGTATACGGCGTGCAGTGGAGAAAATGGCCCTCCTACGCTAAAGCTTCGGAGGGTAAACCGGCTAAGATGAAAACTATTGATCAGCTCGGGTGGGCTATTGAGAAAATCAAAAAATATCCGCAGAAAAAACACTATGTCATCTCCGCATGGAACGCAGGATGTATTTATGAGATGAGCGGGAGCCACGATGCCTCCATGGTGATTGCGCCGTGCCATACGATGTACCACGTTAACATCACCGGAGACAAATTGTCGCTTCTTCTCTACCAACGAAGCGCTGACCTTTTTCTGGGGGTTCCTTTCAACATTGCCTCCTACGCGCTTTTGACAATGATATTGGCTCAGGTGACCGGTTATAAACCAGGAGATTTTGTTCATGTGTTTGGGGATGTCCACATTTACGAAAATCATTTAGAGCAGTGCAAAGAACAACTTTCTAGAAGACCCCGGCCGTTCCCGACGATGAAGATCAATCCGAAAAAAAAGAATATCGACGATTTTGTGTTTGAGGATTTTACCTTGGAAGGCTATGATCCGCACCCGGGGATAAAAGCAGATATTACGGTTGTTGGTGGTTTTTAACAATTATGTTGTCTCTCATTGTTGTTATCGGGAAAAACCGCGAATTGGGAAAAGGAAACAAGCTCCTTTGGCACATCCCTGAGGACATGGCGTGGTTTCGGGAAAAAACTAAAGGCCATCCGGTCATCATGGGGCGAAAAACGTTTGCATCAATCGGCCGTCCGCTCCCCAACCGGTTAAATATCGTCATAACACGGAATCCGCTCTTTAAGGAAGAAGGTGTAACCACTGTTCATTCATTGGAGAAGGCAATTGAAATCGGCAATACAAAAAAAAACGAAGAAATATTTATAATAGGCGGCGCAAATCTCTACGAACAGGCAGTCTCCATTGCCGATAAACTGTATATTACAGAGGTTAATGCACTACGTCCTGATGCAGATGTTTTTTTCCCGGAGTATGAATCACGGTTTACCAAAGAGGAATATAAAAAAACGATTCACAGTTCTTCCGGCTACACTCTCACGTTTAAAATTCTCACGCCACAATAACCCACAGATAAAAATGATATAGTTAAGTAGTATTGATTCCCGGTATCGAGTCAACGTACCTTTCTTCTGTAACAACACCGTCAACTTTGACATCACGGCTATTTTGTGGAAGTTCATCAACAAGTTGAAATCCATAACAAACTCCGATTTTAGCGGTATCAATAGTTTTCATCAACCGGTCATAATACCCTTTTCCAAACCCAAGCCTGTAGCCTTTTTTGTCAAACGCGATACCCGGAACAAAAACGAGTTGAATTGATGAGGAAGGAACAATCGGTTGATGAGGTTTCGGTTGACGGATGCGGTACGGACCGGTTTCCAAATCTTTTTCACCAATTATTTTTTTAAGCACTAACTCTTTTCCCTCAATCCGGGGAACGGCTACTACCTTTCTCCGATCCCACGCATCACGGATGACTAGCCAAATATCCGGCTCGCTGCCAAGCGGAATAAAAAGAGCAAGAATGTGAGCGATTTTATAGTTGTGTAATTTCAAAATGTGAGAACAAATCTTTTTGTCCCATATCATTTTTGTTCCTCTGTCAAAGGCGATGGCATCCTTTTTTAATCGGATGCGAAGATGTTGTTTTTGAAGAGTAATCAATGTCATCAGGTTTATGCTTCATCACCAATGCGGCTGGCGACGGGAGCAGACTGGTTTTTGTATTTCGCGCCGATTTTTTTGTCATACGGAGTCTTTGATGGAGTTTTTAACTCTTCAAACGTGAGTGCGCAAATGCGCATGCCGGGATACAACGCTACCGGCATCTTCCCGAGATTTCCAAGTTCCAGTACGATCCGGCCGCTCCATCCCGGATCAACGACCGATGCTGTCGAGTGAACGACGATACCCAGTCTCCCAAGCGACGACCTGCCCTCCAGCCGGGCAACGAGCGTGTTTGATAAAGACACTGTTTCTTGGGTTACTGCCAATACAAAATCATTTGGCTTTAAGATAAACGACTCACCTTCTTTCACTGTCATTTCATTCGTCGTTTCCTTCCCGCTGTGGGGATCAGTGGGATCAATACAGGTCATCTTGCCGGCGTTGAATATCCGGAATTCGTGGCCTAAACGAAGATCCAAAGAACAGCTCCCAAGCTGTGTTGATAAATCCGGTGTTGGGGTAATCGTTATCCTCCCCTCTTTGAGTGCGGCAACAATATCTTCATCAGAAAGCATCATCCCAGTAGTAGAATTTCGATAGAAATATTTTTCTAAAATATCTCGTATCAATCTTCGTATATTCCATTATACATGTTTCCTAGTACAGACAGTATGGATTTCTGAAAAGATCGAAATTCACTACTGGGCACAGCTTGAAGTATACTATCTTCTCCCGCTCTTTTTCAACGGCGCTCTGGAAAATACGATACTCACCATCCCTCCCATCCCAATAAGAACTGCGATAAAGGATACGAGCCACCCCACATACGGAAGGTGGAACACGAGATAGGAAACGGTGACACCGATTGCCGCAGCAAGATACCAATTCTCCCTTTTCTTTTTCATGAAGGAGGATTGTATTTTTCTTCCGACCCACAGAGCAACGAACAGTTTGCTCACAAATGCCATAAGAACAAACAAAAGAATGAGCAAAATTGCCAGTGGAATCCCGATGATCGTGATAAGAAGCGTCACAAAAACAATGGGAGTTATGACAAATGCCAAAAGCCCCATAAAGACGGATCTGCCCGGAGAGGTCGCGATCATATCAACCACCCGTTCTGTTTTTCCCGGAAACAAAAAGATGAAAACGACAGCAAGAAGGAAAAACGTCACGATAGAACCGAGTGCATTAACAGGCCAGGGCTTTTGCATTGCGCCCCATATCTGCGACAGTTTTTTTTCTTCCAATTCCAAACGCCAATCGCCTCTTCTCTCTTTTTGAACCGGCTGCTTCACCACTGTTCCAATCAAAGCTCCTGGAGCAACGACAGCATCATTTACGCTTTCATACATGAGTGTCCCATTAATTCTCGCCGTTTCTCCAACTTGGAGCGTATTAACAGCGAGCTTCGTGTTGCCACCGACTGTTCCATTCAAAATCATCGTTTCGCTTGCTGCCAGAACGCCTTGTGCTATGACACCTGCGAGTGTCATAGTTTGACCTCCTAATACAACGTCGCCTCCCACACGGGAAAGAGTCCCAAGATTGACTATTTGGCCAACTGCTGTCACATTTCTGCCGATAGCATTATGAAGTGATATCGTCTGTCCTGCAGTCCTTATGCTCCCCGTTACCGTGCCGTCAACCTGTACATTCTGGCCTGCACATAAAAGGTCGCCGTTCACCGATCCTTTCACTAAAATAGTTTTCCCAGCGCAATATACATCACCCTCTACCACACCGTCTATTTGAACCGTTTGCCCAGTGGCAAAAAGACTTCCCACAACCGTTTCTCCCGGCCCCACAGTAACCGTTTGGTCACTGCTTCGAAACTCCATTGCCAATGCCGGTTTGGTCAGGAAAAATGCAAAAAAGAGAACACTGATACCGGTTAGGAAAAAACCGGGCAAGATGTTTCATATATATTCAGTATACAATACACTGAACAATGAAATTCAAGAGGTAATTTAATATACATAGAAAAGACAAGGTGAAGAATGGTAAAATACGAACATGGTGCGTTGGCGAAGTGGAAACGCGGCTGTCTGCAAAACAGTTATGCGCCGGTTCGATTCCGGCACGCACCTCAATTGCATTTCTATGATGGGTATTGGATAATTGGAAAAAGAAAAAGCGTGCGTAGTTCATTGGTAGAACGCTTTCCTGATAAGAAAGAGGTACATGGTCCGATTCCATGCGCACGCACAGTATTTATGGTACTATAGTCATAATTTTCTATGATAAAAGAACATGTTGTTTATGGTCCAGATACCGGAGGCGGAGGAAATTCGGGCTCAATAGTCAGAACAGACTTTGATATCGATCCCTCTAAGGAATATTGTTTGATACCGGCTATCTTCATAGGGAAAAACCACCCAAACCGATTCAACCGACAAGATCGCTACCAGAACATTTTGATATTGATCCTTTTAGCGGAATGATCATTGACACGGGATATCTTCATAAATAAAACTATTTCAATTAATATATCCACACACTTCCTCATGTTCTTTGTTTTCGATTCTCAGAACTATTTGCATTCCCTCAATTTTTATGATTAGCTAGAAGAATAGAGAAAAAAATTCTTGTAGGCAATAATATGGATTAGCCCGCCTACGCTTCCTTTGCATCTTTTCATCCGCCAGCTGGCGGAACGACGTAAAGAGCGCGTGAGCGGCGGGTCTAAGAAACACTAATCAGCCAATGGCTGAAAGTGTTTCTAAGAGGGGTGGTGATATATATGAAAATGTATGGAAAAATGCTCAAGTATTTCAGCAAGCGTCCGTTTTATAGTGCGGTCATACACACGATTGGCGGCATCGGGATCGGATTTTTACTCACGTACACCGTGGCGGGCGTCCATCCGGTACGTTGGGGTGTGGCGTTTCTTGTCATTGCATTCTTGGGACACCTGCAGGCGATGAGATAATTATGTAGGAGGTTTTTCGTTTTGTACTGCCTTTCATCGGGAGTTATTTGTATTTCAATACTATTATTCTATTCAATTCATCGCTTTGTTGCCATAAAAAACCCCCTCAGTACGAGGGGTATTTTGGTCCTCCCCATCTTACCGTGCGCCTTACCTACTATTTCCTTCGACTGCGCTCAGGATAAACTCCGCGCGGCTTACGGTGCGATGTTGGGAGGATCTGCGGGCTTTCGCCCTTGACAAACCAAATGGTGACAGGAAAACTGTTTTTGAAAGATCCGTATCTGCTCGAAGATACGGTTTTATACAAACGCGTTCTCTCAAAACGCGTATAGAAACCAATGACACTCTTTATGAAGTATTGGCCAATGGCCAAGATCATACTTTGCATCACCGATTTTTTTATTAGAAAGGAGGTGATCCATCCCCAGCTTCGGCTAGGGATACCTTGTTACGACTTAGTCCCTATCGCTGAATTCGGCTTCCCCCGATAAATCGGGGTTCGGCCGCCTCCAACTTTAGTGGCTTGACGGATTGGGATATGTAGAGGTTTATTCCCGTTCCCACCCGGCGAGCGGATTTCCCGCACCGGGCGAGTCCTTACTGATGCATACAAGCTTTCAATTGTCTGATCGTTTCCAATCCTTTTTGAGTAAAATGTTCTCTCCGAAGAATCATCTTGGAAACGCGAGAAAATAATTCGAAATCCCGTTGTTTCTTTGGGCTTTGAAGAGGATGTTTTGTAAAAAAATCAATCAATTTTAGTTTATCCGCATTTGAATTTACTTCAAATCGATAACAGGGTTGATGATTCTTTCTTTTTTCTTTCTGAAAGTAAATAAATCCATATCCTAGGAAATGCTGAATTCCCTGAAGTACCGAGAGATCATCTTCGCGCAGTTTAATATAAAAATGCGTTTTTGCATGAACATGAGCTCGCGGATGTTTGGTTTTATCCCGTTCAGTTAAAACAATATAAAAACATCCTTCTCCATCACTTATACCGACAATATAGTTTGCATCAATCATAAGGTTGTTTCCTTCATCACCGCAGCGTAATACTTTTCATTATGAAATGAAAAGCTATACACTGTCAATGAGTACTATGAAAACAGCTGACTTCCTTTTAGGCAATAACCTCTCTCCTAAAAGGATCTCCTTGGGTCACTTAAGAAACTTTTCCTGACATCCAAATCAAAGCGTATATTCTAAGATTTCCTCCAAACCGCCCAGCTGGAGTCATCATGCTTTATTTTATGATATGGCTGTCATTTGCCTCAGGCCCTTCAGTCCGATGCCTTACGGATCGGACCTGCCTATCTTTTTTTGGCTACCCCGATATTTTTCGGGGATGGGACTTAAACCCACTAGTTTCTTAAGCTGCCAAGCGCTTTAATTAAATTTCGGCGGTGTGTACAAGACCCGAGAACGTATTCACCGCGGCCTGCTGATCCGCGATTACTACCGATTCCGACTTCATGAGGTCGGGTTGCAGACCTCAATCTGAACTGAGGCGAAATTTTCATGGATTTGCTACACCTTGCGGTTTTGCTTCCCTTTGTTATTCGCCATTGTAGGGTGTGTGTAACCCAAGTCATAAGCGCCGTGCTGACTTGACGTCATCCGTTCCTTCCTCCCCCTCTTTCCAAACTCTACGAGTTTGGAAATCCAAAATCCGAATATCGAAATCCGAAATAAATTCAAATAATTAATTTTCAAAAATGTATTTAATTTGAATTATTTTATTGTTTCGAATTTCGTGCTTCGTACTTCGAATTTCCTCTTTTTGAACGTAAAGTTCAAAAAGAGGGGGCGGTCTCCGATGACACTTGTAACATCGGACACGGGTTGCGCTCGTTGTCCCACTTAAGGGAACACCTCACGGCACGAGCTGACGACAGCCATGCAGCAGCTGTCCTACCTTCCTTGCGGATCATTCCATATTTCTACAGAACTAAAACGGTAAGATGTCAAGACTTGGTAAGGTTTTTCGCTTTGTCTCGAATTGAACCACACGCTCCACCGGTTGTGCGGGTCCCCGTCAATTCCTTTGAGTTTTAATCTTGCGATCGTAGTCCCCAGGCGGTCTGCTTAACGCGTTAGCTTAACGACACTCCCCTCTCAAAATGCACGAGCATTTTAAGAAGCTTAGTTATTTAGAAGTTTAGAAGTTTAGTTTTTTTCTAAGCTTCTAATCTTACTAAGCACTCTAAGCATCTCTCAAAGCGTGCGCTTTGAGAGGGGAACATCTAGCAGACATGCGTTTAGGGCTAGGACTACGCAGGTCTCTAATCTGCTTCGCTCCCCTAGCTTTCGTGTCTCAGCGTCAGAAGTGGCCCAGAAAGGTGCCTTCGCCTTTGGTGTTCCTGATGATCTCAACGCATTTCACTGCTCCACCATCAGTTCCCCTTTCCTCTACCACCCTCAAGTGTACTCATCTCGTACCCAACGCCGAGGTTGAGCCTCGGGCTTTCAGGTACGATGCGGTATACCGCCTACACGACTCTTTACGCCCAGTGAATCCGGATAACGCTTGCACCCTACGTATTACCGCGACTGCTGGCACGTAGTTTGTAGGTGCTTATTCTTATGGCCTCGACGACCATATAAAAGAGGTTTACATACCGAAATACTTCATCCCTCACGCGGCGTCGCTCGGTCAGGCTTTCGCCCATTGCCGAATATTCCCAGTTGCTGCCACCCGTAGGTGTATGGCCCGTGTCTCAGTGCCATTGTGGGGGGTCGTGCTCTCACACCCCCTACCCGTCGTAGCCTTGGTAGGCCGTTACCCTACCAACAAGCTGATGGGAACAGGGCCGCTCCTAAACCGTTTTGCAACTTTGATCTTGCGATCACATACCGTATTACCCCGTCTTTCGACGAGCTATCCGATAGTTTAGGGTACGTTCCCTGCTTATACTCACCCGTCCGCCACTACCCTCCGCTCCACGCTACGCTTGAGCTTCGGAGTAGCAAGCTGATTTATTTCTAAACCGCCTGCGATTCCGTAGTTCCAACGCAAGGTGGAACGAAGGATCGTTCGACTTGCATGCTTAAGGCACGCCGCCAGCGTTCATCCTGAGCCAGGATCAAACTCTCAAAAAAATTGCCCGGATATCAAAGTTCGCTTTCGCTCGCTATCATCCGGGCCCGGCTGGTGTCGACAAAGTCGACATGATAGCCGGGATTCCTATCACCATTTGATTTACCAAATTTCACTGCTACTTATCTTGTTAAGGTGCTATAGAACGATGTTTTTGAAGAATCCGCCTTCGCCAAGGCTTCGGCGGATTGATCGGCGTCTAGCTTCTCCTTCGACAAGCTCAGGATCAGCAAGTACCCATCAAAAAGCCCCGCCATTTTTGCGGGGTTTGTCTCCCAACGACCAATGGCGAAAAGGCTTATGTTTTCATCGCAAGAGTTAATTATAAAGAGGTTTCTTTGGTACGTCAATGGTGAAACCGAAAGAAGATATATTCGCCATCTCTATTTATACTTCAGTTTCAAAAGAAGTATGGAAAAAGCAGCGGACCCAATTATGACGTTGGAAAGAATGATGGGAAAATCCTTTTGGAGAATGCCGTACGTAAGCCAAAGAATGGCTGCAGACTCAAGGATAAGATACGACTGCAAGGAGATGTCCTTTGTCCGCTTCGTTTTCCAGCACTGGATTGCCTGCGGAAGAAAGCTGATCATAGAGAACGTTGTTGCAATAAGTCCAAGAATGGTAATAAGGGTCATATGTGTTTATTATAATATACGCCCAATGCAACTGTGGCACATCCCACTCCTAGTATCATACCTCCCACGACATCCGACAGCCAGTGGTGGCCGAGATAGATGCGGCTGATGGAAACAAGTCCTACATATACCAACAATAGTGTAATGCCACCAATCCATACGCGCTTCCTCTTGAAGTACGATGTACGAAGTACGAAGTATGAAGAAATCATTGCGATAAATATGGATCGGGCTGCATGGCCGGATGGATAGGAAAACTGTTCATTAATATAGTATTTCGGAAAAATTGAGGTTGGACTTTTGATCATGAAAAACGGCGGAGCCGGGTGATGAACAACGGTTTTTCCATAGATTTCCCCTAGCACCAGAAGGAAAAATAGAAATGGAATAACAAGTGCGATCCATCGAATCTTTTTTCTTTTCCGGTCATACAGCGCAAAACCTGTTATACCAAGTACCGCAACAACGGATACTTCGGGACTGGCAAAAAACGTCGCGCCTTCCATTACCTCCCCGACCATCAGTGAAAGCCGAAGTTTCGACGATTTATCAATTGTATCCTGAAGTTTAACCGTAAAGGCAAAATCAACTGTCCGCAATGCTCCCCGTTTAATACTCCAACTAAACATCGTGAATAGCAAAAGAAAGAAACAACCGATAAAAAAAAAGACTGCTTTTTTGTCCATATTTGATATATTTGAGTTCTATTGATTCCGGGAATCAATACTACTTAATCGTATCAATCTGTTTCATCGCTTCATATAATACAATTCCGCAACTCACCATAACATTCAGTGATTTATTTATACCCCACATCGGGAGCTCTACAATCTCATCAGCAATATCTAATACATCTTTTGAGACACCATATGTTTCATTGCCAACAACAATGGCCAACGGAAATCGGTATGCAACTTTGTAAAATGGAACACTCCTTTGATCTTGTTCTACAGCAATAATTTGAATTTTCTGTCCTCCCTGCCCGTCCGGCAGGCGGGTGCCTTCTGTCTTCTGTCCTCGCAACTGCTTAATAACCTCTTGAGCAGTTGCTGCATACTGCCAATTCACCCATTGCCACGTATTGATCGATGCTTTTTTGATTTTACTGTTGGGCGGCGTTTCCGTAGCCCCGCATAAATACACTTTTTCTGCTGCCACCGCGTCAGCCAGTCTAAATATCGCCCCTACATTATACGTATCCAGCACGTTATCGCAGATAATCATGATTTGCTGTTTCTTGATAGATTTTGCAGTTTTCCTATCAATCGGCAATGTACGTAATTCTTTCGCAGTTAGCTTTTTCATACAAAAACTTTTATTTTCTTAAATAATCTCTTTTATAAGACTGAATGATATCTGTAGCAATATTCATATTACTGGTAAGTACATTATTTTTTTCATCCGGATCATTCTCAATATTAAATAATTCATACGGTATATAATTATCCCCTTCTTTCAATGAAAATACTTTCCATGGTATTTTCAAAAAAACCTTCTGCTGTGTACCCCCCTTATTTTTGTCGTCAATAATTATCAATCTATTTCTATTTTCTCTAAAAATTGTATATGAATTAAGAAACGGTAATAGACTGACACCATCCAATGCGTATGTGGATGATATACCAAGAAAATCAAGAACCGTAGGAAAAAGGTCAACGCTCTGAACAGGATCTTTTACTGTAATTGCCTGTTTCCCTGGCATATACATAATTAATGGAACCTTAAGAATTTCTTCATGTAACGTTGAATGCGATAAAGATCCATGCTCCATAAAAGCTTCTCCGTGATCTGCCGTGATAATAACCACAAGTTTATCTTTAAAAGAACTAGAATTAACTGCTTGTATAACTTTAGCCAAAAGCGTCTCATCTAATTCATGGATTTTTTGATCATACAATGATTTCAAATATTCTACTTGCGAAAAATCTTCTTTATCTAACCGATAAAAATAAAAAAATGTATAATAAAAACTCGTAAAATAGTCTTTAGATATATTTTCACTCTCCAACGCTTTTTCGAACGCAATCTCTGCTTCATCAAATGGCTTATCTTTGATAGCATTAAATACATTTTTCATGCTTTCTGTTCTAAATCCAAATTGTCTTTGTTTCATCGCAATCTCTAATTCTTGAACGAAAAACTCATAAAATGCTTTTGTAAAATGAGGATAAAATACGTCTTTTACTTTTAAAGGAATATCTAAAAAAATTTCAGAAGTGTATAGCTTTGGTCTATCTTCAATGAAATATGGGTCATGCACATAATATGTATGGAAAAAAAGAAATGTTTTTTTTCCTGCCTTATTATTATCAGCTAATTGCTTCCATGCTTTGTCAAAATAGTTTTCTGAGTCATATCCATCTGTATTAATTTCTGTAATTCCACGGTTATAGACTAAATCTATCGGTAGATAATCATCATTTGGAGGCATATAAAATACTGTCTCATATCCATGATGTTGTAATATCTCCGGTAAAAAAGGAATATTTCGAGAAAGTGCATCAGCATTAGGCACTAGTACCTGATGATTAGATGGATACAATCCAGTAAATATTGAGACATGACTAAGTAGTGTATCATTAGAATGTGCATATGCCTTTTCAAAAAATATATTTTCTTTAGCAAACGCACATAAATTTGGTGCAGTATCCCGATCATATCCATAGCACGGCAAATGTTTTGCTCCAAGCGTATCAAGAGAAATAAGAAGCACGTGGCAATCTTTACAAAGAGGTTTCTGGGATTGCTGGACCATTTTCGCTACTCGTTGCATATAACCATACCGGAAAAGATAATATATAGAAATAATGTTAAGAAGTATTAATACACCAAATATCACTTTCATCCTAATATTATTTGTGATATACATATAATAGAGATTATCATTATACCCATAAAATGAAAATATTCATATTTATTATAACTGTCTTACTCAGCGTCAGTATTATTGTAATATATCGTAGCCCTCAACTATCATGCAAAAAATACACATGTCTTTCTTTATCATTGCTCAATAAAGCAAAAGAAAAAGAAATATATGAAAATTCTTCAAAGTCTTTCCGTGGTTTATATGAAACACCCGAAGGACTTTTACGCGTAGAAAGCGCAAAACTTTCTCCAAAAGAAGCCGAGAACATGATAAAAATCCGTCTCATGAAAATGGAAGGACTGTTTGAAAATGCACGTTCTCCGTATCCCGGTCCACTTTCAGATGAAATTTCTTGTGATAATAAATATAAACCTTCTCCTAAAATAATTGATACGAATACTACAAAAATTACGTATGTAAGTGGGTATTTAAATAACAGACTGCAATATGGGACCTGCATTGATGATCAAATAACCCACAAAGGTTTTACCGCATTATTCTATTGCCAAAACCATCAATCATGGTACCAATTCGAAATCCTTGTGCCGATAGAAAAAGCTCAAAAAGATGAATACTATTTTAAACTTTTCCAATCCATCGTCTGTCAGCGACCACTAGAAAATATCGGTAAAATTTTCCCCTGAACGAATTCAGGAATCTTCACTCCTAAGCCTTTCATTATCGTCGGATACTGATCAATATGATCAACTGGGGTATCTCCAAGATAATTGCCTTTCTTGACTCCTGGCCCAGCGATAACAAACGGCGTCCACATACGGGAATCGTTTGGATCTACCGCTTGTTTATATCCTGTGTCAAATGATTGGGAAAAAAGTGTTAAATCATCTGACATCTCTTCATTCCAGCGGTAATTGAATGCATTCTCAAGTACCAAGTCACCGGCGCGTTCAGGGTCCAGTTTCATTTCCTCTTTTACTTTTTCCCACTCAACCGCCCGAACAAGGGGTTTAATACCATTATCATCAGTAATCTCTGCAAGCGATTGCTTTACTTCATTTCGTAATGCTTCATATACTGGACCCGAAGCACGAATGAATTTTCCATCAAGTCCATTTGGATTAATCCATACATGAGCCATCTTGAGAAATATCACTTTTGAATTTTTCCAATCAATAATCGGTTCTCCAGTTTTTGGATCGATCGTAAATTTCAACCAGCCTTTTTTGGCAAACAGATTATTAATATTCACATTCTTTGACAAAGGTGCTACGCCATGATCAGAACTGAAAACGATATATGTATCTTTCCCTGATCTTTGCATTACTTCTCCAAGCATCGTATCAAGCTTCCCATACATATCTTTCACTTCTTCCCAAAGTTTTTTCCGCTCCTCTTCTGATACTTCGTTATACCGCAAACTTGTAGGATCGATAAATCCTGTCCACCATTTACTACAAAGCATCACTGTAGGACTGTAAATATCATGAATGACCACATCAGGAGAAACGCTGTCTACCAAAGCACTTATTGCTTTCGTATGCCAGTCAAATGTCATGTTCATTTCTTCCACAAATGTTTTTCTGTCTTCCTCGTAATAGCCAAGTTGTGCTGGAAAATTATCCACAAAATCTATCATTGGTCCTACTTTTTGTCTCAAAACATCCGCAAGTTCAGGCGGTTGGACAATGTTTGTGTTTGCATTGTTGTAAAAAGCCAAAATTCTAAAAAATCCGTCATTATCAAGTTTAATAAGGTTTATTTTTACATCTGAACGGACATCCATCGTCTTATCTTCAGCAGTCCATTTCAGTGTTATCGGCGCCCACTCACTCCACTCTCCCTGCTTGAGCGTTGCTATAGATGATTTCTTGTCCAAAGAAAACATAATACTGTCATAATTTACGGCTCCATCGTCTGTCGTGTCATAAAGATACGTATATATAGGCGTCCCCCAACCAGTCATTGTTACTTCTTTCGGATGGCTAAAACTTTTCGGAACATTTTCCCATCCCGTTGGTGTTTCTGCGTCAATGTATTGTGTCAACTGCGGACCAAAGAAAAACAACCGCGCAGCTCTTCCTTGTTTTATTCGTCTTGTTAAATCACCTTTTGTTTCAAAAATAAGTGTTTGAAAATCTGCCCCCCATCCTCCCCATCGTCCCCGTACTACTACCCCTTTTTGAATCTCAGGAGGAGTAGAACCGGGAATTGAAAGTAGTGCAACTTTAAACCCATTATCCTCCAAAGTTTTCCATATGGGAGACACTTTTTTTGCTATTGAACGAAATCCTGGAATAGCCACTTTATCAAGAGGGTACCCAACAGATCGCATCGGTCCGTCATTCACTCCATGAACTTCAGGATAGCTTCCCGTAAGAAGCGTTGCAAAAGCAGTGGGTGTATGTGTGGGAAAATTCGGCTTTGAATATCCATATGTTCCCATGTCCATAAGTTTTTTTAAATTAGGTAATTTTCCTTCTTCTGCCCAACGAAATATCGTAAATACTGTTGGATCAGCACGCACACCGTCAGGAATGAACCAATATAATTTCAATGGAGACTTTTTTGTTAATATCAGTTTTTGGAAAAAAGTTTTATTTTGTAGTACTAAAAATACAAACACCGCTAATAACAATATGCCTAACAATATTTTTTTGGCTTGCATAATTATACTTCCTTTCTTACACACCTCTATAAGAGAAGTGCTTATATATATATATAATTATTTTATTCGATTTACAAGAAGTATTACAGATTTCCCAATAAAATATCCAAGGAAGCCTCCACAAATTACGTCTGTTGGGTAGTGATGGCCAAGATAAATTCTTGAAAGACAAACCAAACTAGCGAGGGCATACATCCAAAACCAATGCGCTTCTTTCCGGGAAAACAGATATGCGAATGCGAATGCAACGGTTGCATGTGTGGAGGGAAATGAAAAACTCCTTTGGATTGCTCCGACAACAATGGACGTCGCGAGCATGTCAGGACGGGGACGCATGACTATATTTTTGAACAACACTTCGGATAGTCCGTAACACAGAAGTATTGCAATCCCCAAAGGCACCCAAAACCAATGGTCTTTTTTTTCTTTCCGCAGAAAAAGAATCACGCTGATGATAAACCAAAGTATCCATGCGTATCCGAAACCGGAAAAGGCCTGGGCAATAAAATCAGTCCACTCCTGATGCGGAAGATGGTTAATAAAGAAGAAAACCTGTTGATCAAGAGAAAAGAGAAATTCCATTCCTTCTATCTTACCGCGATTTGGGGGATGGTGTCACGGAGAGAGTTGATGAAGGAGAAGCCATTGATGCTGGTGTTGGGGTCAGAAAAATGATTTTGATACCTCCTTCCTCAGGAACAGGGGAAAGTACTTTTTTGCTGGTCAGGATAAGAGAAATGATGATAATGACAATGAGAAAAAATCCGATGATGATGCCGGTTGCGGCGACAGTTCTGGTTCGGTCATCCATACCCCTCTAACAATACTACAAATACTACAAATCTACAAATCCGACAAATGAAAAATTCAATAATTACAATAATTTAATCATTGTGACATTTATTTGGTTATTTGTGGCATTGGTAGTATTTGTCGGATTCTATTTTATGTCTTCCTTCTTCCATGCCGCAAATGTGCAGGTTGGGTAGTTGCTGCACCCGTAAAACGTTTTCCCGCGCTTGCTCCTTTTGACCACTATGGGGCTGCCGCATTTCGGGCAGTTCATATCGATTTTTTCTCCGTATTGCCTCGTGTATTTACACGTTGGAAAATTGCTGCATGCTACAAATTTACCGTACCTTCCGGTCCGCAAGACCAATGTGTGTTGGCATTCCGGGCACTTTTCATCAAGATCTTCTACTTTCAACTTAATCGTTTCAGCTCTTTCCAGAGCATGACTGAGCGCCTCAGAAAATGGACAGTAAAATTCATTTACCACCGGTCCCCATGTTGCTTCTCCATTGGCGATAGCATCCAACCGCGCCTCCATCTTGGCGGTAAACGGCAAACTCATAACTTCCGGAAAATACGAAACAAGAAAATCATTCACAAGTCCGCCGAGCTCTGTCGGCACTAACTTTTTTTCTTCCTTTTTGACATACTGGCGCTCAATAATCGTTGAAATAGTCGGCGCGTAGGTACTGGGTCTGCCGATATCTTTCTCCTCAAGCGTTTTGACCAGTGTTGCCTCTGTGTACCGGGGCGGTGGCGCGGTTTCATGGGCAACGGGAGTCGCGTTTTTCAAATCCAAGGTTTCTCCTTCGGATACGGGAGGGACAATGGTTTCTCCGTTTTCCTTCCCCATCACTTTCAAAAATCCGTCAAATTTGACGACAGATCCTTGGGTTTGAAATATGTACGCATTTTTGCTGGTTATGAGAATTGTTGTCGCGTCAAATACCGCCTCTTTGACTTGACTTGCCAAAGCCCGTTTCCAAATGAGCTCATAGAGGCGCATGTGATCATGATTCAAATCCGCTATGGCGTGAAGTTCCCCCACTGTTCGGTGCACTTCTGTGGGCCTGATTGCTTCGTGGGCTTCCTGGGCTACTTTGGATTTTGTTTGAAATGTTCGGGGAGCATCCGGCAGATACGCGGCACCGTATTCGTGTCCTATATACTCCCTGCTTTCGGTTAAAAATTTCTCCGAAAGGTTGACGCTGTCGGTCCTGTGATACGTGATCAATCCTTCCTCATACAGTTTTTGTGCAACCTGCATGGTTCTTTTGGCGGAAAAATACAGACGCCTGCCGGCATCCTGCTGAAGTGTCGAAGTCGTAAACGGGGCAGGCGGGAAACGCTTCACTTCCTTTTTCTCAACAGAGGAAACGACAAAGGGCTTTTCAAAATCGGCGATAATCGTTTGAGCATCCACATCTTTCACAATCGACGTTTTGCTACTGGTATATATCCCATCAAAAAGTTCATACTTGATGACTTCCTCATATTTTTTCCCGTCATGAGAAAGAAGGATGGCGTGGATTTCTTCACCCCCTTGCAAGGTGTCACCTTTAAAGGTGCCTTCAATGGTAAAGTACGGTTGCTTCTGAAATTTCTCAATTTCTCTCTCCCTTTCAACGATGAGCCGAACCGTCACTGATTGGACGCGTCCGGCTGAGAGCCATTTGCGGGATAATTTTCTCCAAAGAAGCGGAGACAATTTGTATCCAACAAGGCGGTCCAAGATCCTCCTGGCTTGCTGGGCATCAACCAAACGCATATCAATCTCACCGGGATGCTCAAGTGCATGTTTGATTGCAGATTCCGTAATTTCGTGAAAAGTGATTCTTTGAAACGAATGACGGAGGACGGAAGACGGAGGACGGACAGTTGTTTTTTTCTGCTTTCTGCTTTCTGTCTTCCCTTGTAATATTTCTGCCATGTGCCACGCAATTGCTTCCCCTTCCCGATCAGGGTCTGAGGCAAGGATGACCGTCTCTGCTTGTTTCGCAAGATCCTGAAGTTCTGAGACGCGCTTTTTTTTATCCCGGGGAATGACGTAATTGGGAGTAAAATCATGTTCCACATCCACACCGAGCGCTGATTTGGGAAGGTCCCGGATGTGCCCCATAGTCGCCTCGACCCGATAGTCGCTCCCTAAATATTTCAAAAGCGTCCTGGCTTTTGTTGGAGATTCTACTAAGATTAATTTCATACAAAAATTAATACTACAAATACTACCAATACTACAAATCCGACAAATGAATGATTCAATAATTGAAATGATTTAATCATTAGTTCATTCATTTATAGTATTTATGGCATTTGTAGTATTTGTCGGATTTAGATTGTATCGGATTTGTTTATTTTAACTCGTACACCTTTCCGCCGATATCTTTAATAATCCCTTTCATCTCCAATTGTGTCAATGTGGAAAAAACCAAAGGTGTGGTCATTTTTAATGCGCGCACGATTTCGTCTACGTGTTTTCCACCGGTCGTAAGGCACGCAATAATGCGCTTTTCCTCATTGTTTGTCAATATCGTATCAGTATGTTTTGAATATTTGGGCTGTCCTTGTATGCCGAGTGCATCCATAATATCACGTGCCGATTCTACCAATACTGCCCCGTGTTTCAACAATAGTGTCGGCCCGCGACTGTAGGGGCTCGTAATTGGCCCCGGGACGGCAAACACATCCCTCCCCTGATCAGCCGCATATCGCGCGGTAATGAGAGCACCGCTGTCATCAGCGCCCTCAGTCACCAATACTCCCCTAGAAAGTCCGCTGATAATTCTATTTCTGGCGGGAAACAATCCTTTGCTTGGACGCATTCCCAATGGCATTTCCGATATCACTGCCCCAAATCCTTCTTCAGAAATTTTTTTGTACATTTCTGCATTTGACGGCGGAGCGATGACATCAACACCGCATCCTAAAACAGCAATCGTCTTTCCACCCATCGCCATTGCCGTTTCATGGGAAACGGCGTCAATGCCGTAGGCCATACCCGAAACAATCGTAAACCCGTTCATGACCAAATCTTCGGTAATCCGTTTTGTGACGTCTCTGCCATACGGCGTTGCCCTCCTCGTCCCGACCACTGCAATCGTTTTTTCCATATCAATGCGTTCCATTGAAGGTTTTGATTTAACATACAGAAGAAATGGCGCGTCGGAAATTTCTTTTAAAAGCCGCGGATACCTCGCATCTTCCAATGTTAACGTGTTAACATGTTGATATGCCAATTGCTTCGTATAGGAATCGATGTCAAATATTTTGCGAAAATCGGAAAACTTCTGCGTCAGTTTTTCCCCAAGGTTGATTTTTTGAAACTCCCTAACCGGTGCCTCCCATGCAGCTTTCGCGCTTCCGAAATAATCGATTAAAAGCCTAAACCGCATCGGCCCGATCCCGGGAAAAACGGAAAACGCAATCCAAAACATTCTTTCTTCTTTTGTCATGATAGTAATATATGTATGTTCTTATCGGGAAAACCATGCTTCCAAAATCTTTTTAGCAACAGGGGCGGCTTTATCGCTTCCTTCTCCGGCGCCTTCGATAAGCACTGTCACTGATATTTCCGGTTCTCCGGTGATGGTTTTTCCATCTGATACGCCCTCCTTCGCCAAGGCTTCGGAGGGTAAAGGGCTAAATGCCGTAAACCATGCGTGCGTTTTGTTTTTTGGATCACCAAATTCTGCTGTTCCGGTTTTGCAGGCAACGGGAATCCGTACGAGTTCCCCTGACGTTGATGCGATCTGCCTTCCCTGCCCGTCCGGCAGGCGGGCGTCCTCTGCCTTCTGTCTTCGTATACCGAAGTTGAATAGCGGATATCCCGTCCCCCCGGGTTCACACGCTTTTTCCATGCCTTGGGTAATAAGCTGTATCGTCTCTTTTTTTATTCCCAAATCTTTGCATGCATCCGCTTTCTGTCCTCTGTTTTCCGACTTCAGTACTGTCGGCCTGCACAATTTTCCCCCGTTTGCTATCACATTAGTCCAATTGTTTACCTGAAGTGGAGTCGTCAAAAGGTACCCTTGACCGATTGCGACGTGGTACGTATCGCCCAAATACCATTCGTTGTTGCGGGCTTTTTTATCTTCTTCCGAGCTGAACCGTTCGTTTTTCCAAGCAGGGTCCGGCATGAGGCCGCTTGCTTCACCAGAAAGTTCAATACCCAACGGTTTTCCTATCCCGAGCTTTTGCGCCCACAAAGAGAGCTTCGTGATTCCAAGCCATTCCCCGGTTTTATAGAAAAAAATGTCATTGCTTCGCTGGAGTGCTTTTACGATATCGACCATCCCTTCAGTTTTGCCATACTGTTTGAAATACCAATTGGGAAACGTAAACAATCCGATTTTGATCTCTCCGGTATCTTCCACCACTGTATCTTTTTTGATTGCATTCTCCTGTAAAGCTGCAAGCGCTGTCACCGGTTTAAACGTAGAACCGGGCGGATACGCACCAGCGATAGCCCGATCAAAAAGCGGCTGGTTAGCATCCGTAGAAAGTTTTTCAAACTCTTCCGAACTCATCCCGCGGGAAAACATCTCAAGGGAAAACGAAGGACTTGAAAAAAGCGCAAGTATTTCACCCGTTGTTGGTTTTGTTACGACAACTGCTCCTTTTTCTCCTTTGGGAAAAGCCGCCTCAACTGCCTCGGAAAGTCCTTTATCCAAAGAAAGCATGATAGAGCCTCCGGGAACCTCCGAAGTATGTCCTAACATCCTCAGTATCGATCCTTTCGCATCAACTTCGACAAGTTCTTTTCCGTCTTTGCCCCGAAGTTCTTCCTCAAAAGCCTCCTCTACTCCCATTCTGCCTATCATATCGCCCATCCGATAACCGCGGAGCGTATAATACTCATCCTGAAGTTCTCCCTCGCTCACCTGCCCCATATAGCCAAGGACGTGAGACAGAGCCTCAGAGATTGTGTATGTTCGCTGATAATCCGTTTCCAAAAACCATCCTGCCGGTAGACCTTTTGCTTTAAACGCCTCTCCTTCTTCTTTTGAAATACGACTGGTACAGAGTGTTTTTATGTTTTCATCGCACGGCTTGAGAAGCCGGAAATACGGGATATTGGTGGCAAGCGTTTTTCCTGTCCGGTCGAAAAGCTCTCCGCGGGGCGCGTGAACGATCAATTGTTTTGTTCTATTGCTGTCAGAAAGCAGTTGATACGCGTGCCCGTTTATAATCGTCAATGAAAAAAGCCGCCATGTCAAAACAAAAAAAACAACCAGTATACATGACGCAAAAAGCAAAGGCCGGCCAGCGCCATGCCACCACGAAGGAACGGCCGTAGAAAACAACCCCCGCCGCTCTCGTTCAATCATCACATTGTCAGAAAATGCTTTGCCGAATTTCATAATAAAATCAAAAATCAAAGATTAAAAATCAAAAACACATATCAAAAAGTAAAAAGATAAAACGAAATTCTATTTTTGATTTTTTACTTGTATATTTGATCTTTTATTTTTAATTTTTGATTTTGAATAAAGCCGAAGTTATATCAATTGCAATAGATGTGCAATGGAAAATATGACCACTGCATACACCACCCCCCCGATGACCTCACCCATCGTGTGCCGTTTCAATTCCAATCTCGCCCATGCAATAAGCGGAAGGAAAAGAAGAATCGGCCACAATCTCATACCATACCACAAAAGGAGAAGTCCAATGGTAAATGTTGCACATATTATATGACCTGAAATTTTCCACTTGAGAGTGATCAAAAAAAATCCGAAAAGGAGAAAAAAAATGAGAATGAAAAAAGTGAGGAGTTTCGGGAAAAAAATGGCAATACCGATGATATCCGCGATCAAAAACGGAAAAAGAATAAGAAGCGCCCGAACCCGCTCCTGTCTCTTACTAAGATCATAATTGGATACTTGTTTGGTTTTGGTTGCCCAAACAAGAAGAAAAAATAGAGGAGCCACAATGCCGAACAACAAGAAAAGAAAAAATGTGACAAATGCAGAACCTTCTATTCCGCTTCGATATGCCGCAAAAGAAACACTCACAAGTAAAAGGAGAAACGGATCAAAAAGACGAGAGATGAGAGTTGGAAACATATTGGTTACTTAAGCAAGAGTAGCAACTCGGGCAATTCAGGCAACTCGAGTCACCGGACTTGCCGGACCTGCTCCTCCTGCTATTCTTGCTATTAAATCATCACACTTTCCTCTGTGCAACTTTGACTTTATGCAAAAGCTCATCGTTGTCCAAAAGTGCTCCGCAGCCTCTGACAACCGCAGTCTGCGGATCCTCAGTCACCCATACCGGCATTTTCACTTCACTGGCAATCAGTTTATCAATCCCTTTTATAAGAGAACCGCCTCCTGCCAGCACTATACCATTTTCCAAAATATCCCCAATCAACTCCGGAGGTGTTTCTTCGATAGTCTCTCCGATTGCCTCAATAATTTCGTGAACGACAGGTGAGATCGCTTCCCGTATTTCCGATTCGTTCACGCGGATGGAGCGCGGGAGTCCTGTCTCGATATCCCTACCCCTCATCACGGTTTGACGGTCATCTTTTCCTGTCGGGTATGCAGAACCAATGGCAATTTTCACTTCCTCAGCGGTTTGGTCTCCGATAAGGAGCGAGTATTTAAGCCTGATAAAATTGACGATCGCCTCATCCATTTCATCTCCTGCTTTTCTTATGCTACGGTTGACGACTATACCCCCGAGATTGACTACCGCTATCTCCGTCGTCCCGCCGCCTATATCTGTGATGAAAAATCCTTTCGAGCCGGTGACATCCAGTCCCGCGCCGATTGCCGCAGCCATTGGCTCCTCGATAAGGTATGCCTCGCGCGCTCCAGCCATGATCGCAGCCTCCTGGACAGCCCGCCGTTCTACTTCTGTGACTCCTGACGGGATGCCGACAACGACTTTTGGCTTTGGGATATTGGGCAATAATTTATTTTTCGGTTGCCGATGGACAAGGTGGATGTAATGGGAAAGCATCGCGGCAGTTGCGTCAAAATCCGCAATAACACCGTCTTTGAGGGGCCGGAGAGCTTCAATCGTCCCCGGCGTTTTGCCCAGCATCTGTTTGGCTTCTTTACCGATTGCGACGATGTGTTTCGTTTTCCTTTGGCGTGCAACGACGGAGGGCTCGCGGATCATGATCCCTTTCCCCCGCACCCATACCAGCGTATTGGAAGTCCCCAAATCAATCCCCAAATCGTGTGAAACCAGTCCAAAGAAAAAATCAAGCATGGTAAAAAATTATTTTTGTATCTCCACTTTAATAATCCTATTCTAGCATACTCCCCACGCGTATGAATTATTCATTTATAAACGAATGATCACCCTTGTGATATACTTAATTTCATGGAAAAAATATCTATAATAAGTGACAGAATCATCCGCATAGGATTTGGCCTTTTGTTTATCCTCGTCCCCCTCATCCTCACTCCCTGGAACTATGAGCTGTTTGAATACAATAAAATGATGATAACGTATGGCCTCTCTAGCCTCATTATCGGCGCATGGCTGGTCAACATGATTGTGAGGAACGAAATCCGCATCAGACGGACACCTCTGGATATTCCAATCATCCTTTTTGTCCTTTCCCAGCTTGTCTCGACACTTTTTTCCATGGATCCCCATGTTTCGTGGTTTGGCTATTACTCACGGTTTAATGGAGGAATGTTTTCTGTACTAACATATGTTTCTCTTTATTATGCGTTCGTTTCTAACTTCATACCTCAATCTGACCATACAAGCGAAGATAGAAAATGGAAAATAGAAAATGGAAAAAACAAAAAATTCTCTATCTTCAATCATCCATCTTCAACCCCTACCTATCTATCCTCTATCATCTATCGTCTATTAACGGTAATCCTTATCACAGGTCTTATCGTTTCCCTTTACGGCATTGCCGAGCATTTCGGGATCGACAAAAATATCTGGATACAGGATGTACAAAATAGAGTCTTTTCCACACTCGGCCAACCCAATTGGCTGGCAGCATACCTTATTGCGTTAATCCCCATTGGATACGCAATGGGATTAACGCGAATGTCAAATGTCAAATGTCAAATGTCAAATCAATTTCAAAATTCCAAAATCAAAAATATTAATTCTCTAACCTCTACCCTCTCCTTTCTACCACTATCTTCTATTTTCCCTGCCCTGCCGGCAGGCGGGTATTTTCTAGCATCCATTCTCTTTTTCACAACCCTTCTCTGGACGAGGTCGCGGTCCGGATTTGTCGCTTTCGCTGTTGCGGATGTGGTATTTTGGGGAATGATCCTTGCAAGGTGTCACCTTGCACGGCAAGGTGACACCTTCAAAAAGATACGACGGACAGCCTTTTTTATCCATACAATGTTTTTCCTTATCATTATCGTAAACGGCGTATATGTGAAGCAAATTGATGATTGGGTCACAATCGCATCTTGGAAAAACCGCATTTCCAAATACCTGATACTAAATACGAAATACCAATTACCCGCATCTGGAACACCATCCCCATCGTTAAAATCTGAAGCAACGACGTCTTCAGAGAACCAACTCGACAAAACTCCTTCTTCTCCTCTTATCGAATCAGGCGTTACGGACTCCGGAGATATTAGAAAGTACGTCTGGCAGGGAGCTGTAAATGCCTGGCGCTCGTCATTCAAAACTTTCTTTATCGGTACCGGCACGGAAACGTACGCGTTTGCGTTTTACCTTTATAAACCCATCGGTCACAACCTTACATCCGAATGGGATTTTCTCTATAACAAAGCACACAACGAATACCTGAATTTCCTGGCAACAACTGGAATACTTGGATTAGGAGCTTATTTAATAGTTATAGGTAGTTTTATATTTTGGTTTTTAAAATCTCAAATCTTATCTCAGTCATCGCGAGCTCCAAAGGAGCGTGGCGATCTTTATAATAAAGATTGCTTCGCTATCGCTCGCAATGACATACTTTTTATCGGTCTTTTTTCCGGCTGGCTTTCCATTCTCATCACGAATTTCTTCGGCTTTTCCGTTGTCATAACCCAACTCATGTTTTACCTTTTCCCGGCAATGATCATCAGTCTCTCTCCACAGTTCCAAAACAAGTATTTTATGTATCCGATCCGTTGGGATATACGGACGAAAAAAATTGCGGCTGGAGGCGTTGCGCTTCTTTCCTTCTTCCTTCTTATTGCGCTCTCTCTCACATGGTACTCGGACAAACAATTCACCCGCGGATATCACCTGGCGCGTAGCGGTTACGTGCCGCAGGCGTATCAAGCCTTATCATCTGCCATTGCTCTTAATCCGACAGAACCCATATTCCATGATGAACAGGGTACTATCCTCTCAACACTTGCCCTTGCCGCGTGGAAGGAAAATGAGGCAACGATGTCTCAGGAGTTGGCAACGTTAAGTATTAAAGAAAACGACACCGCGCTTTCCATCTCTCCGAACAACGTGAATTTTTGGAAATCCAGAACGAAAATTTTTTACGCGCTTTCTCCGATCGACCCATCGTATCTGAAAGAAGCAATCAATGCGCTGGAAAAAGGATTGACGCTCTCGCCACAGGACCCAAAAATGTATTATAATCTCGCCATCCTCTATGGTCAGGCAGGTCTTTCGGATAAATCATTGGAGTTTATGAAAAAATCCATAGAGCTCAAACCCAATTACCGGGATGGATACTATGGATTATTTCTTTTGTATAAAGAGGCGGGAATGCCCACAGAGGCACAACAGACCATCAATGAATATCTTACGAAAGTCGACCCAACGGATAAGGAGTTTCTGGAATTAATTCAATAAACAAATCCGACAAATCCGACAAATAAGCAAATGAATGAATTAATTCATTGAATGATTTAATATATTAAATCATTGATTTGTAGACCTGCCTCGCCGGCAGGCAGGTTTGAAATTTGCAGATTTGTAGATTTTTATGAAACCAATCGTCCATGTTCCCAATCCACTTCTCACAATCCCGGCCAAACCTGTCACCTCGTTTGATAAAAAATTAGAAGGTATGATAGCGGACATGAAAAAAATGCTCCTTGCGGCAACAAATCCCAAAGGAGTAGGACTCGCCGGTTCCCAAGCCGGATTTCCCTACCGCTTCTTTCTTACCAAACCAACAGAGAAAGATGACATCCGCGTTTTTATCAACCCCGAAATCATTAAACATTCGAAGGAAACGACTGACGGCGTCCCCCAGCGCGAAAATAAACTGGAAGGATGTCTTTCCATCCCGAAAATCTGGGGAAAAGTACGAAGGCACAAAACACTCACACTTCGGTATCAGGATAAAACGGGTAAAGTCCACAAAGAAAAGTTTTCCGGATTTTTGGCAACGATCATCCAACACGAAACCGATCACATCAACGGCATTCTTTTTACCCACCGGGTAATAGAACAAAAGGAAAAATTCTACCAAACAGCAAAAGACGAAAATGGGAAAGAGGTGTTAGAAGAAATCGAGATAAAATAATTTAAACTTAATATTTGAAATAAATCAGGACTTACGCACATTACTCTAGATTGCATTGTCATTGCGAGCCGAAATGAAATGAGGCGAAGCAATCTTTATTATAAGGATTGCCGCGTCGCTTCGCTCCTCGCAATGACAAAATGCGTAGGTCGTATAAATAACCAAGTACCCATGAACATCATCTTTTTCGGCTCCACTTCTGATTCTGTCCTTGTTCTTGAGAAGCTTTTCACTTGTCACCTGTCACGTGTCACATGTCACCTTTCCGCCATCGTCACCCAGCCCCCAACTCCCATCGGACGAAAAAAGATAATCACCCCAACACCGGTTGATTCTTGGGCAAAAGAACACACCATCCCGATCACTTCCTTTGAAAGCGATCCAAAAAAACCATGGCTTTTCCAAAACGAAGAAGATGTGGTCAATACCCTTTCAACATTCAAACCGGATCTTTTGATAAGTGCCTGCTACGGAGTAAAAATTCCTCAACAGATTATCGGGAAAGCGAAATTCAAAGGCCTCAATATCCATCCGTCGCTCCTCCCTAGATGGCGCGGTGCTGATCCGGTCCCTTGGACAATCCTTTCAGGAGATCAGCAGACCGGCGTCACAGTGGTCACGATGACCGAACAATTTGACCGCGGAAAAATCATAAGCCAACAAAAATCTCCAATAACGGACAAAGATCTTCCTGATTTTTTAAGGAAAACATTATTTACCTATGGAGCAGATCTTCTTATTTCATCACTTCCTGATTACCTTTCCGGAATAAACAAGGGGACAAATCAAAAATCGGAACATGCAACATATGCCCGGAGACTCACGCGTTCTGACGGCTTCATCCCATGGGATCATCTGCAAACAGCGATGGAGGGAGGTGACGTTCCGAGAGAGAAAAGAAACGGAATTCTGACATCCGTCCTCTGCCCTCTGCCCTCTGCTATCACGCGCGCCATTCGCGCCCTTTCTCCCTGGCCTGGAGTATGGACCCTCCTACGCCAAGGCTTCGGAGGGCAAGCTCCATTAGAAAATAAGCGTTTGAAAATATTAGGAGCGCATATGGAGAACGAAAAACTCATTCTTGATACCGTACAACTAGAAGGAAAAAAACCAGTGAGTTGGAAACAGTTTGAAAAAGCCTACTTATAATTGTCATTGCGAGCTGAAATGAAATGAAGCGAAGCAATCTCTCAAATAATTTTTGGAGTAAGATCAAAAAAATCAGGATTCATCTTACGAATTAATGTTAATTTCTTTAATCTTGAACCTCCTTTAAGTTGCTTTTCTCTTTGTATTGCTTCTTTATATATCTCTGAAAATTTCATAGTAAACAAGTTTGTGGATATGATATTGTGTTGTAAAACCAGAAATCGCGTTTTGCTTGTGCTCGTATATCCTTCGTATCAAATTATTTGTTACACCGATATAAAGAACATGATTGGTGGTGTTTGTTAGGATATAGACAAAATAAGATCGAGTGTTCAGATGACTTTATTATAAAGATTGCTTCGCTTCACTCGCAATGACAGTGCTAGGATTTGGTTATCTAACGAAGTAACGATCTAACGATCTACCTAATTTTTCGGTTCGCAGAAGAATGCGAGGCATCCGTTGGTATCGCGTTTAAACGTCCATCCTCCCGGACAATCTTCGGCCCGCGGTGTCGTCAGTTGAGGACACGTGAGTCCAGCTTTTGACCGAAGATCAAAACTCGTCCTGTTCATTTGAGTAAGAACAACAACCAAAAGAATAAAAGCCAATGTCAAAAAGATGATAAAATTCCACCCCGACAATTCCATGACGGATTTTCTGGCATAGACTACTTTTCTTAGCGGTATTCTTTTTCTGGAGAGCTTACGGGCGGGCATACTATAATTCCTTCTTTCTTTATACATACAGCGTACCATGACTTTTCACGCTGTCAAGGGGGAAAATGCCAGTGCTACATTGCTACATGGAAAATGATACGCCGTAAATTTATTCCTCAACAATGTAACAATGAAAAAAAGGTTATGGAGATGACTATACACTAAGCTGCAGTATTCTTTTTTAAATCAAATTTAATTCGTTTTATACATTTCGTACAGGCCCGGACCCGGGTCATGACGCCGTTGATCGGTAGAGTTGCATAGTGGAGATTCGGTGCAAAATCACGGAGTGTTTTCTGCGCTCGTTTTTTCCACTGTCCCCCGGCTACCCCTGCATGGTGTGTGTGCTGCCGTCCGGCGTAAGTTTTTTTATCACAAAGATCGCATCGATAAGCCATAATATAAAAATCTCAAATCAGAAAACTCAATGCCCAAATATTGGTCATTGTGATTTGGGATTTGTGATTTGATAGACTATACTATACCATATCATGCTTCGGTACATCAACAATCCACTTGAATTTATCGGGATATTCGTGGCATTCCTTATAGCCATCACCGTCCACGAAGTAAGTCACGGATATACGGCAGATCGGCTGGGCGATCCGACAGCGCGGGTCATGGGCAGGCTCACATTTAATCCGTTCAAACACCTTGACCTAGTGGGGACACTCATGATCCTTTTTGCGCCGTTTGGGTGGGCAAAACCCATACCGTTTGATCCGTTTAACCTGAAAAATCCCAGACGCGATGCAGCGCTTATTTCTCTTGCCGGACCAGCTGCAAATCTCATAACGGCAAGTGTCGTCTCTATCATCCTTCACGTCATTTCTTTTGCAAGCGGCGTATCGTTTATCACATATCTCTTGTCAATCATCGTCGTCCTCAACGTCAATCTGGCGATTTTTAATCTGGTACCGATTTTCCCCCTGGACGGATTTCATATCGTCGAAGGACTTTTGCCGGAAGATGCGGCTAGGCAGTGGCATCAGTTAGAAAGTTTAGGGTTTATCATGATCCTCGTTCTCGTCTTCCCCCTTTTCGGCTCATCCCCTGTTTTATCCCTCATCCAGCCGGTTATCACCATCATCCTCAACATTCTCCTTCCAACCGCTTCCATCTTATGAGTTAAATTAATTGATGGAAAAAATTCACAAACCATGGTAGTATAGAGTTCAACTATTGTATGCGCGCATACTTTACCGCCTCAGTCATCGGAAGAAAACAATACCAAAAAAATTATGAGTCTATTGTCGAACTTTTGAAAAAAAATGACGTCGAGGTCATTGCTGATCATATCCTCAAAAAACAGGTATCACGGATTGAAGCAAAAACCGAAGAAGAACGTATCCAAAATCAACGGAAACTTGAAAAAAATATTCACGCGTCTGATTGTGTTATCGCCGAAACATCCTATCCTTCCGTCAACGTCGGCTATGAAATCGCGTACGCACTCCATGCTGATAAGCCGGTTCTCGTCCTTTACACAAGAGGCATCTCGCCTTCCATGCTCACCCACCGCGATGAGGAACATCTGTGCTGTGAACACTATGATGAACAGACACTCTCCTCAATCATCGAAGATTTCCTTTCCTACGTCCATGGCACAACCAGTACGAGGTTTACTTTCTTCATAAGCTCGGAGATTGGCTCGTACCTTGAGAAAACAGCAAAAAAACATAATATGCCCAAAGCTGTGTACCTAAGAGACCTCATCCTTAGGGACATGAAAAACCAAACGTGATCCCTCTGTGTATTGTACGTCGTATTTAAGTTTTGAGATTTGAGTTTTCCTGCCTGCCGGTCGCACGCCGCCATAGGCTCTGGCCGACGGAGCGCAGGCAGGGAGATTTGAGTTTTTCCATGCATATCCACGATGTATATCTAGGTTTTCCCCTTCGTGATACTATATAGATGAATTTATCCTATGCATGCCTATTTTACCGCGTCCATCGTAGGAAAAAAATATCATCTCGCCAATTACCTCACGATCATCAATCTTCTTCATTCAAAAGGTGTTACGGTCGTTTCTGACCACATCATCAAGACCAATGAATCAGCCATCCACATGGAAACTAAAGAACAGCGTCTGAAATTCCATAAACAGCTCGAACGCTGGATCAACGAAGCGGATTTCATGATCGTTGAGGCGACATTCCCCAGTATCAGTGTGGGTTATGAAATTGCCCTCGCACTCCATAAAGGAAAGCCTATCCTCGTCCTTTACAGCCAGGGTGATCCGCCGTCTCTTATCAACAACAATGAAGAGGAACGGCTCGTTTGCGAAAAATACTCTCCGACAACATTGGAGGAAACGGTCACGGATTTTATCCATTACGTGGAAGGCAGTATCGACACGCGGTTCACCTTTTTTATCACGTCGGAAATTGCATCGTACCTGGAAAAAGTTGCAAAAAAACAAAACATGCCCAAATCGGTCTATCTTCGAAACCTCATCCTTATGGACATAAAAAAAACGGCATAGTCGCAAAATCGTAATTATCGCGAAATTGTTATATCGCAAAACGATGTAACGAAGTAACGATCTAATGAAATAACGCATATCCGTGATGCATCGACAGACCGTCCCAATCCCCCTTATACTTTCACTCGATAAGGAAAAACCCTTATGAAATCATATTCCCCGCTCAAGTTCGGAAGGGGAATTTTTTCTTTTTTTATAAGATCACTTGGATTTATTATAAAAACACACAAACAGTTCTGGGGCTCCATGGTATGGGAGACATGGGGTCAATTGACACTGACAGAAAAGCTCGTCTGGTTTTTTTTCCTCAACCAGACAATTGCAATCATTACGATTATTGAAATACTTCTCTTAAAAAAATAAAAATAAGTGAATTTTAACCTGCATTGACCCCCCTTTAAAGGTGTCACCTTTAAAGGATGATATAGTAATTTTTCACTTGACAAGCGTTCCCTTTTCACGATATAGTAACGATGGCTTGTGTGGGAAGATGAAGAATATTTTCCTCCACAGAATCTCATACAATGAGGTATTCTCGACCAATTCATGGCTGAGAAAACAGGACGCACGTATCTCTTGCCTGAGGGCAATCTGATCAGTCCTTCCAATTTACAACAATTGAGGAAAATACTTCATCTCACATGAGCCGAGATTATTCTACATTCCTCCATTCATATAACCCGTTGTTGTTCCAGTAATCCATTGCTATAATTATAGCTATAGAAGTTACTTAGCAGGTCCGGCAAGGCCAGTAATTCTGGCGAGAGTAGCAAGAGTTGCAGGCCCAGCAGGTCCGGTAACCCGAGTTGCTTCATTGCCTGAACTGCTCGAGTTGCTGAGTTTCCCGAGCTACTTGAATTGCTATTCTTGCTGACATGGGCTTGCCGAGATAGCTCAGTGGTAGAGCAACTGTTTTGCCCCAGTACCATCTTGCAAAATTTGTTAAAATTTTGCATAGAGGTACGGGGTCCCGTAAAATCGGGCTTGCCGAGATAGCTCAGTGGTAGAGCAACTGTTTTGTAAACAGTAGGTCCGGGGTTCGACCCCCCGTCTCGGCTCAAAAAAATAGCTTCGCAATGCCAGGCCTTGCGAAGCTAACTTACTGCAGTTTCTTTTCGATAACCTCTTTTTGAAGCGGCGAACCAATAAATAGCCGGTACCAGTCAAAAAGCATCCGGTGTTTGATGTGGTAGTACATATACCGGCTCCATTTTTTCTTCTCCACCCAACCGGATGCAAGTAGGATGGAGATATGGTGGCTCACGAGGTTTTGCGGACAATCGAGATTCTCTGATATCTCATGGAACGAATAATCTTTAAAAGCCAAAAGATAGAGAATAGACAGCCGGATAGGGTGTGCTATCCCCTGCATTTTTTTGGCAAACGGTTTTACTTTTTCTTTGAGTCTGATACCGGTGAGCATAGATTTGTTAGATAGTTACACCCGCCTTCGCTAAAGCTTCGGCGGGCAGGTCATTAGATCGATTAACAAACCCATTATACCATTGTTACGAATATTCAATTCCGATATAATGAAACGTGATTGCTGGGATGGCGGAGTGGACAATCGCATCAGTCTGTAAAACTGACGCCTTAACGGCTACCCAGGTTCGAATCCTGGTCCCAGCACTTCGACAAGGACTTCGGCTGAGCTCAGTCGAATGCCCTCAGTGCTTTATGCGCTGAGTTTGTCAAACTATAACCAGGATGAAAAGTTTACCCTGAGTTTTATCGAAAGGAATCCTGGTCCCAGCACAACATTAATAAATACATCTATCAATATGAATGAAAAAAAATTACCACGAAACGAAAACGAAGCTGATTCCATTTTGCAGGAATTAGTAGGTGTATTTATGATGCAACAAATGAGTAAATCACCTGAAAAAGATTTTATCGAAAATCTACAAACAGTTATAGCATCATATATCTCAGCATACAACAAAAAACACAATACTCAGTGCACTGTCAGAGACATTTGGCCCATACTAAAAAATGAATGTTCTCCTGGCCTAAGAATAGTAAAAGTCACAGAGATGAATTTAGACTTCTTGGAGGAAGAAATCAAGAAATAATGTATTCCGGATTAATTCCCTCTTGCATCTTTTTCCCAAACTTTTTATAGTTATACTAATATGGAAAACGAAACAGATGTCTCTCAAACCCAGGAAGATGGTTCTCTTATCTACGTAGTCGGTGCGATTATCGTCGTTGCAGTCATCGTCGCAGCCGTTCTCATGTGGCCTAAAACCAAATCTTCCGAGACAGCATCACCTACTGTGGAAAACAAAGTTGTTGTCAAACCCACACTCACGAAGCTTGTCTGTGAAAACGAATGGTTTAATCCGGTAGTAGGTCTACCCAAATATTATCTCTCAGCAGAAGGCGGAGACGTATCTGAGGGAAAAGAAATTGAATGTACGTTTACCATCCTCAAAGACAAAGAAACAGTCCTCACCGAGGTCATGAAAGTTCCGGTTACACAGGCACCGGAACGCGGCGGCACGACGTTTAAATGCACGACAAAAGCGCTTGAACGTATCCCGCAAAATATTCCGTTGAAATTCGTGTCAACAGTCAAAAACGGGGAAGGGACAACGGCAAGCTGCAGTGGAGGTGTCACATTCCGATAATACTTTATTCCCCTAGTGAAGAAATGAACGGAAAAAATCCACATCGCGCGATATGACCGTATTCCATCCCGTTGACAGATTGTGGTCAGCTCCCTGATAGATATAAGAGCGGATGGTTTTTCCCCTCCCTTGCATTTCTTTCACAAAATCACTGCTCCACTTCAAAGGCACTGACTCGTCGTCTGTCCCCTGATGGAAAATAATCGGTGCGGCGGTACGGTCAAGATAATTGGTAAACGCATACAAATCCGTGTCGTAGTCTTTTTCAAATTGTGCCAATTCTTTCCGAAGCGCTTTCCCGTGATCGTCAAACTCATCCGTATAGTAGAGTATGGAATACGGAAATATTTTAGTAACCGGTGCCCAAAGGCTTGTTGGATATTTGTCCCCTTTCTCTCCCAGGATAGACAGTACGGTAAGTGCGATCTGGCCGCCGTTACTGTGACCCCAGAGAAATACCTTCGACGGATCGACAAAAGAAATCGTCGGAATTGACGCGAGTAAATTAAGTGCGGTTGTATAGGTTTCAAACCGGTCCTCAAACACGTTTTCCGATCCCTTATCCGACCCTCCGTACCCCAAAAAATCAGGAGCCAGGGATACAAATCCGTTTTGTGCAAACACTTCCGCACTATGTTTCGTACCTAATCCAGGGACATAGGCTTCCCGATCGGCAAATCCGCGAAATTGCACAATCACCGGCAATTTATTGGATAGCGGAGTATTTGGAACATGCGCGAGCCCGGTAACTTTTTTCTTTACCCCTCGAAGTCCCGCTTCGCGGGACGAAGTGGGGCCGTCGCTTTTAAAATAAAACGGAAGGACGGTGTAGGAAGACGTTGTGGCAATCGGTTCTTCAAATACAATGGGGCTTGGCGTATACGTTCGCTTGGAAAGATTTTCAATCGTGTATTTTTCCAAAGGTTTTTCTTTCAAAGGAATATTAGAAAGTGGGGTAAGGGTAAGGGAGGTAGTACGTCCGCTTATAATCCAACCAATAATTCCAATGGCAATAATACACAACACTGTTATCCCAGCTCCTATCCAAATACGGGATTTCATAAAGAAAGTATACCACATTATTAATTGACACCTTGCAAGGTGTCACCTTTAAAGGTAGGATCAAAATATATCAATACTAAATTCTTAAGAGATTAATTCCTAGATAATCCCCAATTCTTTTCCAACTGTGGCAAACACTTTAAGGCCGAAGTCAAGATCCTTTTTCTCATGAGCTGCCGAGGGCATGACGCGGATACGGGCTTTCCCCAAAGGCACCATCGGAAATTTGATGGGGGTCGCGTACACCTTGTGTTCAAACAGTTTTGCACTAAATTCTTTGGCTTTGTTCTCATCCCCGATCATGACGGGGGTAATGGGCGTTTCGCTCCTCCCCGTATCAAACCCGAGTTTTTGAAATCCTTTTTTCAAATACATTGCGTTATTCCAAACTTTTTTCACTAACGTATCCGATTCAGTAAGGACTTGAACGCACTCAATCATTGCTGCGGTTGCGGGAATGGAAAGTCCGGTTGAAAATAAAAACGGCCGGCCTTTTTGCCGATAATACTCAATAAGCTCGCGTTTTCCGGCAATCGCGCCGCCGATGACCCCAAACGCTTTGGAAAACGTCCCGACCTCAATGTCCACCTGTCCGTGGAGATGAAAGTGGTCAACTATTCCCCGTCCGTGACTTCCTAATATTCCTTCCCCATGCGCATCATCAACCATCGTTATGGCATTGTATTTTTTTGCTAACGCGACAATTTTATCCATAGGCGCAATATCTCCATCCATACTAAATACGCCGTCTGTTACAATGAGAATGAGCCGTTTCCCGCCGTCAGACCGCGGAGTTTTTTGCAGTTTTTTTGCTTCCTCAAGACGCATCTCAAGCTCCTTCATGTCATTATGCTTGTAAATAAATTTATTGGAAATTTGTGCTAAACGAATTGCGTCAATAATCGACGCGTGGTTCAATTCGTCAGAAATAACAATATCTTCTTTACCCATGATGGTTTGAATCGCGACAATGTTGGCAACATATCCGCTTTGTAAAACAATAGCACTTTCCACTTTTTTGAATTTCGCGAGCTTCTCTTCTAATTTGATATGAAGTGCATTTGTCCCGGAAATTGCCCGAACTGCGCCATTGCCGATTCCCCATTTTTTCACTGCCTGAATCGCAGCGTTGGAAAGTCGTTTGTCAGAAGCCAGACCCAAATAATTGTTAGAACAGAAATTGAGGACTTTCGTGCTGTTGATGACAAGCCACGCACCCTGAGGAGACTCAATAGTACGAATTGTATTATAAAGACCTTTTTCTTTCATGGTCTCGATTACTGTGTAAAATGGTGAAAGCGGATCGTTCATAAATAAATGTCATTGCGAGCGCTAGCGAAGCAATCTTTATAATAAATTTAATAGAGATTGCTTCGTCGTTTTACTCCTCGCAATGACAGATTGCTCATTTATTTCATCCCAAACTTTTTCTTCAATTCCTTTATCATGACGGTTGTCATTTTAGGTAGTGTATATTCATGTTTCCATCCCCAATCATGTCGAGCAACAGTATCGTCAATCGACTCCGGCCAGCTGTCTGCAATTTTTTGCCTGTGGTCGGGCTTGTAGGTAACGGAAACTTTGATGTGTTTATTGATTTCTTGTGCCAATTCCCGTGCGGTAAATGAAATTGCCCCGAGGTTATAACTTGTTCGGATAGTCAACTTTGTCCCGTCAGAATCCATCAATTCCATCGTCCCCCGTATCGCGTCATCCATATACATCATAGGGAGCATTGTATCAGGACGGACAAAACATTCATAGCTTCCTTTTTGAAGCCCCTCGTAGAAAATTGCGACGGCAAAGTCCGTGGTTCCCCCTCCAGGCGGTGTTTTCCATGAGATCAACCCCGGGTATCGAACGGATCGGACATCAAGATTGTATTTTTTGTGATAGTACTGGACAAGTAACTCCCCTGATACTTTGGTAACGCCATACATCGTCGCCGGCTCAAGGACTGTCCGCTGAGGGGTCATAACCCTTGGAGTGGTCGGGCCGAACGCAGCAATTGAGGAAGGCCAAAAAACTCTTAATTGTTTTGAAACCGCAAGATCAAGAATAAGCTTGAGGCCATTCATGTTCACATTCCACGTAAGCGTCGGATCTATCTCACCTTTGGCTGAAAGAAGAGAAACAAGATGGTACACCGTATCAATACGGTATTTTGTTATCACCTTTTCCAGCACTTTTCCGTCAGTAATTTCTGCCTTTTCCACAATGCCGTTGAAATTATCCGGGATAGTACTGTGTCCTAAAGCAACAACATGATGTTCTCCGAACCGTTTTTGTAATGCAGGAACCAGTTCACTTCCAATTTGTCCGAACGCTCCGGTGACGAGAATGTTTTTCATGCAAGTATATAGTCGAAATACTATCACGAAATCATTCACAAAACAAAAGCGTAATATCAGCAATGCACGTGCATACGAAATATTACGCATCACACTCACTCTTCTTCTAATACCTTTTGATCTATTAAGGTAGTATTGATTCCCGGTATCAATAGGACTCATCTATATCAAATACAGATAAAACATATGCTCTTTTTTCTTTTTCCATTTCCATGTACAATAAGCACCATCTTAACGCCTAGGTAGTTCAGTGGCAGAACGCTTTCTTGGTAAGAAAGAGGTCGAGGGTTCAATTCCCTCCCTAGGCTCAAACACAGAGTCCGCCCCAGTACCAGAGCAAAGCTCGGTACGGGGTAAAATTCTCCCCCCAGGCTCCATTAGAATCTCTTGACGACACGAAGTGAGTCTTAGAGATTCTTATGTCCTCCTAAATTCGCACTTCGAGCCGTGGGAGTTTATCCGCCTCTGGAGGAAATAGTACTGAAAAGGCGAGAAGTAAGAACAGGAGGAAAAATAGATTTTTAGCTTCGCAAGGCATCCCCCTGCCCGCCGGCAGGCAGGCTTTTGAAGCTAAAGTATCCTGTTATAAATAGATATTGGCTGACCGCTCGGCCCCGACGGAAACAATGCAAAGAGGAATACCCAAAAATTTCTCGATAAAGCGAAGGTACACCTGACAATCTTTAGGCAGTTGGTTAAATTTCCGGATATTTGTGATATCTTCACTCCACCCATGAAATGTTTTATAAACCGGTGTCAGGCAGGCAAGTTCTTCATACCCGCATGAGGAATACGAAATGGATTTTCCCCGTAATTTGTACCCGATACATACGTTTATCTTTTTTAGTCCTGTCAGGATATCAAGTTTTGTAATCGCGATTTTTGTCACGCTATTAATCTCACAGGAAAACTTCACTGCTTCAAGGTCCAACCATCCAATTCTTCTGGGCCTCCCTGTCGTTGTTCCATACTCTTTTCCCCGTTCCCGAATAAGATCCGCTGTTTTATCCGTTAACTCAGTTGGGACAGGCCCGCCGCCAACACGCGAAAGATATGCTTTCACGACCCCTACGACTGTATCTATGTGTTTGATGGGAATGCCGGCGCCGATATTCACCGCGCCAACTAATGTATTAGATCCGGTAGAAAACGGATACGGTGACCAGTCAGTATCAAGCATACTGCCATGCGCTCCTTCCAAGACAATAGATTGTTTTTTCTGTATTGCTTTTATTAAAATCGGATACACATCCCTGACATATGGAGCAATAATAGTTCGAAATGCTTTTAATTTCTGCAACTCCTTACGGATATTGATTGCGGGAACATCGAACGTTGCGAGAATTTTATTTTTAATCTTTGCCTGAAAAGTAAACTTTTCAACAAACAGATCCCAGCGCATAAGCTCGTATAACCTTAGCCCGTTGTAACTAACTTTATCCGAGTATGCCGGACCGATGCCCCGGCCGGTGGTTCCCAATTTATTTTTGCCTCGTGCATTTTCATACGCATGATCAAGCGCTTTGTGATAGGGTAAAATGATGTGGCATCGGGGAGAAATAATGAGTTTGCGGGTCAATCGGACTCCAGCCTTTTGTAAAAGTTTCATCTCGTCTGTCAGGACCTCAAGATCGACGATAACTCCGCCTGCGATTACTGCTGTCGTTTTGGGTTGAAAAATGCCGGAGGGTACAAGGTGAAACGAAAATTTGTTATCTCCTATAACGACTGTATGACCTGCATTGTTACCGCCGTGAAACCGCACCGTATACTCAGCATCTGCTGCATACACATCGACTATTTTTCCTTTGCCTTCATCTCCCCACTGTGTACCGATCACGACTGTCGTCATATGGGTGTACGGGTAAGGGCGGGTAACTTCTCTGCAAGTCCACTATAGGCAGCCGGTGTCAGTTTTGCAAGAGACGGAAATTTACTGACAAGATCCTGAAATTCTTTTTTGTCTATTTGTTTTCCCTGCAAGAGTTGTTTTACTTTTTCATACCCCTTTTCTTCCCCATGAAGTTTGAAATATATCTGCATTGCCTCAGCAAGCATTTCCCAATGTTCATTCACTTCCTGCAAAGAGACGTGCGTATCAAAAGAGATTTTTTTCAATCCCCGTTCCAAACTTTTCCAAGAAAGTAGTGTATGACCCAATGCCGAACCCATTGTCCTTTTTACGGTCGAATCGGATAGATCCCGCTGCATTCTGGATATAGGAAGTTTACGTGCATAGAGTTCAAAGAAACTGTTTGCAATCAGTGCATTTCCTTCTGCGTTCTCAAAATCTATGGGGTTGATTTTCTGCGGCATGCTTGAGGAACCTACTTCGTTTTTCTCTTTTTTTTGCGCAACTAATCCAAGGCTTATATACTGCCACATATCCTGACACAATCCGATGAGCACTATATTTGTTTGAAGAAGAAGCAATCCATATGAAACAAGAGTGTCAGCAGGAAGAATCTGCGTTGTAATGAGATTTGGGATAAGATCAAATGAAGAAATGAACGTTTTACTAAAGCGGAGCCAGTTGATGTTTGGATATGCGAATGAAAGCGCATTGTAATTTCCTACTGCACCGTTTAATTTTGCATCAAACTGAAACTTCCGGAGTGTCTGTTCCATTTTTTTGAGCCGGTGTACATAGACTGCAAGTTCTTTCCCAAATGTCGTGGGTACGGCAACCTGTCCGTGTGTTCTGGCAACCATGAGAGCGCTTGCATAGTGATGGCTGGTTTTTTCCAAATGATCGATAAGGTGCATAAGTTGTGGCAACATACTATGCTTGTGTGCATCTGAAAACATAAGAGCATATGCAATGTTATTCACATCCTCACTGGTTAATCCGAAGTGCACAAACGGGAGAAGATCCGCACATGTAGAATCCTCAAGTTTTTCTTTTATAAAATATTCAATTGCTTTAACATCATGATGAGTTTCTTTTTCAAATGTTTTTATGCGTACTGCATCCTTTAGTGAAAAGGTTTTCCCCAAAGCAAGAAGCATCGTTGTTTCCTTTTTGGTAAATGCTCGAATGATATGCCAAGCCGATAGAGAAAGAAGGTACTGGATTTCTATACGGACGCGGTATTTGATAAAAGCAAATTCAGAAAAATAGGTTGTGAGTTCCATTGTTTGAGCAGCGTACCTGCCATCCAATGGAGAAAGCGCCATGAGTATTTTTTCATCATTCATGCATTGTGGTTATAGATAATTTTCTATCACCTGTCAATGAGAAATACGGTATTGATTATTTAGCTTCACAAGGCCTGTCCTTGTGAAGCTAAGTTTTTCCCTCCAACCAATTCATCATTGACAATACTTCATAAATGCTTTTATCTTTAATGTATGCTGAATTCATCAAATAATAATGAAAAGGATTTCTATGGCCAGGAACTCATCCTCAATCTGTACGGGTGTGACCCGAAAACAATTTCTTCTAAACAAGAAATAAAAAAATTCGCGATAACACTTTGTGAAGACGTGATTAAAATGAAACGATTTGGGAAACCTTTTGTTTTTCATTTCGGCCACGATAATCCCCTCACATCAGGGTATTCGCTCGTGCAACTAATTGAAACCAGTTCCGTCACCGCACATTTTTCCGAACAAAAACGATCCGCATATATCAATATTTTTTCCTGCGCATGGTTTGACTCTAAAAAAACAGCAGAATTTTGCGAAAAGTTTTTTAACGCCTCACGCATGACATCCCATATAATAAAAAGGGTATAGAATAAAAATCAAAAATCTGATTAGATGGAAAGAGGTATGCTTTTTTTCTCATTTTTAGTCTCCAGTGTCTTTGCCGCTGAAATGATACTCTCTCCTGTGCCTGAAGATGTGCTTTCCTCCTTTGGCTCCATTATGATGTCAACGAAAGTTGAAGCGTTCCCAGACGTTTCCTTTGGCGAAATCATGATCACTGCAACACCGACCGTAACGCCCACTCCCTCACCCTCTCCGACTCCTTCTCCCATACCGACGCGGACCGCGCGCAAGCAAAGTTTTACTATTGCCCTTCTTGGCGACAGCATGGTGGACACGCTGGGAAATGATCTCGGCATCCTCAAACAAATGCTTTCCAAAACATATCCGGGTGTTGGTTTTACCATGAAAAATTATGGTGTGGGGGCAACCAATATTGATTACGGCATCGAGCGCATCACCAACGGATACACGTATTTGGGAAACCCGATGCCAGCTCTTGTGTCCCAAAATCCGGATGTTGTTGTCATAGAGTCTTTTGGCTATAACCCGTTTTCATTTGATGAAGGCGCCATGGACAAACATTGGCTTGCACTTGGGAAAGCAGTAAGCACGATACAGAGTGCTCTGCCTAACGTGAGAATCGTCATAGGGGCAACGATTGCCCCGAATGCGTCTGTCTTTGGTGATGGAGCGCCCGGTTTGTCTTTTGACCCAATTGCCAAATCCCAAAAAGTGACGGTCATCAAAAAATATTTGGAAAATGCAGTCAACTTTGCCAAAAGCCAAGGGATTCCGCTTGCCGATGCTTACCACCCTTCGCTTGACAGTTCGGGAAACGGAAGATTAGCCTACATAAATCCCGGCGATCATATCCACTATTCCGATGCCGGACGCAATTTTTTCAGCCAGAAAATCGCAGGGGCAATCATTGCAAACCGATTACTGGAATAATCAACCTCTGGTCAAATCCTGCAGTTTTAAGTATAATAATCGAAAGAATAAGCAAGAGTAGCAAATCTAGCAAGGCCGGCTAATCTGGCAAGAGTAGCAGGAATTGCAAGCCCAGCAACTCGAGTTGCTTGAATTGCCTGAATTGCTCGAGCTACTGAGTAACCCGAGTTGCCAAGTAACCTGAATTGCTCATCTTGCTCATAAACGTATGGCCAAAAAGGATCAACGACTACTCTTAGGGATGGTGTGTACAGTGTGCAAGTCTACCAATTACGTAACGAGAAGGAATAAAATCAACACACCAGAAAAACTGCATCTTTCCAAATACTGCAGACGGTGCAAAAAACACACGGAGCATAAAGAAACCGGGAAGCTTGACTAGCAAGAGTAGCAACTCGAGCAAGTCCGGCAAGGCCAGCAAATCCGGTTTCTTAGAAAACCCATGGAATTCAGATTTGAAAGTCTTCGCGTCTATCAAGAGGCACTTGAATTTGCCCATACTGTATATTCAATTACGAAGAAATGGCCATCTCCCTATCAATTTTCACTAACGAATCAATTTCAACGAGCTGCCCTTTCCATCTCTCTTAATATCGCCGAAGGGTCCGGTAAAACGAAAAAAGATTTTCAGCATTTCTTATCAATCGCACGGGGCTCATGTTATGAGTGTATTCCAATAATTCAGTTGGCATATAAAGATAACCTTCTTACTATTCATGAGCATGACGCTCTTCGCACAACAATCGTTGGTATGGCGAAAATGCTTACAGCCTTGCGAGCAAAAATATAATATAATCTATCTTGCTAAGTAACCCGAGCTGCTCGAGTTTCTACTCTTGCTTATAGTATTCAGAATATATGCGGCTAAAAAATACGTATTATTTAATATTATTTCTCTCCGTTCTTGCTGCTCTTATCATTGGACTGAACATCGGCAAAGGGATGCAAAATCAACAGACAGGAAATAATGCGACCATTGCCCCTCCCCAGATGACCGATACTCCAACCCCTTCGGCAACCACATCTTCCGTATTTCAAACCAGTACGGGGTCAGCGCAACTTGAAAGTGCAACCTCTTCATCGGGAGTAAAAGAAAAAACGTATACCAATACAGCCTGCGGCATAACACTCTCCTATCCGGATACAGTGACCACGGAAGAATCCTCAACGGAAACGCAAGGAGTCATATTTACAAACAAATCAAATCCCAAAGACATGGTTGTGCTCACTTGTCAAAAAGATATTCCCAAACCGCCTTTGTCTTTGCAAAATATCGAGGATACAATGATCGGAAATGTCGCTGCGAAACTGTATCACGACACGTCCGCAAAAGACGGGACAAAAGTGGATGCGCTCATTTTCACCCACCCGAAAACAAAATTGGATGTTTTCATCGGAGGATATGGTATAACTTTTGAAGCAATCATCCGGTCTCTCAAAATCCTATAACTTTCACTTCTTGAATAATTATTTCATTACTTCAGAAACATATCGTGTTAACTGAGGAAGAAAGGCACAGGCTAAAACTGATGTACCTAACACTGCTGTTACTATACCGACTAGTTTCACTCTTTGAAATGCATGCAAATCCTTAATCAGTGACTGATTAGGATCCCCCCAAAAGGCAATTTGGGCTGCCTGTTCTTGATCCATTTGCGGAAGTCCGGTTTCAATCTTATCCATATTTCCCTCTCTTTGCATTATAACAAACCATCATCCAGTCTTTGAAGATCCTGTAAGGAAAAATAGTGTATCAGATTATTGCTTTGTATTATTTATTCTGTTCTCCTATACCCGCACAATAAACACCATAAGGCAAACTATCTACATCTCCTATTATTCCTGGACCACGAAAGCCGGTTAACGGATCGTAAAAAATTCCTGCCAAAGCATTTCCGAAAGGATTTGTGTAAGAATCTTTCTTCGGTGAAGTATTTCGACCGAAACCGCATACTCTATCATCCCAAACGTTTTTGTTTCTACAATCTACCTGTGCAGCCTCTAAAACAAAGAAAGTCTGACCCAATGGAAACGCTGGATATCGATCATTTAACCCGGGTTCAAACAATCGTCCGTTATTAAAATCACATATATTTTCCCCGTATACAAGCTTATTTATTTTTCTTCGAGTCTGCTTTTCACTGACAGAATTTCCTCCGGGTACAAGACTAAAACAATAAACATCATGATTCCTCTTCTGTGTAAGCATAGCTCCTAGTCGTTTTGCATCCTTTATCTCACAGTCTATAAAGGAAGGCATTTTCTGAATGGTAGGCCAAGCTAGTACTGGAACAGCTAAAGCAATACCAACAAGAAATACTCTTCCCCATCGTCGTAATTTTGTTTCCAATGGATGCGCTTTCTTGTGTCTTTTTTCAGCCCATCTCTCTTTTCCCTCTTCTATTTTTTCCTGTTTTTTATCTTCTGCTCGACGTCTGGGTTGATTTTCGTTAGTCATAGTCCTATAGTATATCAAGGTCCCCTAAATAATTCAACACTGAAGGAAGGCTATTTATCCGCTAAAGCGGAAATCATATCGATTGCATCCTGTGAAAGTATTGTATAATCGTAGAGTCGAGGCTATTAGGGCTGTGATGAAACGGTACCCGCCTGCAAAAGCCCAGCCCGTAGAGCTACGCTCAGCGTTGCTGGCGGCTATGCTGAAAGCATTGCGGGCAGGTCATGACGGTCTCCCCGCCTGCCATAGCGCAGGGCTTTGATGCAATGGTAGCATGGCAGTCTCCAAAACTGCTCATAGAGGTTCGAATCCTCTAAGCCCTGCGGTGTGACAGTGCGGCGGGCAGGCAAAACCTCTCTTCCAGGTTCGACTGCGTCCGTCCGAAGCATTCGTATGCGAAGGAGGAATCCTGGCAGCCCTGCACTAGAAACAGTTTCTTACCGATTGATGCGAGATTACTGTTTCTTATGCCCTCCTAAAACCGCTCTTTGAGCCGTCGGAGTTTATCCGCCTCTGGCGGAAATAGTAGTGAAAAGGCGAAAAGTAAGGTTAGGAGGACAAATACTTCTGGGACAAAACCCCTGTCCGCCGACAGGCAGGTTTAAGCGAAGGAGGGATCCTTTCTTTTACTGGACATGTCGAAGTTTCTTCGCATACAATACGTTGTATGACTACCCTTACCCACATCGCAGTCGGTGCGGTCATTGCCAAAGCTGTTCTTGCCGGCCATAAAATCCAGGCAGACCCAACGATCGTGTATGCGGTATCCATCCTTTTTTCTCATCTTCCGGATTTTACCCAACCACTCATATTTCTCCGGTACCGCGTCCGGAAAAGCCATCATCTCTATTCCATGTATCACAAACCGATATTCTGGCTGGCACTCTACGCAGCTCTCCAACTCACACTCCCGCATGCTCTTTGGAACACAATAGCTGTGTATGCAAACATTGCCCTTATCGCTGTCGGCGTGCATTTTCTTTTGGACAGTTTCGGGCCGTTTCGGGGAGTCGTATGGTTTTCGCCGATTTTGAAAAAAGAACTGTATTTTGTCAAACTTCAAGAAGAACCGACATCAGGTCGGGAATTTATCAAGGCGTACGCAAAAACAGTTGTTCATAAAGTGCAATTTCTTATTATCGCCGGATGTCTCCTGTATCTCCTCAAAAAACCGGTATGAATATTTTGCTCTTTTTTCTGTCTTACTGTCTTTTTGTCTTGCCATCTCCTTGTCTCCTCTTCCCGTTCCCCCATCGCTTCCAGTTGGAGTTAAGACACCCGTCGGTCGCGAAGTCGTCAAAAATATCAAAGATATAATGGATAACCATAGCTCCGCCTATGACGACCCACGCATTCCAGTCAAACAAAAAAAAGATAAATGTAAGGATAAAAAGGAAAAGGACAATGTAGACGTTATGGTAGGATAATTCTGTCACCTCTTTATGCCCCCGTTCTATGTAAACCGTCAAAAGCCGCCACTGGTGACTTTTTAAAAATGCCTTGATCTGTGTAACATACGGATCCTGTTTTCCCCATCTGATCCAATACAAAAGATGCTCAACGTCAGGCAGGAGCGACGCCCAGACGGAAAGAAGAAGCCATTTTATTTGAAACTCTCCCCATACTTCCCTGAGTATCCACGCCCACGCGACCCCCAGAAGCGCGTGGTACAGCTCATGCCGCGCGTGCCAAAACATAAATCCGAGTCCTTTGACCTGGGCGACCCGATGCCTTAATCTGTTCATTATCTCCATGCTACCCTACTAATCACCATATTGACAAGTCGCTGTCTTATTTGTGATGATAATAATCATGAATGTCATGAAAAAAATGTCCGTATTTCTTTTTGTTCTTCTGATAGGCGTTCTTTCGTACCAAACCGTCATGACCTCCATACGAAACTCTCCGCTCAAGGGAGAATTCCACGGCAAAATAGTGTACGCCCCTCCTTTTGACCAACTGGCACCTTTGACATCTGAGGAAAATATCAATGTATTAGGCGATACGGCGGGAAAAAGGATTGAAATCAATCTCTCCGCACAACGGGTGCTTGCGTTTGAAGGCGGAAATAAGGTCAATGAATTCGTGGTTTCCACCGGGCTTTGGGGCAGGACGCCAACCGGTTCCTTCATAATTCAACGAAGGGTTTCTTCACAAACAATGGCCGGCGGAAACCGCGCAATCGGTACATACTATTACCTGCCGGGAGTCCCGTGGGTGCAGTATTTCGGCAATGCCCAGATTCCGTGGTCGCGCGGATACAGCTTTCACGGCACGTATTGGCATAATAATTTCGGCCACCCGATGAGTCACGGATGTATTAACATGAAAACGCCGGATGCAAAGTGGCTCTGGGACTGGGCGCCCATGGGAACACCGGTAAATATCTACTGAAATACTCCGGAAAGCTGATATCATCAGCGAATTACGAATAAATACTACGAATATACGAATAACCAATTTGAAAATTCGCAAATTCGTATAAATTCGTTATTCGTTGATAATCTTTCTTAATTTAACAATTATTTTCCAGAATGTTTAAAGTTTCAGGCTTTTCAGGTACTCCCTGAATTCCCCATTGATATCTTTGTGCTGGAGCGCAAACTCAACAACGGTTTTCATATACTCAATCTTATTGCCCGTGTCGTAATATTTCCCGTCAACGATTTCACACGCGTAGACCGGCCGCGTTTTCATAAGCTCTTTGATAGCATCCGTTAACCACACTTCTCCGTTTTTCCCCGGCCCTAAATGCTCAAGGATGCCGAAAATCTCAGGCGGTAAAACATAGCAGCCGTGAGCTGCAAGATTGGACGGAGCTTCCTCTACCGTCGGTTTTTCAATGAGCCGTTTTATTTGGCTTACGTTCTTTTCTACAGGAGTCACATCGACGATGCCATACCGCGTCACATCCTTTTTCGGTACCCGAATCGCAGAAATGACCGCATCTCCGTATTTTTCATAGACATCAATGCACTGCTTGGCCCTTGGGGGTTTACTGTAGATGAATTCGTCCCCCCAAATAGCCACAAACGGCTCATCCCCGATCACGGTCTTGGCGCACAAAACCGGCGTCGCGTTACCATACGGCCCTTTTTGCCGGATATAAATGAAGTTGGCAAGTTCCGCAGTCCGTTTGACCTCTTCGATGAGTTTTTCTTTTTTCTGTTCTTTAAGCATTGCTAAAAGTTCATTGGGGTAATCAAAATGGTCTTCAATGGAGCGTTTGTGCCACCCGGTCACGATCACGATATCCGTAATTCCGGAGTCAACCAGCTCCTCAACGACATACTGGATGACCGGTTTGTCCACAATCGGAAGCATTTCTTTGGGCATTGCCTTGGTCTGCGGCAAAAATCTGGTTCCGAATCCAGCTGCTGGAATTACTGCTTTTCTTATCTTCTGAACTTTATTTTTCATATTCTCCTCCTCTAATCGTCTACGCTTCTATGCTTCTATGCTTCTATGCTTCTATGCTTCTATAATTATTCGTATCCTCAATTGTATTCCCCATGCAAACCCCCTGTCAATTTGATAAGATAAAATTGGCTATGCCAGGTAGTAGAGTTTCGACACGTTTTCGTTCTTTGCCGAAAAACTGCATGCTATCTGGATATGTTGAAAAAATAGAATAGAAATAAAAATATCGAAGTTTCGAAAACGCAAAGGCAAAGGTCGAAACTCTACTACCTGGTTGGATTGAATCGATCGACGAAACTATATACACCATGGAGATTAATCTATTATGAAGCCAGTACCAATGAAAAAGATGCAAAACGTCGTGAAAAATATCTTAAAACAAATCAAGGAGGGAGACTTCTCAAGCGTCGAATAAAGGAATACCTTTACTCTCGACGTTTTGCCTGAAGTTCTACTACCTGGTATGAAATGGCACAATGTTTTTACTTTTTTCATTATTTTTTTCATGCTTTCACTGCCTATAGCCGCCCATGCTCGGAGTGTCAAACCGGATATAAGAAACTATGATGTGCACGTCGAAACACGCCTTATGCCATCAGTCAAGTGTCAGAATAAAACTCCGGAAGAATGGGTCGCCGAATACATTGGGTTTAACCAATTAGCAGGAAACAACATGAAGTTTTCAGAATACCTGTTTGAAATGGCCAATCAGGTAGACCGGGCTGCCGTACGGTTAGCGCCAAAAATATTTACAGACCGGGCAGAAAAAGCCGCAAATGAACAAGGCAATCCCGTCGCCTGGGTCGGAGAAATCTGCTGGTACCAACCAGACTTAAAACCTCCCATTATCGGTACAACAATTATTGAGTCAGAAACACCGATTACTCAGATATTTAAAAAAATTCGCGATGGCAATGCACAGTTATCTGCATTTAATGCTCTGTATCATATTCCCCTCTCAGGGGAAACATATCCTATGCAAAAATCTCCACTCTCTCCTGACCCAAACAAACAATCTGCCTGCCCAGCAGAACCACCCGGCATACCGCAGTCTCCTACGACAGACAAAGGACAAGGAGTTAATATGTTCGCAGGTTTTTTAACTAAATTGAATATTGATGTTTTATGCGCTCTCCCATACGATCCTTGTAAATGTAAAGATACTGCAATGTACATCCGGACAGACAGCTTTATTCCGTATAACACTCCGCCTCTCTGCACGGGCCCGGGCTGCACGGATGCACAAATTGCCCAGGTTGATCCTCAAAGCGCGCCCACCGAACTGGAAAAAAATGCCAAAGGGTGGCAAAATGCCGTAGTAAGAATCGGAAAGCAGCTACCGATTATAGAAATGGTTGAAATGCTATTTGGTACCATTACCGGGAAAGCTCCCCAGCAGACAACGATAAATAATGTCAATGAACGGACAGCTGACTCAAGCTATTATACGACCATGGGGCATGAAATGAGCATGAAGTTTACGAATTGTACGCTCTTCCCTTTTAATACGAGAGAAATTTATAACATGCCGGAGTGTAATACCAACTGGCTTGCCAACGCTACGCCAACACCGCAACAACCTTTCGATACTCCTACTCCTTCTCTAACCCCAAAGCCGCCGACTCCCACTCCAACCCTTTCCATTCCCCCATCCACAAGCGGACTGCACGGAAAATGCGAAGGGAACCTGCCCGCCACTGCCGATGCATTTATCACCTATCTCTACGACCACGGCATTCTCTGGCCTGACTATGACAATATCAGAGCGCATTATGCTGAAATCCTGCAGGCTTCCAAAACCAAAGGCATCGATCCCGGCATCGTGTTGGCAATATGGGTAGAAGAAAGCGGAGCGGGCCGATCCGGACCACAGTTCGGCTGCACTAGTGTTAATCCTGATTTTCAACCCCAACTTGAGTGTTTCCTCAACCTCTGGGATACGTATTCAACGAGAAGTGATTTCGCAGAATGCAGAGGAAGCGACAATCAACTTAGTTTACGGGAATTCATGCTCATTTTCGAAGGTGGATTTAAAAGCTGCCGTTCAGGACAATTTGGAACAGAACCGGCATTTCCTGAACAACTCAAAGATTGGTATGACAAACTCACTGATTGCCAAAACGGTCTTGAGTTCTGATTTCTCTTGTGATATTATTAATCCAGTTTAAATGTTCGACCCCGGGAGGGGTCGTTTCAATACTTATCAACGAATTACGAATAAAACCTGCGAATATGCGAATAAAATCCAAATTAATTCGTATATTCGTACAAATTCGTTATTCGTTGATGCTTTTTTGTTGATATTAGTAATAGTAGCCAGTAAAATGAGAGTATAATGTAATTGATGTATGGAAAAACCGACAATGCCCGCCTTTACCGCAAACCCGGTGCAGTTTGTCAAAGAAGTCACCAATGAGCTTAAAAAAGTGACCTGGCCCACACGGGAAGAGACAATCAAGCTCACGGGAGTCGTCATTATAATCTCTTTGATTGTCGCGTTTTTCATCGGCGGGCTGGATGCAGGACTGTTAAAGCTCACGTCGGTGTTGTATAAAAGATAGGAATGTCATTGCGATCCCGCCAAAGGCGGGAGAAGCAATCTTTATAATATCGTAGAGATCGCCACGCTTCGCTCGCGATGACAAAAGAATATATATATGGTAAAACCAAATCCAACCCTCACGGAAAAAATAGAAACAGACGCCAAGACCACAGGCGTGTATTCCACATCGGACGCACCGATCCCCCAGACAGCCAAATGGTATGTGGTCCATACGTACTCCGGCCACGAAAATAAAGTCGCCACCACCCTCAAACAACGCGTCGACACGATGAAGCTTGCAGATAAAATCTTCCGGATCATCGTCCCCACCCGCAACATCGTGACCGTCAAGCACGGCAAAAAAGAAGAGCAAAAGGAAAAAATTTTCCCGGGATATATCCTCATCCGCATGCTTTTGGATGACATGTCCTGGCTTGCAGTGAGGACAACGCAGGGCGTCACGGCGTTTGTGGGCACAGGCGATAAACCCACACCCATTTCCCAAAAAGAAGTCGACGCCATTATGAAGTTCATGGAAATGGAAGCGCCGAAATACAAAACGTCATTCTCAGTCAGCGAAGCAGTGAAAATCACTGACGGACCGTTTAGCGACTTTTTGGGAACCATTGAATCCATTGACGAGGCAAAAGGCAAACTGAAAATCCTGGTCTCTATTTTTGGTAGAGAGACGCCGGTGGAATTAGACTTCCTCCAAGTGGCAAAATTATAGAATTGGCTTGCCCTCCGACCTGTCCGCCGAAGCTTTAGCAAAGGAGGAAGTCCCGAGCATATCGAAGGACGAAGGAGGGATTTTTGCAAGTGGCAAAACTCTAACTCCTGTTCAACGTCCAGGTCCAGCACCAGATCCACCTGTTCCTGTTACCTTTGGTGGTGGTGTTACCTTTTCTAATGGCCCCTTTCGCAAATTTTCTTGAGCCCTATTAATCCTCTCTAGCACTTCCGGAGTCACAGCTGGATCATTTCTATGTTTTTCTAAATCCTGTGCCTGTTTAACTTTCTCATAATCTTCCCGATCCAATTTTCCTCCTGGTGGTTCTGTATCTCCCATATATTTTTCCTCCTTAATAGATCTATAGTATACCCTTCTTACTCGATCCGCCAGCTGGCGGATCAGTCTAGAAGGAGTTATACCCGTAGCAATTCCGATAGCGAAGGGTATATCGTATATCCGTTGCCTCTGTCGATACCCGAAAATTATTCCTTTTTATAAATATCTAGAAATCTTTTACCTCCATCGATTCGTTCTAAAATATACCAATTCTTATTTTCACATACTTGATTCAAAAATTCTGTGGTTAAGACGGTATGGGTAACTTCATACCTCTCAACAACGGGGTTCTCTAAAAATATTACCGATTGAATATCGGGACCACTATTATCATCATTCTTGATTGGTAGCTCTGTCTCTCCCATATAATCCGATAGTATAACATTTCCCCTTTACGGAACCAAAAAAAACTGGTATACTTTCATCACTTCGCCTATACGAGATGAGCCCTTCGACAGGTTTACAGTGAGCTTGCCGAACTGCTCAGGGTGAAGGAGAAACCAACTGTGGAAGGTTTCGAAGTTAAGACGATCCTCAAGGATTTCTTCTTCGCAACCTCATGCCAGGTAGTGAAACTTCAGACGATTATGTTCTTTTACGTATATGTATTAGAAAGCAGTAGAAACAGCAATCTCTATGTAGGATCAACAAACAACCTTGTTCGTAGAATCAAAGAACATAATCGTGGATTGAATAGATCAACGAAACCATATAAACCATGGAGATTAATTTATTATGAAGCTTGTCTTTGTGAAGAAGATGCAAAACGTCGTGAATACTATCTTAAAACAAATCAAGGAGGGAGGCTTCTCAAGCGCCGAATAAAGGAGTACCTTTATACTCGACGTTTTGCCTGAAGTTCTACTACCTGGATGGCACTCAAAAAAGTCAAAACCATCATCAAACTCAATCTCAAAGCAGGTGAAGCAACCGCAGCCCCACCCGTTGGACCGGCTTTGGGCCAGCACGGCCTGGCGATCATGGAGTTTATCAGGGCCTACAACGAAAGGACCAGCAAACTTAAAGGCCAGATTATCCCGGCAGTCATCACGGTTTTTGAGGACCGGACATTTAGCTTTGTCACCAAACTCCCGCCGGTTGCGGCAATGATTAAAAAAGCGCTCAACATCGATAAAGGCAGTGGCAAAGCAGGAAAAGAGCCGGTAGGCACGCTTTCCAAAATGCAAGTAGAACAGATTGCGAAAGACAAATTACCGGATCTTAATTGCGACACCATTGAAGCGGCAATGAAAATTGTCGAAGGAACAGCACGGAGCATGGGGATTAAAATTGAATAGAAGCGAGAGTAGCAACTCGGGTAATTCAGGCAACTCGGGTTTCTTGGTAATAAATTCTTCCGGACTTGCCGGACTTGCTAAGTAACCGGACTTGCTAAAATACATGGGGAAAGTCAGAAAAGTCATCATGGGAGACGTCGAGCTTGAGAAAAAGCAGCGGAAAAAAGCTGATGTCCGGCGTGAGACAAAAAAATTGAAAAAAGTGGAAGGTGTCGGACTTCATGGCGGAGAACGGACCGCGGTTGTGGAAGGCACGGAATTAAAAGCCGAAGTCCGGGAAATTCTGGAGGAAGTTGAAGGGGGCAAGAAAGCTAAGGCGGCTAAGAAAAAACACGTCGGCCCAAAACCCCGGTCCAAAAGATATCAGGAAGCGGCAAAACTCGTTGATAAAACGAAAACCTATCCTCTCCCTGAAGCAGTTGGTTTGGTCAAAAAAACAAGCTACACGAAATTTGACGGAACCGTGGAACTGCACCTCAACCTCAATCCCAATACCCTGGGCGATAAAAATCCGCCAGCCGGCGGATTCCGTGGCTCAGTATCACTTCCCCACGGCACGGGAAAACAGGTGAGGGTTGTCGTTGCCGATGATGCAATTTTGAAAGATATTGAAGGAGGCAAAATCAATTTTGATATTTTGGTCTCCCACCCCTCCATGATGCCAAAACTGGCCAAAGTCGCACGCATCTTAGGACCCAAAGGACTCATGCCAAACCCCAAAACAGGTACGATCACAGAGGATGTAGAAAAACGGGTGAAAGAACTCTCCCATGGCCAGGTCAATTTCAAAACCGAACCGGAAAATCCGATCATTCACCTCATGGTCGGCAAAGTGTCGTTTGATGACAAAAAGCTGATCGACAACACGAATGCCATCTTGGACGCGGTCGGTAGAAACAAAATCGCAAAAGCGACAATGACCGCAACCATGGGGCCGGGAATTAGAATGCAACTTTAATCCGACAAATCTACAAATCTACAAATCCCGCCTGCGCCGAGGCTTCGGCGGGCAGGCCGACAAATAAATGAAGAGGAATACTATTGATAAATTGCTGAATTGTTAAATTGTTTACTATACGATATAATAGAATAATCCTAAAGACAGTAGGTCCCCACTTTTTTCGAAAAAGGTGGGGATAAATCCTACCGAGGGAAACTATATTCCCGCTTTAGGCGGGATTTTTGATATATAGGGAGGTGTCATCGCGAGTTCGGCGAAGCCGGACGTGGCGATCTTTATTATAAAGATTGCTTCGTCGTTTCATTCCTCGCAATGACAAATAAAGAATATGGCTACCCAAAAGAAAATTGATACAGTCAATGAATTATCGGAAAAAATTAAAAAAAGCCGTTCCATCATTTTTGCCGATTATACGGGTCTTAAGCATAAACAGCTTGAAACACTCCGGAAAAACCTGAAAAAAACCGGCGCGGAATTTGTGGTTGTCAAAAACAAACTTCTGGAACGCTCCCTTCGTCCGTCAGCTGACGGATCAGGGCAAGCTCTCGGAGATACTGCAACATCAATCAAACCGCTATTGAAAGAAAATACAGCAACACTCTTTACCTACGACGATGAGACAGCGGGCTTGAAAGAGCTGTTGAAATTTTTCAAACTCACAGCGCTTGGAAAAACCAAAGGCGGACTTTTAGGAAAAACCGCTCTTTCTGATGAGGAAGTAACCCGACTATCCAAACTTCCGAGTAAACAGGAACTTCTTGGCCAACTGGCAGGACAGTTGAAAGCACCCTTATACCATCTCCACTATGCTCTGTCATGGAATATCAATACACTGGTGTGGGGACTGACAAATATTAAAAGTATAAAAAACTAAATAATTATCAACGAATAACGAATCGGTACGAATTTACGAATAAAAAATTCGTATATTCGAAAAATAATTCGTAATTCGCTGATGAAAAACCGACCGAAGGGAGGTGTTTATGGCAAAATTATCAAAAGATGACATATTAAAAGCAGTTGAAGGAATGACCGTTTTGGAACTTTCGGATCTGATCAAAGCGCTCGAAGAAAAATTCGGCGTTTCTGCAATGCCAGTTGCGACGGCGACGGCGCAAGCCGCCTCCGCCGAAGTCTCCGGCGAACCGAAGGAAGAGCAAACCGTTTTTAATGTCGTTTTAGCAGAAGCAGGTGCGAATAAAATCGGCGTCATTAAAGCAGTCCGCGAGCTCGTCCAGACACTCGGGTTACAGGAAGCAAAAAAACTCGTTGAATCAGCGCCCAAAGAAGTGCTCACGGGTCAGAACAAATCCGCAGCAGAGGAAGCCAAGAAAAAGTTAGAGGCCGCTGGGGCGAAAGTTGAACTTAAGTAAATGAATGCGTAAGAGGAGGTGCCGCGGTCAGTTTCCGAACGAAGTGAGGATTACTGACGCGTGCATCCCGCATGAGCGCTCTTTCGAGGCGATCCGTCAGCTGACGGACTCGCGAGAAAGTAAGCTTCATGCGGGACCAAGAAGAAATTAGAAACTGCTGGCGCAAAAGTAGAACTGAAATAGTGCCCTAAACCGACTTTTGCTGCCCCGTCAAATCCGCACCGTGAGCCGTTCCGCCAGCTGGCGTGTGAAAAGGCGAACAGGACAATGGTAAAAATGACAGATTGACAATGTGATCATTAAAGACGTATAGTAAGTCTATTCTGCCCCTGCCTAATGTATTCGCGGGGTTTTTTATTTTTAGATTGTGTATATGCTCCGCAGCGTTTCAATCCGCCAGCTGGTCGTACGCCGCCAAAGGCTTTGCCGACGGAGCGCGGATTAGCTTTGTATCGGACTGTAGCGAGTCTTCGGAGGACGGTATGGAAGAAGAACAATGTTTCTCCTGCGACCCTCTAATACGAAAATGTTGTGACAAATTAGTTGAGGGATATAGAGATCGTGTTTGTCAGACGATTGAAAAGAAAAACCCCGAAACAAATGAATACCCTATGACGACCTTTTCCCTTGAATGTCCGACGCATGGCGTACTAGCAAGAGATATGCTCTTTGATTGCCTATCAGAGATATGGGATACGCATAGGGAAAAATGTAAAGAAAAGCTTACGTTTCTTCCTCAGACCGTCTATGAGAGACGCATCGCTTAACGATAGCCCGCCATGGGTCATGATCTAAGAGAACGGCACCAAAACCCATTTTAGAAAATCGGGGTTTACATGGATTGCGTATATGCTCCGCAGCGATTCAAAGCTTAGCTTTGAAATCAATAGAGGTTAAATGAGATGCCTTTCACATCCTCTGTGGCGGTGACCACGAAGCGCTTGGAATCTAAAAACCCGGTACAGGTATAGAGCGTCAACCGGCTGTCAGATGTCGTATCTAAAATGTGTGTCTGATCCGGAGTAACGACTGTTATGTATTTCACAGTGTAGACCTGCATCCCTTTTTCAGAGAGTGTCACGAAAATTTTATCACCCGGTTTTATTTTCGTAAGATTTCCCAAAAGCGATGGCCAATTATGACCGTAGAGGATGCTGTTTCCTGTACTTCCGGGGATCGATGAGGAAGTAAGGTACGAAACACCGTTTTTGGTATCCTGCCATTTTCCCTTTTTAATAGTTGCCGGATACACGGGAAGTGAAATATGCAAAGACGGGATAGAAATGCTCACGGGCACATTGACGTCGGATGTTTTTTGACTGGATGCCAAACGTTCATTGAGTCGAAATGATAAACGGCCCGGGTCGTTCCTTTGCCAGAGAAGAAATGATCCGAAGATAATAAGGAAGATGCCGCTTCCGATACAGAGTTTTTTAACGGTTCGTCTTGTCATAGGAGTATGGATTTCGCGGGATGAGTATACCTACTCCCAAAAGAATAAAGGCAAGTGAAAAGACCGTGTAGACTGTCGCGATATTGCCGGTTGTTGCCAACCCCAATACGTCCCCGCCGGTTCCGAGGCCTAAAACCTCTCCTCCGCCGATACCACCGCATATATAATTACTGTTGAGAGCCATGTACGGTCCCGGATCCAGTCCCCACACCGAACCGTCAGGGATGGAAATCCAGCCTTCTGATTTGAGGATTGCAACATCGCTATCGGTAAGGCTTGACGCCTTCCACCAGTTGGTTTGGATGCCTTCTCCGTATACGGAGCAGAAGCACTGTGAGAGGGCTGTGTCGCTGAGGCGGTATACCGCGTCGCTTCCGCTGTAGGAGGCCGGACTTCCGGGAATGCCGTGCGTACCGTCACTGTAGGATACCACAAGGGTTCCCTGGGGATTGGCGCATGTCGGGAATGTCGGGGTTGTCACCGCAAGAGCTTTTGGCACAAACGCGGAGAGGGCTAAAAGCACACCGGCAATAAGATAAACTGGCACGCGTTTCATGAGTTTTTTATTTCCTCAAATGCAGGGGTTTGAGAAGCAGGAATTAGTTATGGGCTGCACTATATCACAACGAAGAGAAAGATGCAAGTCTTACCAATTTGGAGAATAGAAGTTGCAGTCGGTCTATAATCAATTGAAACAGGTTGTCATACTTTTTTTCTATAATTATTTTTACATTTTGAGAGTTTTCGTCTATGGTAAGCTCTGCATTTGTATATCCCTTGGCGGAAGCAGTAAGCCTTGCATCACTCTCAATAATAGGAATGCTGAAATGACCGGCTAAATCTGTTTTTACATTTTTGCGGGAAGAAAGCACTTCTACATTTCTTATAGGTCTGTTATATTGATCTGCAACAGTTCCTTCAAGAATTGCCGGATTGAAATACGACCGGAGAACCAAAACCGCCGGTTTGGGACTCCCGTCATCGTTCCATATTTGCGTTGAACCGCCCGCTCCCACCCAATAGTTTAGACCGACAACTGATGGTTCATCGACGAGTTTTTCAAGAGCATCGGTGATCCACTGCGCCTGCTCTTGATCGCTTAATTTTCCGTTAATGTCAGGAATCGGCACGCCGAATTCACCTAAAAATATCTTCCCATTGCTTTGTTGGGAGAGCGTTTGGATATCGCGGATGAGGTTATCCGGAGAACTTACGTAATGATCAATCGTGACAATACCGCCGAGTGATGCTGTTGTTTTTTTGTCCATGACAAGGGTTGCCACGTCAAAATTCATGGAATTATACCCAACAGATACCTCTTTGCCGATTTTTTGAAATGCTTCTTTTTCCATCCGGTACTCCGCGATGAGAAAAAGCCGGTGGCCTTCAATATCCCCAGTTCTTCGCGGGTCTCCCGGTCCCCCGTTTTCGCACTCCGGGCAACCGCTGAATATGTCGCCATCTACAAACAAATCAGGATGATTGAGTATAAAATTTTGTGTTTTTACCATGTGTTCTTCGCGGGAAATTTCAGGATACCCGAACCACTCTTCCCAACCGGAAAAATTTCCCCGGAACCAAACGCGTAGATTGTATTTTCTGGCAGCATTCACCCAGCGCTTAAGCATCGGGACAAACTCTTCATCATAGGGAGTGGCGATTGCCACATGCGTTGCGCCGATTTCGGCAATATCCCGGACATGTTGGTCTATGACCGCATCAAATGACGGGTCATTGATTTTTTCTGCAGTCAGATCGCGGGAGTACTTCATCGTATCCACCGACTGAACATTCCACCATGGTACGTGCGGCAAAGGCTCCGGTATTGCAGCATGGTTAATATTTTTTGCTACCATCCAAAGAGTGACGATGGCAATAAGAATACTGATGATAATAATTCGTTTCATATAGTTTTGTGTCATTTTTGTTTTCCCAGGATCGGTTCGGTGTTGAGCCCTCCGAGATATTGCGGGTCAAGCTCGTACACGTCGGCAAACGGGTATGAGGCGACTTTCTGGTACTTGGCAAATCCCGGGACGCGGCTTACTGCTTTCCATGTGAGGTCATTGTCATCATACGTCCGCATCACAATCCAGCGCGCCCATTGGTCGGGCATGGTCGTTGCGTTTTCCCAATAAAGTCCGGTCCCCTCGTGGATGAAGCGTTTCATCGGAAGACCTGAAGAAAAAATGATGGCGTCATGGGATGCGGCAGAAATGAGGATAAATCCTTTTTCATCTTTTGCATGCGTGTTTAAAAATCCCGACACCTCACTGACATTTTTCTGGCTTGACCCGACTCGGGCATCATCAAGCGTTACTGAATCATTGTTTGCTACTGCAAAAAAGATGACCAGGATAAGAGAAAGAATAATCACCCAACGCAGGGATTTTGCCCGATCAACAAGGTAACCGATAAATATGGCTATGGCAGGCATGAGCATAATGCCGTAACGGATGTTAAACCATGTGTTGCCGGATATTCCCTGTACGAAAACGACAGAAAACCCTAAAAATAATGACAACACGTTAAAAAAGAGTGGTGCCAAAAGTACCGTGGTTGCAAGACGTACGTGCGGTGATATTTTTTTGTCATACCATAAGACCACTGCGCCGATCAAACCCAGTATCGCCGGATACGTATACGCATTGAACATGAGTGAGTAGAGAAAAATCTGTGTGGACAGCAGGAAGTTATGTTTTGTGGCTAAAGCCCCTGCATTTGCCATTTGCTTCTGCTGTGCGTATGCGGAAAAAGGACCCAAAATGAAATAAAGAGCATCCTTGAAAATGAGCTGATTCCATAGGAACCATAGAAAAACGCCGACAGCGCCAAGTGTCAGAAATAAAATTGCAGCACCCTCTGCAGTCTTGTACCCTCTTTTTTTCAATACCTGAATAAAAATAAGCAGTCCCGCATACAGTAAAAGAAACCAGCCGTCGTACCGAACGAGTGTTGAGAGCATGATCCAAAATGCGGATTTGACCAGATGAAGAATGTTATCATCCATGTGCCACATGATAAGTTCGTATGCCCCAACTGTCATAGTTCCAAGAAGCAGGATTTCTGTCATTGCTGTTGATTGCAAATAGAGGACATTGACGTTTGCGGCAAAGACCGCAACTCCCACAAATCTTCCGAGTGCGCCGACATGCAATTTTTTGAGAAGCAAATTTATTACACATCCGGTACCCACAAATGCAACCATTGATTGTATTGCGCCGGAGAGTCCCGAATGCCACATCCAGTCGTTCCAGATGGTAGGCACCATGAGTAAATGGTTGAGAGGCAACCACACAGAACCGATCTGCGCAAGCCCGGGCTTTAAACCTTCGACAACCCTCCGCCCAATATCCAAATGACTGCGCGCGTCGTTATACGACAGCCCCAGTTTGTTTATGTAGTAGTACCAAAAACTTGCTCCTGACAGGACGGATAGCAAAATAACGGTAAGAAGCATTTCAAATCGTGCATAGAGCTCCCCTACTTTTCGGCCAAAAGTCTTTGATAGAGCGATGGTGATTTCCGGTGCTTTCATATTACTTGTTTACTTTATATTTAGGTTTTGAGAAAGCTAATGCGATCGTTGCGATGGTGGCTATACCGGTAATCGTTCCGGCAATAATCCAAAAATACTCTAACGGACTGACGTATTTTTTGAACCATGTATTGTAGGCAAACGATTTGGATCCTGATTGTTTCAGGTAATCGATATTGCGTTCAAAGGTATATTTTTCCTGACGGCCGGATAGTTTCTCAAGAGCCAATACTTCGGTTTTCGGAGGATTGGCAGATGTGGTGAGAGCGCCCACCGTATTGACCCCGATAGAATACGCAAGAACAACGAGAAAGAGAAGAAGCACAATCCAATACCGCTTCAGAGCATCCAATCCGACTGCAAGTGCTATCGCCAGAATGGCATAACCAGGAATCAAATAGCGGGATCCAAAAGCCCAACCGCCATACGGATCCCCCCACATGGAGTATAAAAGCAGGTTTGTCAGTATGACTCCGGTAAGAAGCGGCATAAAGGGATTTTTCCTTCGGTACAAAACAACGAGTCCGACTAAGCCAAACAAAATAACCGGAGTGAAATACATGATTCCCCGATCAGCGCTAAGAATATGTTCATAAAGTCCATTAATAATATTTCTTGCCTGAAAGAAGGCGACAGCCGATTTCTGTTGAAGTTCCGGATTGAAATATTTTTCTATATTATTTATGTCTGCACCTGTCGGTGGAGCAGGTTTTCCCGATGCATCAATATCCCGAACACCCGGAATGGTTCCGGAAAGCTGGAGCGGATTGCCGTAGGAGGCTTTGTTGAACCACAGAAAAAACGCAAGCGGGAGAATTATACCAATAAGCGTGAGTGGAGCGAGTATCCGAAAATGGAGAAATGATTTTTTGGTATCTGTTGTGATGTAAAAGAAACGTAATACAGCGTATATGCCGATCGGAAACATGAGGAAAAGATTAGTATAATCTACTGGTATTGCCATTGCACATAAAAACCAAACAAAGAACAATGGCAGTATGCCCGTTGTTGAGACAAGGATATATATTGATAACAATATAAGAAATGTCGAAACATGGTGCTGATAGAGCGTTACGGCGTAGGCGAAAGCCGGAGTGGCGAATAAAAATGCTAAAGATGCAAGAATACCGGCTAATCTCGATGCACCAAGTTTAGCAGCAATTTTTTGTATGAGGAACATATTGATAAGTGCAAACAGCGAAATGACCGCAAACGTTCCCACCTGTGATGCACCAAAATATTTTCCAATAATGTATCCCGGCACAGCGAGGTAAGAAATAGCCGGAGGGAAGAGCGAGACATACTGACCATTTTTGTAACCTAAATCCGGTGTAACAAATCGCGCAATGGGTACGGAGAAGAAAAAAGATTTATCTTCAATCAGGGAAAAGGTTAATGCAAATCTTCCCCTTTCTGGTGAAAGTTCAAAAGGGCCATCATCTTTCCAGCCGAGACTATTAATTGAGTTTTCCGTTGGATTACCAGTAATACCACGAATACTCAATACGAGAATCATTATGCCAAATAATAAAAATAAGCTATTAATAAAAATTTTCTTCATCATAGATAATCTATTATATCTTACCTTTTTGTTTATAATTAATTTTCTTACAGTAAAAAATAAGATTACGACTTAGGATTGAAGCAAATATTTTCGAAAGGAAAGCTTCTATTTGATTAATTTTTTTTAGTTGATATGGAGAGTTAATTTTTTGATAAATGTTAAAAGGAAGTTTTGTCCCATATTTTTTTGCTAGAACAACAAATCCTGAATAGTTAAGAACTTTTTCGACTTCAATAGGCCTAAATGAGAAATAAATGTTATACATTTGTGAGATAAATTGAACAGAATAAATGTTTGAAAATTCTAATATAAATATTCCATTGGGCATTATAATCCTTCCTGTCTCCTTAATTAATTGCCTCCAGTTTTTAATATACTTAATATTTCTTATACAAATAGCCCCGTCAAAAGTATTATTCTGAAAAGGCAGGCTCTTATTTAAATCGTATTCTTTAAGATCCAATTGTTTTTTATCAATATATCTATAAAGGTTTTTTTTACACTGGTTTAGCATATTTTTTGAAAAATCTAGCCCAATTACTTTATAGCCTTTTTTCAGTAGTATTCTGCTGTTTCTTCCTGAACCTATACCTTCATCGAGCAATAATTTATCCGCAGAGCCCCTTTTTATATATTTTTGGATAAAAGAGGTTTCTATGGAACTAAGGTACTTCAAGCCTAAACTTTCCTTAAAAGCCTTCTGTTCATAATCTTTAGCAGATTTGTTAAATTCACTTTTAATTAATGGAATCAATCTACATTTTTTCATATTTATTTTTTTCATACTTATTAGTTAGTCTTTCCAAATTTTTTGTCGAATAACTAATATCCCATAATGGATTAAATTCCGGTGCAAAAAGATGAAATATTCTTGAGAGAATTAGAATAATTAAGTACATAAATAAAAAAGTAGGTTTTGATAATAGTTTAAGATAAAAATCTAGAATCCATTTTTTGGGTAAATAATATTGTTTATTAAGGAAATCTGCATTAAAATATTTTTTTTGCATGTCTTTCCCTTTTTTGTATTTTGTTGTTTTTTTTAGATAATCAATAAAATTACCAGGACTTCGATAATATAATATTGCTTTCGGTTGAAAACTGACTTTAATATTATTTTTTTTACAATACAAATATATATATGTGTCTTCGGGGACATCTTTTGGCCAATAAAATCGCTCCATAGCTTTTTTTAAAAAAGCCTTACCTGTACCACACAGCCATAAAGAATCTCCATTATCTAATGACTTCAGCATCCGCTCTTTTGTAAAGTCTACTGTAGAGATAATCTGCTCAAATAAACCTATATTTTGGGAAATATAAGGACGCGACGCACCATACACAACTGATATATTTTTTTTCTCAATTAAAGGTTCGACGAGTAGAGATATATAATGATTATTTACTGGTATTGTATCTGCATCAAAAAAGATCAGAATGTCGCCACTCATGCTTAACAATAACTGATTAAATCTACTATTTTGACCTTGCCTCTTTTTTTCATTAAAAGATTTTATTCTTTTATCCTTTATGTCACTTATTTTGTTATAAGTTCCATCGCTACTTCCATCTGAAATAACAAGAATTTCTTTGATAAAAGAACTTTCTATTTTTTGAGATAGAATTGCCAAAATGAGACTTTTGATATTCTTTTCTTCATTATATGCAGTTATACCGACTGAAATTGAAAAAATTTTATCTTTTTTCATATATTATATGTATGTTCGGATCGTACCATTTTATTAAAAAAATCCATCCTTCTTCGAGTATATTCCCACACGGATATATCTTTAGAGCTCTTTTTTAGAGTTTCATATTCACGCAATAATTGTTTATTATTTTTTAAAATTTTAAACTGCATTATCTGATTTTGAAAGATTTTTGTGCTTGGATCTATTAGGATTACTTCAACTCTGCGATTATATAGATAACTATTCCATTCAATAAATCTGCTCCGAATTTTTGTCGGTTTACCGAACAACGAAATTAATCCTGGTAAATACGTTCTGAATTTATAAGGCTCACTTTCTAAAAAAAGATCAATATCTCCTCGTCCTATGCTATGTAACCCTGTAGACCCAACGAGATGTGTGTGAAGGTTGGGAAAAAGTTTATGAATATCAGCTATAACTCTCTTTGCTTTAGAAGCAGTATTTGGATTATACGCCCTTACATTAATTTTAGGATTTTTTAGCTCCGTAAATGAATATAAATAGTCTTTTGGAGATTGATAAAAAATCCTGAGTTCTCTGACAATAAGTTTAAGTAGCTGTTTCATAAATATGGTTATGCACTCCTGTCTGTTTTATATTTACTCTTAATTATCGCTACTATCTTTCTGACTGTTTTGATATCTAAGTCGTGATACAAAGGCAAACAAAGAACTCTTTTTGCCATGGATTCAGAAATCGGGCAAGGGCTGTATGTAACATACGGAAGAGTATTAAGAGAAGGATAAAAATATCGTCTTGGAAATATGTTTTCTTTTTCCAATGCTTTCTTAACTTTTAATAGTTCGTTTTCGTTCTTAAAAACTACGGGGAAATATGAGTAATTATATTCAATATTTTTTTCGTAAACCACAGTATGCAGTCCGGTTTTGGACAATAATTTTCTATATAATTCCACTCTATCTTTTCTTGAATTAATAATCTTAGGCAAATATTTTAGATTAACAAGGCCCAAGCTAGCATGCAGTTCCGAATTTTTAGCATTTATACCCAGCTCGGCTATTTCATCTTGGTGATTTGTGTATCCGAAATTTTTCATGCGCTCTATTTTTTCTGCTGTTTGATCGTCTTTTGTCACTATTAAACCTCCCTCTGCTGTATGAAAAAGTTTGGTAGCGTGTAAGCTCATTACCGAAATATCTCCGAATTGTAAAATCGACTTACCGTTGATTTTTTCGCCGAATGCATGGGCAGCGTCATAGATAACTTTTAGATTATGTTTCTTTGCAATGCGTTCAATTTTCTCGACATTGCATGGGTACCCATATACGTGGACTGCCACTATTGCCCGTGTTTTATTGGTTATTGCAGCTTCAATTTTCGATGCATCGATGCGAAACGTATTCGGATCTATATCAACAAAAACCGGAGTACAGTGCTCCCAAACAATTGCAGTCGTTGTTGCGGCAAAAGTAAAAGGAGTTGTAATGACTTCACCTTTAATTTCTAACGCTCTTAAAGCCAGTTGCAATGCGATTGTTCCGTTTGAGACAAAGGACACATGCTTTACATCAAAAATTTCCTCCAATTTCCTTTCTAATTCCTGCGCAAAGGGTCCATTGTTCGTAAGCCATCTGTTAGACCAAATTTGCTTCAAATAACCTACATATTCTTCCAACGGAGGAAGAAAGCTTTTGGTCACTAATATTTTTTTGTTATCTGAATTAGTCATGTTTCGCCTCCCTTTTTAAAACGAAAAAGAAAAAATCTTCAAACTGATCCGTTACATTATCCCATGTAAAATGAGACGCAAGTAATCTTGCTTTTTTACTAAGCGCATTCATCTTTTCTTCATCCATTGATGAAAGGAGTAGATGCGCATATTCATTAATATCAAATGCTTTAGCTTTTTTGGCAACTATGTTACCTGTCCATCTAATACCCGGTATATCAAATGCGATAAGAGGCAATCCTGAAGCCAAAGCCTCCAATGCGAAACATGAAAATGTTTCATTTCTGGAAGGAAATGCAACGAACAATGCGCTAGAAAGATATTGTTCTTTCTTTTTACCATACGCTGGTCCAACCATAGAAACTTTTTTCTCCAATCGGAGACTTTTTATTAATTCAAAAATCTTTTTCTCATCAGGACCTTTTCCTGCGATCACGAGAGGATATTTTGCTTTGTTAATAATTTTTGAATAAGCTTTTAATAACAAATCTATTCCTTTTTGTCCAACATCAAATCTTCCCAAGAAAAGAATGTGTTTTGGCTTTTTTCTTTTAATTTCGAAAAATTCTTTTCCTACCCCCTCAGGTATAACAGTTGATATAACACCTGGATTTACTTTTTTCATTTTTTCTTCAAAAAAAGGAGAAAGAGATATGAAGTATTTATAGAATCTAAGGCCAAATTTCTCGATCCTATCAAAAGGCAAATGGTACATCTTGCTAAACCTTTCGGCCTCAAAAGATGTAGAAAGGCCAACAACCGGAATTTTTGTAAAAAGCGGTGAAAAAAGTGTAGAAATTGGAGCAGTAAAACACTCTACGATTATATCCGCGTTCTTTATATTTCTCACCGCAAAAGGAATTGACGCTATGTAGGCTACATTGTTTATTCTTATATCTTTTGTCCCCAACCCAATATGCTTATATTCTATTCCATTCTCAATTCTATCTTTAAATCCTGGATATTTGGAACATAAAACAACAATGGTATGCCCTTTTCCCACCAAACGTCTTCCTACTTCCAGTGTCGCCCGCGCCTGGCCCGCGCCTAAAAGCGGATTTTTTATATCATCAAAATCGAGAAATGTTATGTTCATACAGTTAAAAGAGAAATTGCTTCCCGTGCGCTTTTTTCCCAATCAAACTTTTCTGCCCAATCCCGTGATTCGCGGGACATTTTACTTCGGAGTCGCGTATCTTTCAGGATCCGCACAACGCTTCTTCCAAGCTCATCCGCGTTGCCGTACGGCACAAGGACTCCGCTGTGGGGGTTGTGTATCGCATCCCGAAGTCCTTGCACGTTTGAAGCAACCACCGGCGTTCCGCAGGCATTGGCCTCAATGGTCGTGATCCCCCATCCTTCAATAACCGAAGGATTCACAAATACCCACGCGCGCTGGTACAGTTCAACCTTTTCTTTTTCAGACACACGGCCCCGGAAGGTAATGACGTTGTCCAGATTTAATTTTTTTACGAGTTTCATAAGCCTTGGTTTGTCAGGTCCGTCGCCTGCAATCACGATCTTGACTTCCGGTATGCGTTTGATAATTTTTTTGGCTGCATTGATAAGAACCGACAGGCTTTTGAGGCTCGTGAGCCGGCCAAGGTACAGAACCATGGGATACCTGCTTTTCTCTCCGGGTTTGCAAAGCGTTAGGTCAACACCATTATAGACGATATGCGGCTCTTTTTTGGTAAGTTTATAATCCAAAATGTCTGTTTTGGACGACGGCGATACGGTGATGACCTCGGTATTCCGATACGCAATCGGCATGAGCCGTTTTTCCAAAATCATCCCGATCCACGAAAACGGAGGCAGGAGCCGTTTCCGGAACACTTCCTGATGCACGTGATGGATGAGAAGAAACACTTTTTCCCGTGCATAGAACGGCGTGAAAAACGGGATACCGTTTTCCGAGTCAATGATGACGTCATAGTTGCCACAAAGCCGATACGTGTAATAGAGAAATGCCCAGAGGTACACCAGGTAAAATCCGCCCCTGCGGATGATGCGGACGCCGTCAATCGTCTCGTGTCTCTCACTATTTCCGTCACTTCCGCAAAAAATCGTCACTTCATGCCCCATTTTCACCCAGCGTTTCGAAAGTTCGTGGATGTACACTTCTGCTCCCCCTGACCAGATATGCCGGATATCCCGCCAGTTGAAAATAAGGATGCGAAGCTTGCCTCCCGGGAGTTTCTCTTTGATAGGAAGCTTCCCGAAAAGCCCGAAAAAATCAACGACGCTTCGGTAAAGTAAAACCAGCGTCCCGTACATACGGTCAAGAACAAGTATGCCAAAAAGACTGATAATACTGGTAAGTGCAACAACATCCGTGATGGCCTCAATGTCACTGTGGTACAACGATATTCCCACAATCTGTACCAGTCCAAAAAGAAATCCGACCACAGGAAAAAGGTACTCTCCGCGCACCTGATGATAGGTGATGAAAAGTGAGCTTATGCTAAAGCAAACCATCGCAAACGCGTAGAGAGACAGGTATGGAACCGCAGCGCCTGCATTTCCTCCCCAAAGAAACGGCACAGTGATGTCCCCTAAAAGACCAAAAGCAGTAAATCCCAAAAAGGTAACGAAAAGGACAAGAGCAAGTATTTTGGCAAACATCCATCCCGGTTTTTTGTTCCTTCCTATTTCGCGGCTCACCATGGGGATGGTAAACTGGCTGAAAAGCGAACCTAAGAAATACACCATTTTGCCGGTGAGGGATATAAATCCGTAGGTGCCGGCCTGCCCGGCTGAAAGATAATGTTTGGCCAACACGACATCCAAACTCATGTATGTAATGCCGGTAAGGGAAGTCAGGATGGAAGTTGCGAAAAATTTCTTAGGGAATGCAAGCGTTTTTGCCTTTTCCTCATATCTCACCGGTACCCCTCGGGTTTTGAACGCCCTCCACCATCCGATCGCGAAAGATACGGTCATGGAAAGAGGGATGGCAGCATAGACATACGCGCCCAGTCCTTTTTCAACCAGAACAATGCTGAAAATAAGTTTTGACAGGGCTTCCGCAACGACAAGAACAGCAAGCGTCCCGAACTTTAAGTTTCCGCCTAAAAATCCTCCGTCCACTGCCGCAAGCGTCCCTATCACCCAGACCGGAGTGAAAAGGAGAAACGGTATAATGCTCTCAACATTGAAAAATGACTGAAGCCAAGGTGTAAGGCCAAGCCAGACGGCACCAACCCCTAAAGCGAGGATATAGCTTTTTTTCCGAATGGTGCGCCAAAAATCCTGTATCGCTGTCTCATATTTGCCAAACAAGAGCGCACTTTTATACGTCACTGCCCGGCCTAACGCACCTAATGGAACCTGGGAAATGTAGATAAAGCTTCCTATAAGCGTAATAATGCCGAAATCCTCAAGGCTCACGGTTCTACCTAGGTACGCGTTGTACAAAAAATTACAGACGTTGCCGAATAAGGATGCGACGATCAGGATACTCCCGCTTACCAACGGAGAACCTATGAAATCTGACAGCAGCCGGAGCCTCTTTACGCGAATCCGTTGAGACTGTATTGCCAGCGCACCTTTTGCTTCCTCTTTCTTTGTATCATCAATATGAAATCCGTGGATGGTTTTCTCCCAGTAATGCGGTTTGACAAAAAGCTGGAATACGGCAATGACGGCAGCCACGCTTATCATGAGCCAGTAAAACGGCACAAAGAAAATATATTTGATAAGGTCCCAATGATCACGTTTGGCGCACCCTATCATGTAGTTGTAAAGACAGATGAAATTACCGGCAACGAGAGCAAATGCTGCCATGTAAAAAATAACTGCAGGGAAAAGGGATTCAATGGTCGGGCCCACAATCGCATAGAGAGTAAAATAGGAGATGGTGATGGCCCAAAGAATGGGGTTGATGAGCATGAAGGCAATTTTGCCTCCGACGATAAGCTGGAATATGAATGCATGCGAGCCGTGTGCCGCGATAAATGACACAGGATTTCTCATGTGGACGAGGTACGTCTGGAGGTACCCTTTGATCCAGCGGGAGCGCTGGCGCAGCCAATTTTTCACGTTGCTGTTTGCTTCCTCAAGTGTGGTCGTATCGACAATTGCCGTTTTATACCCTGCTTTGAAAAGCCGTGTGCCCAGATCACAGTCTTCAGTGACATTGAACGGATCCCATCCGTGAAAGAGGAGTAGGTCGCGTGTACGGAAATGATTGCTCGTCCCGCCAAGCGGGATGGTTGTGTCAATGGACTGGAGTCCCGGAAGGATGACGTCAAACCAGAGCGAGTACTCCGCAGTAAAAAATCTCGTAAGGAGGTTGTGGCGGGGATTGTAGTAGTTGAGTTTAGCCTGAAGGCACGCAACGTTTTTCGGCGTTTTCGCAAATGCCAAATATGCTTTTTTGAGCTGTTGTGGCTCGGGTTTGTCTTCAGCGTCATATACAACGATGTACTCGCCACGCGCCAGAGTCAGGCCGTAATTGCATGCTTTTGGCTTGGTCTTTGGCAGGGAATGAGGCACGATGACTGTTTTGAAATAGGCCGGCAGCTCAAGGTTTTGAGCCGTCTCAATGGTTGACTCGTCGTTTTCTTCAAAAAGGAGAAGCACTTCAAGCTTTTCCTTCGGCCAGTCAAGCTCTCCCATAGCCCGGACAAACTGCGGCAAGACCCGCGCCTCACGGTACAAAGGACAAAGGATGGTGTACAGGGGAAGTTTTGCCTCATCAATTTTTCCCAGCTCTTCATCGCTTATTTTGATTTCCGGTGGAAAGTGAAGACTTTTCAAAAGGACAAAAAGATTAAAAAGTACATCCAAAAAATAAATGGCGCTCAACACCCCAATGAATCCGATGGCTGTCTGATACGGATTTGTGAGAAAGCCGAACGTGAGAAGCCCGATAGCACCAACTACCACAGCCTTCTGCCACAGGGTTAAGGTCACAAGTGCAGACTGGTGGTGCGGGAGGGTCGTATGCGTGATGAAGCGGTTGCGCTTATACGCAAGTCCGGATCCCAGCATTGATTCCTCGCCCTCGGGCTTGAGATGGTAAATCCTTCTTTTGGCAAACCTCGTTTTAATTGCACCGGTTGCGATGTCACGGGCAGCTGACAAAAACCGGACTTTGGATACACCGTCTTCCCTGGGACGGAAGTCAATATCCACTCTTCCTTCTGAAAGTCCCAGCTCATGGGCAGTGAAAATAAGCGGAATGTCGATCCCCCATGAGGAAACGAGCCGGGGATTAAGGTGCTCAAAAACTTCGCTTCTGAAAATTTTGAGTCCCGACTGGACATCGGTTTTGAGCTGCAATAGGATCCGGCCGAAGACAAAAGCGTTCAGTCTTGATGACAGTTTTCTAAAAAGCGAGCTTTGGTAGGTTTTGCGGTTAGCAACAGCAAAGCCATGCGTTCGTGCCTCTTGATACAGCTCCGGTATAATTTCCGGAGGGTACTGGAGATCAGCATCAAGCATTGCGATGTATTCGAAAGATGCGTGGGAAAACCCTTCCATAATAGAATACCCTTTCCCTTTTTTCCCTTTTTTCAGGAAAAACCGAAGGGGTGTGGTTTTCGCGAACGTTTTTATATGCTTCTCTATCCGGTCTTTCGAATGGTCGTCGATTATGATGATCTCGTACGCGATATTGTGCTTTCCCATGGCCTCTGTGAGGCGCGAAATAAGAGAGCGTATGGTAGACGCTTCGTTATAGGTAGGAATGATGATAGAAAGTCCGTCGGGTTTCATAGCATTTTAAGGCAGGTTTTATGTTTGTTGATAAAACGGTCAAGATCAATTTTGTCTATCCGGTAATACCGTCCGAACTTGACGGCGCGCAGTTTTCCGCTATGGATATAGTCATAGACCGTGAGAGGATTGAGTTTGAGGTAACTTGCTGTTTCTTTTACTGTGATAAGATTGCTGTCGCTGTTCATGGTATGGCTTTAATAATTACTGACTGAAAAAAAATGTGACCACCATACTGCACTTAGGTTTTTGTAATACTCAAGTACTTTTAGGCAGCAGGTGGTCTTTTTTACCGATTTTACCCGGTAAATCCTATAATAAGAGTTGTATTTATACCATGGATATCGCATCCTGTCAATGGGTGTTTATGGGTATGTATGGCTCTACATGATTGCTTTGAATCCAAAAATCATAGGTTGTGTGAGGCAGATTTCCATCAAAAAACCTGCGAAGGCAGGTTTTTTGATATATGTGATCATTCGGTCTTTATAATGCGTTTACACAAATTGCATATGCTTCTAATGCAAAACTTGCATCACCGTAGTTAGAATCAACTGTACCAGACACAGACCATGTCGATTGATCACTTGGGGCACTCCTATATACTACAATTTCACTCTTGTTACCCTCACCCGAAGTTAAATAGCCGCCACCCACTATCTTTTTACCAGCGCTACAAGCAGCTGTTACTGTTCTATCAGATTCGTCATCAGCTGATACAGGACCGGGTACTAATTCCCATCCACTCACACCATTTAATCCGGCTGTACCTGAATCACCTTTCGGTCCTTCTAAACCGGTTGCACCTTTAGGTCCTGTTGCTCCTGTTGTTCCCTGCGGACCCACGGCTCCGGAATGACCATCTACTCCTTGAATCCCTTGAATACCGGTATCACCTTTTATTCCTTGCTCACCGGATGCTCCGGTTGGACCGTCAAGACCATCTTGTCCAGCTGCTCCGGTTGATCCTTGCGGACCTTCATTTCCTTGTAAACCCTGAGAACCGGTTGCTCCTTTAGATCCTGTTGATCCTGTTGGACCTTCCAATCCGGGAACACCTTGAGATCCTGTCGCACCGGTTGGACCGTCAAGACCATCTTGTCCAGCTGCTCCGGTTGATCCTTGCGGACCTACTAATCCGGTCGGACCGGTTGTACCTTGTTGACCTGCAACTCCGGTCTCACCTTTCGGACCGACACCACCAGTTGCTCCCTGCGGACCCACGGCTCCGGAATGACCATCTACTCCTTGAATCCCTTGAATGCCGGTGCCGGTATCCCCTTTTATTCCTTGCTCACCGGATGCTCCGGTTGGACCCTCATTTCCTTGTAAACCCTGAAGACCAGTTGATCCTGTCGGACCTTCCAATCCTGGAATACCTTGAGATCCTGTCGCACCGGAATCACCTTTATCACCCTTTTCTCCAGGAATTCCTTGAATCCCAGCTCCTCCTTGCGGGCCTTGGGAACCGGTCGCACCTTGCTGCCCGGGAGCACCGACTTGTCCCGGATCTCCCTTCGCACCTTCCGGACCTGAATCACCTTTTGAACCCTGAACACCTGTTGGACCCATTGGACCGACTTCTCCCTGTGCGCCAACCGGCCCCTGAATTCCCTGTGGTCCTGTCTGACCAATTGGTCCAGGATCTCCGGATGAACCTCCCGGACCCGGAGGACCTTGATTTCCTGCCGGACCCTGTGGACCTCCAGCACCTTCCGGACCCTGTGGACCAGCCGGACCTTGCGGACCGGTTGGACCAGTTCCACCTTCCGGACCTTTATCTCCGGTTGGTCCTTTATCACCTGTCAAACCTTGACTTCCTACCGGACCTTGAGCACCCTCGGTACCAGACGGACCTTGATCACCTGCTAATCCTTTATCTCCGGGAAGACCTTCATCTCCTGTAGGACCTTTGAATCCTGTTGGTCCAGAGACACCTGTTGCACCGGTTGCCCCCTGTACACCTTTGAGTTTGATCGTGACGAGTTTATCATGGTTTTTACATTCGGTTTTCTTAAACCCTTCTCCAACAACAAACACGACACCGCTGTTTTTAATACAAAATGTAATCGAATCATGATCATCATTAAATCCTTTGAAAAAATTTAAGACTGATCCGAAATCGGCTGCATATGCGGGTCTCACAACCGAACCCAATATCACAGTGGTCAAAACCGCACAAAATACGTATTTAATAAATCGTTTCATAATTTTTTTCACCTCCCTTCATTAGAAAATGTTCGCGAGAAAAATGTATTTTTCGAGTGATTACATTTTCTTATGCCCGCCCGTAGCGCTCTTCGTTTGCGTGGTCGTAGACCTCGAAACGAAGTAAGCGGAGGAGGGCTTATTCATTTATATTGTGAGCAATTAGAAATTCTTATGTCCGCCCGAAGCTATAAAGCAAGCAAGGGCAGGCTACCAAATAAAAAAATCCGCCTCAACAGCGGATGCATTATCTACAAAAAACTTCTATTTTTATTCCAAATTTTCATGCGCCTGAACAATACCAAACTAATAATCATAACGCAAGTACCCAATCAATACGTTCGAAAATCCTGCTGATTCTTCTGTCTAATCACACACCCGGTGTATGATTGGAAAAGTATTCGCACAATAATATTTTATCCCTAACTTATCCACAATTATTTTTCACCTCTTGACAATGTACGACATGAGATGATACTTTATGACTAATTACGATAGTGTTTTATAAATTTTTCTGCCAATAAAAAGGAGAACTATGTCCCTTGGAGCTGATTGGCCGGATTTATTAACTGTCAAAGAAGTTGCAAAAATTCTGCGCGTCTCCCCTCTTACCATCAAACGCTGGGGTAAACGGGGCAAGCTCCCCGCCATCCGGATCAACAGCCGGGGCGACAGGAGATACAAAAAAGAAGCCGTGATGTGGCTTCTAGGATTACAACAAAAGGGAGACGTGTAAGACTAGAAGACGGAAAACAGAAGACGGAAGACAGAAAAATACATATCAGTACGACTTCCATGCTTTTCTAAGTGCAAAGATTTTTCCACTGAGATGGTCATAACGACTCATTAAATCTAAACACGTTTTTTCTTCTATATAATGCAATTCTTTGACTATCGAAAGATGAACATACATCTCATGACATGAGCCCAAACTTATATCCAAATGGTGTTTGAATTCTTTTACAAACCTTCGTTTTGCCCATCCCTCTGCAATATTAGCCGGAATTGATACCGACGCTCTACGAAGTTGAGAGCCTAATTCATACTGTTCATAAGGGGGAAATTTTTTTACGAGCTTATAGACAATAATTGTTAAATCAAATGCTTCTTTATAGACATCCAAATCCTGAAAAGAACGAATCATATATCTGTCCTCCGTTCTCCGCCTTCTGTCTTCTAATTATCCAGTTTTCCCCTCTTCAGCCACTCCGCTGCCGTCGTCGGATCCAGGATATTGACGGACAAGCCGGTTCCCAGCTCAAATCCGGCGCGGTGGACGGCTCTGGGGATGATCCGTAAAAACCAGTTTTTCCCGTGATATATATAATAGTTATAAACAAAATGATCGCTGGTAGAGAACGTAGCATTCGATGGATCTGATAATGCTGTTTGAATTTTTTTCAACCCGTCCTGCACTACACGGGCTAAATCCGGCAATTCCCCGTCCGTTACCTCGCTAAACCGTTTGCCATGAATTTTCGGCGCAATCCAGATCTCAAACGGCCATTGGGAAAAATCCGGGCAGTACGTGATGAAATTGCTATTTTCCTCAACCACATTATTGATCGGCTCCATCTCCACCGCATCCAGATTGATCTGATTGGGTACAACCACCAGCTGACTGTGGGGGTGTTTCAAACTCGCTCCGGCTGCCAACCCGTGATTACAAAAAATCATGACCTGACCGAATTCCTGGTTTGTGCGGTACCGGTCGCGGTACGAAGTGAATATCTTCGCCACCTGGGCAAGCGGCAGTTCCTCAATATCATCCGTATCGCTTGGACTGTGGAGGATGACTTCATGGATATCGGTAATCGGATATTTATTGGGAACGACCCGTACTTCCCAACCGGTCTGATCCGGAGCGCCCGCACCAATCCTATATACCTCAGGTGGGGTCAAACTTTCATTGCCCGGACAAAACGGACACTTTATCTCATTCATATCCGTCTTCTGTCCTCCGTCTTCCGTTTTCTCTTCATGGGGGCGCTTTGTCCTGGATGGAGCGATAATGACCCACCGCTGGGTTTTGATATCCGGGACATATTTAGCCATATATAGTTACTATACCACAGAAAAGAGGCTTAGAAGATTAGAAGCTTAGAGGCTCAATAACACAATAAGGAATTAAAACAAATAATTTGCTTTTAACAAATATAATATGGTATATTCTCTTTACTTTTTGCTGCCCCTATAAAAATATGATAGAAGGATGGAAAGAAACTGGTAGTTTCCCGCTTCTTAAGACCGCATGCGCACACAATTTCCAATATCCCATAAAAGGCGAATTAGACATCGGACAAAAGATATGGATCGATGGCAAATTACATATACATGCTCATGGTGATGCTAACCTTAGTTTTAAGAATGCAGACGCTTTGATTCAATGTTGGTTTCGTCAAGTAATTGCTAATGAACATCTTAATCCAGACACTACGACGGTACTAGCAATGCATAGTGCATATCCAGAGCGTGATGAATTGGGTACAACAGGATATTTATTCAGACTTGGATAAAACGGGATATTTTTTGTAAGGACGAAGACGGACGCAAGGTGAGCTAAAAGTTGATTATTTGACACCACATGCCAATCCTCTATGATAGAAAAAGGAGGACCCACATATGAATCCCAAACGGCTCATCCAGTATTTACTTTCTGCAGGTATTATTCTTTTCGTTTTGGCAATTGTCGGCGCGTTTTTTCTGCCGTGGCGCTCCGTCAACTGGGGGACGTTTGCCTGGAAGCCGGCGTCATCGGTGACTGTCGTGGGTGAAGCAAAACAGGAGGAGCAAAACAAAAGAGCAAATTTTACCGCCGGCGTCAACGTGATCAAGGACAAAAAAGACGATGCCACAACTGAAGCGAACACAAAAATTACCTCAATCATCGATGCGGTCAAAAACTTCGGGATAAAAGCGGAAGATATCAAAACACAAAACCTCTCCATTTACCAGGAAGAAGAGACATATACCGAAGGGGGCAAGCAAAAGAGGAGGCCCGGACAGTGGCGGGTCGGCAATTCAATTGAAATTATCCTTCGTGATGCACAAAAAGCCGGCGCTTTGGCGGATGTCCTAAGTAAAGCCGGAGCCAGTTCCGTCTATGGACCGAATTTTACGCTTGAGGACAATCCGGAAAGCCGCAACGCGCTTTTGAGCGCTGCAGTTGCTGACGCCAGGAAAAAAGCAGAGATTTTGGCCAAAGCAGCAGGGAAAAAACTCGGCGATGTCATAACGGTTTCCGAAGGTACATCGTCAGATTCGCGGCTCATGCAATTTGAAGGCACCGGCGCCGTAGGCGGCGGCACGGAGTTACAGCCCGGAAGTGAAACTGTTCGAAAAAGTGTGACCGTCACGTTTTCCCTCAAAGAACCGATATTTCTTGAGGATCTGCTGGAAAAAATAGTGCCGAAAAAATAAGAGGAAAGAAAGCGCTGAGTAACGTATCAATGGGTGAACTTTTTTAAAAGTCTTCTGGCAAGCTGTTTTTTCCCTTCTGTAACCACAACCCGTACAATGCCCGCCTCGCGTCGACTCTGTCTTGCGAGTCGAGGCGGGCCCTCTTTTGGTTGCCCCGCCAGCATTTCGCTATCGCTCAAAGCGATTGCGGGCTGGCCATAATAAATAGTAGTACCCAGAGGCGCGTAGAGAAGAACCGGCAGGACAAGGAGATCCTCCTCCCCATCAACAATTAGAACACGATTCCTCCAAGCTCTTTGCAAGGTGTCACCTTTAAAGGCCATGGTGTCTCTACCAGTTGCCCACCTCTGTATCACTCGCATCGCTTGACTGCTGATTGACCCCGGACCGCTTTTGATATAGTTGACCTCTGCATGTTCCCGCAGGCTATCAAAAACCGTTTTATCCCAATGATAGGGTCGGCGTTCAACCAGAAGGTCGACAATCGAAAGGTCGGGTTTTATGCCTAATTCCAAAAATGCTTCGGTCGTCTTGTCGCCGACAGAGACAATTTGTACTCCCCCCTCCCGAGCGATTTCCCGAAGGGTTTTTTCATTGGAAATGACCGTCCCAATGGGCTTTCTCAACTCAGACCGGAGGCTTTCCGGCAACACCAAATTGCCGTTTCCGTCAATTTCTCCGTTTCGGATACGGGTCGAGGAAATTCTGTCCTCATCTTCCGCTCTCACCATGGGGATTTCAATAATAACAAGTCCTGGCAATCCGTTCTGAGTTCTTAATTGGTTAATTTCTTCTCCCCTGTGTCTCGTTTCTGTTGAAACAATTATCGCCTCATAATCATTTGTCTGTCTTCCGTCCTCCGTCTTCTGTATTTCGACAACGGTCGGTCCATATGGATCATTGAGAGGAACAATGCTTGCTCTTTTCAGGTAATTATGTCTATGTAACCACATCTCAAGATTATGCTTTCGGATTGCATATGAGGCAATTTTTAATTCACAATTTTCAATTTTCAATGAATGATCAATGTTCAATGATTTAATTTTAAAACGATGAATAAATGAGTCCGTCGTAAGACCGATCGTCACATGCTCACCTACCTCAAACGCCTTTTTAAGAATCGTTTGGTGTCCGAAATGTAGCTTATCAAACGTGCCACCCAAAACAACTGAGGAATATTGCTTCATACCCGCTATTATATACCCTTCACATCGCTCAGAGAATTGCATGGGGAGGTAGGACTTTGGAATATAGTGAAGAACCCTCTACGGTAAGCGAAATGTTTCTGTATCTAATCTCCAATTTTTTTTCGATTTGTTGCTTTCAAAATGTCTACGAGCATCTTCTATAGTAACTCCCTCACGTTGATGTGACATGTTTCTAAATATTCGAACTATTTCCTCTGCATCAGGTCTCTCATATTCTTTTATCAAGGCTTGCAATACATCTAGTGTTGTCCCTGCCTGTTCTGCCAATATTTTGTCATCTGCCGCAATCATTTTCTCTAATTCTTCTTGTCCTTTTCTTATTTGTATACTATACGGACCAGTGGGTCCTTTTAAATCTATCTCATCTACCTTAAGCGTAAGTGTACGTTCTGGAAAATGTGATGTCATAGAATAATGAATATATTATACCATCTTTAATCTGATTGCTATAGGATTTTGTTGTTAAGCACTGTTAATTCCATTCAAGATCCACTTTGATCCTCCCTTTCAAGGTCGAACCTTGAAAGGTATTGAAAGGTAATCCTTGGTTTCAGATTACCCCTTCATCTGATATAGTAAAACCATGGACATAATTGATCCCAAAGTTTTAGATTTTGCCAACCACCGCGCTGACGCGACGGAAGAAGACATCAAAACACTCTGCGAGGCTGTCATTCAGTACGGCTTTAACAGCGCATTTGTTAACCCTACCCATGTTTCCATTGCCCATAAACTCCTTGGGGACAAGGCAAAAGTGGGAACCGTCATCAGTTTCCCTCTTGGGCAGGATATCAAAAACATCAAAATCCATGCGATCCGTGAAGCCATACAGGATGGCGCGGATGAGCTGGATATTGTCCCTGACATATCCCGTATCAAAGAGGAAAAAGCCGATCTGTTTGAACAGGAACTTATTGATCTGACGGCCTCCGCTAGATCCATGCGGAAAAACATCGTCGTCAAATTCATTATCGAAACAGGACTGTTTCTTCCTGAACACTTTTTGACTGTTTTGGAGACTCCTGAAATCCAATTGGGCAAACAATGTGTTCAGCAAGCAGCAGAAAGCATCCAAAAATCAGGCGCGGATTTTGTCAAAATTTGTTCCGGTATGGGTAAACGCGGGGTGTCAGTAGACGATGTCACGTTCATTCGAACCGTCGTCAAACCGGAGATGAAAATTAAAGGCGCCGGAGGCATTGATACGAAAAAAGAGGCGCTTGACCTTCTGTCAGCCGGTGCCAACCGCCTCGGCACCTCCCACACAATAGAGATCATACACGAAACTTAGCCTCAAAAGGCCACCCCTTAAAGGGGTCTCCCTTTCAGCAGCTAATCACCTTGCAAGGTGACACCTTTAAAGGTAAAAGCTACAGATTCATTTCCAGATCGAGGTCGATTTCAGTTAGTCCGTTTTTCCTGTAGAAGGAAATGGCGCGGGTATTGGTAAAATAGCAACTCACGTACATTTTCTGATACCCTTTTTCCTTGGCCCACTCAACAGCTTTATGAATAAGGAGTGATCCGATGCCTTTGGATTGATACCCAGGCGTTACTCCCAAGTCGTTTATCTCCACACACCTGCTTTTCCGGTAGTCTATGAATCTCTCTGACAACACTATGTACCCTACTAATACTCCCGAATCCTCGGCGACAAAACACTGAGAATCCGGAGACCTAAAAATTTTGGTAAAATACTCCTTTCCTTTATCAGACATCGCCCAATCCATAATAAGATCCGGATCATATTTTACGTTATCCACAAATGCTTCCTGATTGAGCCGTTGGAGCTTTTCTATTTCATCAATTCTGGCCGGCCGGATGGTAATCATATATAAATTATTGTACCATGAAATCGAAATCTAGCTTCAAAAGGCCACCCCTTAAAGGGGTCTCCCTTTCAGCAACTAGCTACCTTGCAAGGTGACACCTTTAAAGGGGTACCTAGCTGAATTTCACGATAATCCCCTTTTCCCTCGCACGCCGAAACCCCCACGCGAAAAAAAGACAGGAAAGGATCGTATATACGAGATTAAGGATATTTGCAATAAGAAGTGATTGAACGTCAAGCGTTCCTTTTACTATCACCTGCCGCATGCTTTCAAACACATAGCTACTGGGAATAAATCTGGCGATACTCTGCATCCACCCCGGAAGGATCGATACCGGATAAAAAACCGCAGAAAACGGCATGATGATCATGATCATGGACCAGGCAAGCGACTGCACGCGGTACCCGTACTGGATGACGAGCCCAATGACTAAAAATCCTGTCCAAAGGCCCACAACAGTTAGCGTGAGAATAAACGGTATGAGGTACCACCCGAAAAGGAATATGTTAAATTGAAACAGGAGATACCCTAAAAGCGCCATGTAGACGCCGGAAAGAATGAGTTTGAGAACTCCCACGCACATGGTTGCCACAAAATATTCCGCAATGGAAATAGGGGTAGAAAGGACTGCCAATAAATTCCGATCCCAAAATTCCCGCAAAAACAAAACCCCCATCTCCTGCTGAGAGCGATAGACAAACATCCAAAACACGATGCCGCCGATGATAAAGGAGGTGATAAACGGCATGGCAGTCTCTTGCTGGCGCTGGATATAGACGGTCATGAGACCCCACAAAAGCATGTCAAAGCTCGGCCACCAGAATGAGTCCACCATGGCGCCCAAATCTTTTGGCCAGACGACCATATGGCGGTAGACTATTGCATAAATTCGTTTCAGCTTCTTAGACATGGCGCACCTCCCCGATAAAGTAGTCCTCCAGAGTCGGCGCTTCAATAGAGATCGACCCGTACTCAACGCCCTGTTTTGCCAAATCAGAGAGAAATCCGGCAATCGCATCTTCTTTGATCGATATAGTCACAGAGCGCTCTTTCACTTCTATCGGAAGTTGATGCTCTTGGCAGTAGGCCACTGTCCGTTTCTGTCCGTCTTTCATGAGAAGTTTCACTTTTGTGACATCGATGCGTTTGGCAAGACCCTCAGGCGTATCCTCGGCGATAATCTTTCCGTGATTGACAAAAATGACCCGGTCGCACAGTTCCTCTATTTCAACCATGTTGTGGGACGTGATGACAACCGTTGTTTGAAACTTTTCCTGGGCTTGGGCAATATAGGAACGTACCTGGTCGGCAATATCAGGATCCATGGAACTTGTGGGTTCATCCAAAAGGATAAGCTCGGGATTGTTGATAAATGCTTTGCATAAATTTACCCGCGCGGTGTTGCCGGAGGAAAGGTCTTCTCCGATTGTTTTTTTGTGATCCTCCATCTGAAATGTTTTCAAAAGCGTCTCGATTTTTTTCTTCGCATTTGGCACGTCGTACAAAAGCGCAAACATAGAAAGGTATTGCCACACCGTCAACCGATAGGGAATCTTTGTGTACGCGGATGCATAATTGGTACGCGCTAAAATCTCCTGCCGGTTTTTGGAAATGTCTTTCCCAAACACTTCAATAACCCCCGAAGTAGGAAGCGTAAACCCCATGATCATGGCAATCGTCGTCGTTTTGCCGGCGCCGTTGGGACCCAAAAGCCCGACGATCTCCCCTTTTTTGACAGCAAAAGAGATACCGTCCACAGCGGTAAAGTTTCCGAACCGTTTCACCAAATGATCAACAACAAGAATATCCTCTTCCATAGTGTCATAATACTACAAAGAGATTGAGATACAAAGATACAGAGAGATAAAGATATAGAGATATAAAGAGCTTAGAAGCTATCTCAAAACCTTACTTTGTCATTCTGAGTAGAGCGAAGCGAAGAATCTAGCGAAAGCGTCCCGCTTTGCGGGACTAGATCCCTGCCTGCCGGCAGGCAGGCTCTCGGCTAACGCCTCAGGATGACACGAAACCTTAGGTTTCGAAATGGGTTCTATACTGTTTCTGAAGTTGTGGTGGGAGGAGGTTCAGTCTGATTTGATTCAACTGGTAAAGTCGAGCTGGTTTCCGGAACAGAAGGAGTCTCTTCCTGAGGAATAGATTGAATTGTTGGTTGCTCTTCCGTGAGTGTTGGTTCCGGCTGCTGAAACTCCGCTGTCGTGGTTGGAGTGGAGGTCTCAGGAGGAGGTAATTGACTTGCGCTCATCTTTTTCTGATAGAAAATGTATCCTCCTGCCCCAAGAGCAATCAAGAGGCTAAATATCACTGCGGCAAAGGGGAACTGGAAGCCTCCCACAACTATAAATGTATCTGTTTTGGTCATCTGCCCGCCTTTAGCTGTACGGGAAATAATGGTAAGCTGTTTTTCGCCGTTGGTAAGTTTTTTGGGAATGGTAAACTGCCAGTTACCCAATGTATCGGCAGTCACGGTCGTGATAATCCCTTCAGGAGAGATACTGATGTCAAGCTCTGCTACCGGATCACTGGTACCGGATAGGGAAAGTGTCGGGTTGGTTTGCTTTTTTGCATTGTAAAAGGGGTCAATGGTCAAAATAGGGGCAGCAATCTTTTGCTGCATTAACAGTGGCAGTGGTGTTGGAGAAAGAGAAAGAAGCTCGGCCAGAAGCATGGGAATGATCGTTGGGGTCGGTATGGGTGTTAGTGTTGGTAACGGTCTTTCCGTAATGATCCGGATAGGGGCAGACGTCAAAGATATATACTCAGTCGGTATAGGAGTGTGTATGGGAGTTGCTGTCGCAACAACAGGGGCAACATACCCGGGAATTGGCTTGCAACCACATGAACGCACTCCGTCTCTCATAGGACCGAGGAAGGCTGTCATACCTGCTGGACATACCGGACATGTATTTCCTGCCTGACTTCTCGTCTCTCCGACATTTTGCGTCTGATAAAAATAAATTCCCACAGGAATGGCTAGGAGGAAAAAAAGAAGCGCTATCCCTTGAAAGGGGTTGAGTTTGTGTGCATGATCGTCCATACCAGGTAGTAGTTCCGCACTGCATCGTTATCACGATGCGAAAACGGAACGCATATTCATGTATTTAACGTTTCTTAAAAAAATGTACATTTTGTATTGTCAGTGTAGGTTCGCATCGTAGTGCGGAATCACTACCTGGCATACCAGGTAGTGAAGTTTCGATCTTTGCGCTATCACGCTGTCGAGACCTCACAAATCTTCATTTATTCAATACTATCGTAGTATCCAGATAGCGTTTGTTTTGTGCAAAGAATAAAAGCGTGTCGAAACTCTACTACCTGGCATGTATCTATTATGGGCATAAACAGAGAACGCAAGTCAAGGAGAATTTAACAAAAAATTACTCATTACATCATTCTTTCATTTTCTCATTCATTTGCCTGCCCGCCGACCTGTCCGCCGTAACCTTGGTGAAGGAGGAAGCCTCGGCGCAGGCGGGTCGGATTTGTAGATTTGTAGATTTGTCGGATTATTACTTCTCTCTTGCCTGGATTTTTTGGATGCGGCGCAGAAATCGTCCCTGGGGCTCAAACTGGGTATCGAAAAATGCTTCTATCATCGCTTTGGCATCTTTCTCTGACGTGTGATCCGAAGAAAGCGAGAGCATGTTTGAGTTATCATGGCGCCTGCTGTGTTCAACCACGTCTTTGTTCATGCCCAAACAACAATATATGCCTTTCACTTTATTTGCAGCAATCATTCCTCCCACCCCTGAACCGCAGATAAAAATACCTTTACTATCAATGTGTTGCAGAACAACGTCAGAAACTGCAAACACATAATCAGGAAAATCATCGGCAATATTGTAGGAAAACGCACCACAATCCCGAACATCGTGACCCTGTGAGGCAAGCCAAATTTTAAGGGATTCTTTTAAGTGGAATCCCCGGTGATCAGCACCGAGAAAGACTTTCATATTATCTGTTCTGTTGGAGCGCTATCCCCAGCGTCTCATATTTCCCATCAAGCGATCGGAATGTTTCGTCATCCAGTAGTCCTCTGCCCCAGGCAACTGCCAGATGTGTCCTGACCACCGCGACCATCCCGATCGTGTCCAACAGAATCTGTCTGCCGAACCGCTTATCCAGTCGTGAAAGTCCGTCTGCAATTTTAGCAGATAGTGAGGTTGCGCTTTCCAATACCTGTTCAACGATCTCTTTGTTGGAATCTTCAAACTCACCCTCAAACGCCTCATGCAGATCCATGAGGACAACATACGCATCCTGCCAAAGTTTGTGTTCGTGAAAGGACATACTTCTACCCCTATTCATGCTCTATCTTCCAGTAATAGTATTGTATCTCATTTCCCTGCGATTGGCTATCGTTTTGATGAGAGGAGTTTGGTGTAGAGCGCTTTGTATTCCCGCGCGCTTGCCTTCCAGGAAAAATCCCGCCGCATCACCCGCCGGACCATCGCGTGCCATTCCTCTGGATCATCCTCCCGGAGTATAATTGCTTTCCACATGACTTTACAGAGGTCCTCTACATGGTAGTCATCGAACACAAAGCCGGTTTTACCATCAACCACACTATCAGCTAAGCCTCCGGTTTTCCGAACCAAGGGAATAGCGCCGTAGCGCATCGCTATCATTTGTGTCAGACCGCACGGCTCAAATTTGGACGGAACCAACATAACATCCGACCCGGCAAATATCCTCCGCGCTAACCGCTCATCAAATGTAGAGATATAGGCGATGTGCTCACAGTTTTTGTCTATAATCTCAAGTTCTTTTACCTGTTTGGTGTCCCCAGTACCTAAAAGCACAACCTGAAACTTTTTCTGGGGCATCCTGCGGATTGCCTCAATGATAAGGTCTACACCTTTTTGTTTTGGCTCAATCCGGCCGACAAACCCGAAGAGAAGATTATCTGTTTGGGGAAGCCCGACTGCTTTTTGGAGCCTTTTTTTGTTCTCTGCTTTGCCTGCTGCCACGTCAGAAATCGAATAGGTCTCTGATAGATGTTTGTCTGTCTTTGGATTCCAGATATCCACATCAATACCATTGAGAATTCCCACCACCTTGTCGCTCCGCTTCCGGAGGATATCGTACACGTGAGGACCAAATGCGGGAGTTATGATTTCCCTTGCGTACGAGGGTGAAACGGTCGTAATACTATCAGCCCGTTCCAAACCTTCCCGAAACACGTTCACTTCCCATTTTCCAGATAATCCAATCACAGGATGGATAATCGATTTCGGAAGACCAATATCAGAAATGACATGCAAAGGAAAACTCCCCTGATACAATAAATTGTGGATCGTCAATACTGTTTTGACGGCTTTACTTTGGAGGGTACTTTTTCCTTTCCGAGACTTATTATCCTCGCCTAAAAGAACGGGTATAAGTGCCGTATGCCAGTCATTTACGTGTATGATGTCATACATATGCTGTGATAGTGCAATGTAAGAAAAAACGCACTGATTGAAAAACAAAAACAGAGGTCCATGGTATGTAAGGAGTCTTGCGTGACGGAAAAGAAGTACCTCAACTGATGTGTGCGGAATGACTGTTTGAAAAAGGAATATGAGTTCGCGCTTTCCGGCAAAGTCGACAGCAAGGGGCCCCAGACACGTAAGGTCGCGCTGGTTTATTTTCATGGTCTCATAATACGGAAGCGCAACTGTCATCATGACCCCGATTTTGGATAGCGCCACGGGAAGTGCATGGCTTACATCCCCCAATCCGCCTTTTTTATAAAACGGCACGCACTCGGATGTGACAAATAAGACCCTCATGTATCTATGATACATCATTACGAATGATAGAAGCTTAGAGGTTTAGAAGCTTAGAGGCTTAGTTACTTAGTATTAAAGAAGTGGAGAGGATCTTTTCGTAGGCGCGCTCATATCCGTCAACCATTTTCTCAACGGTAAAATGCTCCTCAACGTGTTTGCGGCACGTCTGTCGGTCAATTTCTCCGATTCTTCGTATTGCCTCAACCAACCCGTCAATCCCCTGTTTTTTGACGACCCACGTCCCCTTTCCCGGCCGATCCTCATTATCAGGGTCAATGATGAATCCTGTGATCCCGTCTTTGACGATTTCCGGGATACTCCCCCTGTTGTAGGCAATGACCGGAGTACCAGAGGACATTGCTTCAATCATGACAAGTCCAAACGGCTCTTCCCATTTGACCGGCATGAGAAGCGCTTTTGCTCCCTGGTAATACCGGTAGAGCAGGTACCGCTCCATAACCGGAACATAGCTAACCGCAGCATTATCAATATGAGGAGAAATACGCTGTTCCCAATACGTCCGATTTACATCAGTATCAAGGTACCGCTGTCCCACCAGATACAACGGATCGTTTGTTTGAAACGATGCGGCAATCGCATCATCCTGCCCTTTTGTCGGAATGATTCTGCCCATAACCGCAAGATACCCATGAGACGTCGGGCTATAGGGAAATACGTCCATCCGGATTCCATGCGGAACTGTCGCAATAAAAGGAGCAGTCGCGTCACCCCGCTGGGCATTGGTAAGTGTCACAAAAAAACAGTTTCTGTGTTTGGAAAGGTCATACACCGCATCTTTGTATTTCCCAGAGATCGGATCATGGAGCGTTATGACAAAGCGGCATGTGGAAGGCGACGCAGTGATCAAGGGCTCCATAAAAAGCACCTGATGGAGATGATAAACGTCAATCTTCTGTTTTATGCCATACGAAATCATTTTTTGAAAGAGTGTCGCCTCATCCTCATGGACTTTTTTCTCATATAAATCCGCAGGCATGGTCTCTTCAACGACACTCGTGGGCTCAATGCCAAAATCGCAAAGCGTTGCTTTGGTTTTGGAATACTTTGAGGCAAATAAATAGACGGAGTGTCCTTTATCAACCAATCCGTCTGCCAGATCCGCAACCATGTGTTTCGGCGCATGGATGGAACGCTCCTTGGGAGGAACCGGACGAGTAGGAGTAGTCATGAGACCGATTTTCATGGATGAAGAAGCGGCAATACCTCTTTTTTGACAATCATACGGAGCGAATATTGGTTCACGACTTTCCGGTAAAAGTACGCTTGCGGAAGCTTTTTCATGGTCGAGAGAATATAGTCTGCTACCCTCTTGGGATCGTTTTCCAAAGAAAAGTAGTTGATGTTGGTAGTACCGACTTCCCTGAAAGGCGGGATATCCGAGGCAAAAATTGGGGCTCGGATGAGTCCTGCTTCCAAAAGGGGCAGTCCAAACCCTTCGATAGAGCTTGTTAACAAAAGAAAATCCGACATAAGGTATGCTTCCGGCATAGGAATCCGGGCGTCGGGTTTTTCTGATACGTTTTCCCGAAAAAACTGTTCAAGGAAAAAAACGTGCTTTTCCAGATGATGTTCGGCAACCAACTTCTGCAGTTTGTCAAAGTAGGCAATATTTTCCGCCCGTTTCCTGTCGATATTAGCAGTCAGGATCAATTTGAAATTAATACCTTTCTCAACCATACACCGGGCTATCTCAATGCCGTACTCAATTTTTTTCCTCGGAACTGCCCGCACCGGAATAAGGCCAATAAGGTCGCTGTTTAACCCATCAATGTACTCATAAAATTGGCGCATGACCGGTGACAGACCGAGAAATTTCGGGATGTCCAGACCGTTGGGAATCATAAAAACTTCAGGAGGAACCGGTCTGAGGGCACGAATCAGATTTTGTTTCAAAAACTCAGACACGCAAACATACGTCATCTCTTTGTGTGATGTGACCAGAAGATTCCAGGGAAAATTCGCAGTTAATTTCTTATCCAGATGAAAATTCGGATCATCAAAAAAAGCTGTATCGTGAATCCATGCGATAAATTTGACGTCAGGAAGATCCCGCATAAGTTTGACGATGACCGAGGTAAGAGCGAGATTGTAGTGCCTAGTCATGATGTTGTGGACGATCGCCACACGAATGTCATTGCTAAGAAGATACCGTTTGATTTTTGTGTAGAGACTTTTCTCAAGCTGGTAAAACCTTTTGGAAATAATCCCTTTTTCCAGCTCCTGACGGACTTTGGATACCAGAGGGTTACTGGCGCTTATTTGCCGAAAGACATGAACTGGAATATCTTTCCGAAATTGCTTACCGCTCCCGACCAGTAGATCCACTTTATAATTGTAGAGTCTGAAAAGCCGTGCATGATCGCGGATGATGATGTCAACCCCGGATATCGTCGGCGGACCGGAAAAATGCATAACCGCAATATGGGGTTTTTTCCCATTATTTTTCCCATTATTGGTTGCGGTCGGAAGCATTGGGAGTGATGATCCATTAGCTTGACCCATAAAAATTTTATGTATGGTAGATTGTATTTCCATACTTCCCCCGAGCAATCACATTTCCATATACCTTTTCATACCCGTCAACCATTAAAGAAACAGTAAACAACCGTTCGACTCGATCCCGGGCGGACTTTCGCATTGCTTTGTATGATCCTTCATCAAGTGATAAAAGGTTCCGAAGCCCTTTTTCCATGTTGGCAATTCCCACATCGTCTTGTTGCCAATTTGATATCGGTTGCTTGCTATCCCACACACTTCCCTCAACAATATACCCGGTAACGTTGTCTTCTATCACCTCCAGAGTGGATCCAAAATGTGTCGCAATGACCGGCGTCCCGCATGCCATAGCCTCAACCATCACCAGTCCGAATGGTTCATGCCAGCGGATGGGAAAAAGAAGGGCGAGTGCATTTTTTAGAAATTCACTGCGCTCGTTTCCGGTTAATTCACCCATAAATTGAACTGTCGTATTGTCTATCTCAGGTTTTACCCACCTATCGAAAAACGGCTGGTCTATGGGGTCAATTGCCGCGGCAATTTTGAGAGGAATCCCGACTTTCCGGGCTATCTTTATTGCCTCAACCACTCCTTTTTTCGGCGTAATTCGGCCAAACCATGCCAGGTATTTCCCTTTTTGGTCATTATAAGAAAACTCATTGATGTCAACCCCGTTGTAGACAGTTGAAACGTAGTTAAGCTCCGGGAGACCTTTCCTTTGACAGTTACTTATGGAAACAAACGGAAGGTGAGAACAGAGTTTGTATGCCTGCTGTTTCCCTTCATCTATTTCTCCTTCAACCAAGGTTCCATGAATAGTGTGGACATACGGTTTATTGATAAGCGACCCAAAAAACAGCGTCATCGGATCATGGGAATGGATGATATCAAAGGAAGATGCAGCTGCAAATGCAGGGAATGTATGGAGGAGGGTCGTAAATGCGTTTCCCTTTTTATACCCGTCGTTGCCGATTGCCTTTTTATAATACGAAGATAATGTGCTACTGGTTTTGCTGTCGCCTGTAGCAAACAGCGTGACTTCATGACCGCGCCTCACCAGCTCTTCGGTAAGTTCTGATATGATCCGTTCAATACCGCCATACCCTGTTGGCGGAACCGCAACCCATGGAGGAGCAATTTGGGCTATACGCATAAAGTTAATTATCTCGAATTTTTTTTGTAAACACAAGCCAAACAAACTGAAGAAGTGCCATCTGCTGTTTCAGCTTCCATGGTTCTCTCATCAAGCGCCAGAGGAATTCCGCCATACAGGATCAAGACCGTGAACGAAAAATAAAAGTTCTTCTTGACAAGAAACACTAACCTCTACTATACTCGACTCACGTTGCCCGAGTGGCAATTTTTTTTGGAAGGAGAAAGATATGGTATATAACCTTAAGGAAGATGAACGAATACTCGGAGATAGAGAATATATTAGAGAACCTTCTTTTGGAGGTTTACTTCCTCCTGCTAGTCATCTCGCATTTCTTAAAAGATACGAAGGATACTCTTTAGATTTATATCAGGTAAGGTCTCACCTTGTGGGTGAATGGGTTGTTGATCCAAGAGCAGAAGAATCCTGGTGGAAAAATATCGGAAAACCAGTCATTCCAGCGAGACCAAAACAAACTCATGACCTTCGGAATCAAAAAACAGAAGCACAACAACAGCTTGAGAAGTGGCAAAATGAACTTAATGATCCAAATGCTTTCCTTCTTATAGTTCCGACAGGTCTGAATATAGCAAATCAAAAAGGATGTCTTTCTTGCCCTGTACGACCACAAGATCTTCTTAAAAGTTCAGAAGATTTAAAAAATGAAATGCAAACTGAACAAAATGAAGTTCTCAAAAAGTCCTTAGAGTATGCATTTACGGCTGTAATCAAGAATAACAGATTTTAATTAGTACCGGTCTTGAATCTAGCTGTTGCTACAAGGAAGACAAACTCCAAAAGTGCCAGTTGGCGTTTTATTCTCCACGGCTCCTGAAAAAGCCGCCAGAGCCATTCAAATCCCATTTGTTGAACAACTTTTGGCGCGCGCGCAATTTTTCCCGCAAGCATATCAAATGCCCCGCCCACTGCCATCACTACCAAATTACTATATACACCGTGCAAGGTGACACCTTTAAAGGTATGCTTCAAGGCTTCCATCAGATACTCCTGCTTCGGAGCACCAAGGCCGATAAAGACAACACGGATATTCCGACTTCGGATGACGCGAATTAGTTCTTCAATAATTGACGGATTCATATGCATTGTATCAGTCAATTCCAGACCGTCCATGGCGACACCGTCCAAGTTCGGTATGGATTTTTTCAGTTCCGAAAAAGCCCGGTTTGCCACTCCCCCTCTCCCTCCATACAAAAGCACCCGCATGTCTTTTTCTGCAGCGAATCTGCAAAGGTCAATCATAAATTCACGGCCGGGAATTCTCACCAGAGATGTTTTCTGTCCTCTGCCTTCTGTTTTCCGAATTCTGTTTATTCCCCACACCAGTCCTGCGCCGTCTGGCAGGGCTATATCAGCTTCATTCAGGATATTCCTGAATTTTTCATTTTTTTGCGCCAATACAATCTGCTCCGGATTGGGAGTCACTATTTGAACAATAGATTGGGAGATGGGTAGGTGGGTAGATTTGACGCTTAGACGTTTAGAAAGAAATGAAAGGATGGCCTGCTGGGAAGACGTGGTGACGGAAACGCCGAGGATGGAGGTTTTGGATAATGTCATAAGTCGATACGGTGTCTAATCTTTATTCATTCTGCAATAATATAGAGAAGGCTTTTGAGTTTACCATCAATTTTTGAAACGAATCTTTGATCATTCGGAGTTGTCCATAAAAAAATTCTAACACCAGCTTGTTTGGTTCCAACTTTGCAGATGACTTGCTCATACCCATCAAAAATGGTAAACCCCTCTTCAATTCCAGTAACATCATATGGTCCAAATCGCTCTGTTTCATCAACTTCAATCCGATGATCAACCCCCCAATTAAATCCAGTTGTATTAACTTCAATGCGTGCAACCATGTATTATTTTCTGCTTACTGTCCGTTTGTATAATTCTATATTTTCAATAGCCATTCCCGTACCGCGGACGACACAAAGGAGCGGGTCTTCTGCCACATGGCAGACAACTCCGGTTTCTTTGGTCATCAGTTTATCAAAATTGGTCAAAAGTGACGTGCCACCTGCCATGACAATCCCTTTGTCGATAATATCCGCTGCCAACTCGGGGGGCGTGTTTTCCAATACCTGCTTGACTGCGCCGATAATCTGCTGCAAAACAGGCATGATCGCCGTCGTCACTTCTTTCCGTGTCAAAGTAATCATTCGCGGCAGTCCCGATATTGCATCACGACCCCGAACCTCCATGGACTCAGAAATCGGAGGTCGGAGGTCGGAGGTCGGATTCACGCCTTCTGCCATCTGACTTCTGCCCTCTGCTTTCTGTTCTCTCTCTTCCCTAATCGCATCCCCGATCGTCAGTTTTATCATCTCCGCCATCCGCTCGCCGATAAAGAGATTATACTGCCGTTTCACATACTGCGCGATTGCCTCTTCTATTTTGTTTCCCGCTACCCGGGCGCTCCTGTGTACGACAACGCCGCCAAGAGATATGACTGCGGCCTCAGTCGACCCGCCGCCCACATCCACAATCATATTGCCTGAAGCTTGAGCGATGGGAATTTTCGCACCAATTGAGGACGCAAGCGGTTCTTCGATAATATAAACAACTTTAGCACCAGCTGATAAGGTGGCATCCATCACAGCCCTGCGTTCAACTTGCGTAACCCCAGTAGGGACGCAGATCATGACTTCCGGCTTGAAAAACCGGTTTTTCCCGACGGTACGGTCAATAAAATAGGAAAGCATTGCCTCGGTGATCCGGTAGTCAGCTATCACTCCGTCGCGCATGGGACGAGTCGCAGTGATGTTGCCGGGAGTTCTCCCAAGCATTTCCTTGGCTTCATTGCCCACAGCCACTACCCGATTGTCATCCACCGTCACGGCAACGACCGTCGGCTCGTTGAGCACAACTCCTACTCCAGCAAGCCAGACAAGGCTATTTGCCGTACCGAGATCAATGCCGATACGCTTTGTTAATCCAAACATATATAAAACAGTTTGTGGCGCCGTCCGCCATAAGACGCTCCGTGAGCCGTGTACGAATAGTACGCAAAGGCGAACGGTAAGTCTAGGCGGGCAGGGCAAGCCAGACAAGAGAATTCGCCGTACCTAAATCTATTCCTATTCTTTTAGTAAAACCCATCATATGTTGTGTTTGCAGCCTGCCCCGTAGACGCGACACCGTGACGCGTGGACGTAGACCACGGGAACGGCGAGCGTTCTACCGAGGTGCCGAGATCAATGCCGATACGCTTCGTAAACATAAAAAAAGTTCGTAAAGTAAAAAGTTGTTGAGTTATTGAGTTCTACATCTATACTTTATGAACTTTCAACTCAATAACTTTATAAACTTGAATTGTTTCCATTTTATCACACATCATCGTATAATACGGGTATGGCGATTAAAAAAATCCAGAGCATCCTCTTGTCCGTCGTCACCCTTATCATCATCATCGGAGCGTCGCTGACGGTCATTGCCTACGGACGCGGGTACCGGCTGGACCTGAATAATAAGTCATTCGGAACCACAGGCCTGATTGCTGCAACATCCGACCCCACAGGAGCCCAGCTTTTCATCGACGGAAAACCGAAAAGCGCAACCAACACCAACCTCAATATCGCACCAGGCTGGTACACGGTCACAGTTGTTAAAAATGGCTATCAGCCGTGGGAAAAACGCGTGCGCGTCCAGGGCGAAGTACTCACCCGTGTGGATGCAATGCTTTTTTCAGCAAATCCTTCCCTTTTTGCTCTGACCACCAGCGGGGTCATGAACCCAACGCTTTCTCCGGACGGCACGAAGCTTGCGTATGTCGTACCGGAGATCCAGCAAGCAACAAATGGCGCACAAATGGTATCACGTGCCGGTGTGTGGGTATTGGACCTGTTGGATAAACCGTTGGGAATGAACAGGGACGCCCGGCAACTCCTCAAACGCGAACAACTCGATACCGACGAAGGAGTCTTGACTTGGTCGCCGGACAGCAAACAACTCCTTTTAAGTACGTATACAGAGGAGGCATATCTTTTAGAAAGTGATAAATTCAATGATGCACCCAAGCCGCAGTTTGACATAACGCTCCTTCAAAAAGATTGGGAAGAACTGAGGATCTCAAAAGAAAAAGAAAAGCTCATGTCTCTCAAAGATGAAGTGATGAATATCGCCACATCGTCCATGAACATTTTGTCTTTTTCTCCTGATGAAACGAAAATTCTCTATGAAGCAAGCCGCAGTGCAACGCTTCCCACAATCATAAGTCCTCCCCTTATCGGCACCAATCCAACGGAAGAAGTGCGCGACGTAAAATCCGGAAATATCTATGTGTATGATATTAAAGAAGACAGGAACTACGTTATTGATGACAGAAAACAGAAGGCAGAAAGCGGAAAAAATCTTCCGTCTTCCGTCATCAGTCCTCTGTCTTCCCCAATCCAGTGGCTCCCTACATCCCGGCATCTGGTCATCACCAGCAAAGACAAAGTGGAAGTGATGGATTGTGACGGAACGAACAGGAAAACCGTCTATGCCGGACCGTTTTGGGACGGATTTGTCGCGCCCTGGAGCAACGCCGGACGCTTGGTTATTTTAACAAACCTCAACCCCGCAGCTTCTGCTATCGGTAACCTCTACGCGGTGAATATCAGATAAATCTTATTTTTTAAAAACTATTTTTCAAATTTCAAATGAGAAACAACCTATAATCTTATGTTGTTGATTTGGTAACATATTATAAGAAAATATAAGTTTTCTTCTTCCATGTAATCTATCTAATCCTCTTTTTTGATATTTACAATTCTCGCATGGATTTTCCACAAATCCTTCCCGTCGAGGTGTTTCTACTGGTAAAAAAACTGAAGTTTCAACTTCAGATACAGCACAAAACGCTGTTTTTGGAACGAATACCTCACCTTCTACAAGGTCACTCATAAAATATCCCTCATTTTTCTCTTTCTGCTAAATAAAACTTCAGTCGGGGTAGCCAGATTCGAACTGGCGACCTCTTCGTCCCGAACGAAGCGCGCTACCAACTGCGCTATACCCCGCGTTTCCTTCATATTGTACGTAAAGAGATGGTAGAATACAATCAGATATTGTCCCCGTAGCTCAACGGATAGAGTAGAGGTTTCCTAAACCTCCGATATAGGTTCGATTCCTATCGGGGACGCAAAAGCGAAGTTACGCTTGGTGGCACCTTGATCGGAAAAAATACTTATCACTGTAACCCCCATACCCCTGACTTGTTCTAGTATTCCTTGCATCACTATCGTTTCACCGTGCCGTTGTAATTCTCTTACCCCCGGATCAAAAAATTCGGGATGTTTTTTATACCATAGTTCGATAATATTGGGATCATTTTCTAAGCTCGAACGCTTTACGGCAGTGCTATAATTATACTGTTCGGCAATCTGAAGTACTTCTATTGGAGTTTTGCTTAGCAATTCATCAACTGTTGGCATGTTAGGTATCACCTCTTTTCAATAAAAATCGCCTGACTGACTAAATAATTCAGGCAGTTTATTTCAAGGTGTCTTTACTCATTTGCTCTATCGGCCTTTGTGATAGGCAGTATACTATAAAACGAGACGTCTTGCTACCAGTTGCGGGATTGGCGAATATTTCCTCATAGTAATCGCCTCAATTTTACGGTATAATAGGCCCTATGAATTTATCGTTCCGGCCTCAGAATATCCCGCCCGAAGAGCGTCCCATCCAAGTCATTTTAGCCTCACAATCCGTTGGAAGAAAATTTCTTTTGGAAAAACTCGGCATCATCTTCCGCACACTCATCACTCATGTGAATGAAGAGGCAATCATGAATAAGGATCCGTTTAAAACGATCAGAGCCCGCGCTGAAGCCAAAGCGCAGGAAGTCGTCAAAAACCCCAGGCTCTATAATCTCCCTCCTGAAGGACGGATGCTTCTCATCGCTGCAGACTCCATGGCAGTACTGGGCACAACTGCGTATGGCCGGACGCATGATAAAGAAGAAACAAAAGCACAGCTCAAAAGCCTCATGGGAAAAACCCATGTCTTTGCCACAGCTATGACGATCGTATTTATCAACAACGGTATCGTGAAAAAAACATGGGAAAGCCTCACAAAAACCAAAGTCACGATGAAAAAGATGGCTCCGCCGGAGATGGAAGCGTACGTCAACCGATATGACTTTTCCCGCTTTGCCGCAGGCTACTCGATCAACGAAGCCCCGTGGGATTTTATCAAAAAAATCGACGGCTCCTATACCAACGTCATCGGCCTTCCCTTCGAAGAACTCCTTCCGGTTTTGAGGAAATTGGAGATTGTGAAGTAAAACCTACGCAGTTGGGTCCATATCCGTAGCAACTCGATGAATAGGACTCGTATCAACTAGATGAATTAATGTATTAGGAGAAACATTTTCGCGATTATGTGTCAATGCATTTTGTGTGTCTGTTTGGATTCCAACTAATTTCCAACTTTGCTCTAGCTGGTTTACATCGCTTCTCAAACCCGTTACCTCTACTCCACCAGGAAACAGTTCTCTTACAGCAACAGTTCCTTCTATTTCTATCTGCGCACCTTGACCATCTTCTTTAATAACATGAAATATTTGCATATTGTCCTCCTATTAAACAGACACTTTTATGTAAAAATAAAGACGCTCTTCCACAGTTAATTAATATTGTTTTAATAAACTGTTTTATCATGGAAGAGAACAAAAAGAAAAGTCTGTAGTTTTATTTTGCAATCTGCTATAGTAGATAATTGGGGGATGTGAAAAATGCAATTAAATTCAAGGCTAAGCCTTGAATTTCTCCAGCGCCCTGATACACTCTTTATAGATGCGCCCTCTCCAATTTGTTTCAAATGGGTATTATCACATATTTAACCGTGGTGTTGACAAACGGAGAATTTTCCTCAGGTACGGTCACTACACCCGCTTCATCCACAGCATCCGTGCACTCCTCGACACAGGAAGTGCGACGGAACCATCTCTAAAAAATCAAGGCTTAGCCTTGAAATATAAAATCGATATTCTTTGCTATTGCCTCATGCCGAACCATTATCACTTTCTCCTACGGCAAATCAGAAAAAATGGCATTACAGAATTTATGCACCATCTCAATACCAGTTATACAATGTATTTCAACAAAAATAATGACCGAATTGGTCGACTGTTTGAATATACATTCAAAGCAAAAGAAATAGATTCTGATGAACAACTCCTTCATGTCTCCCGCTATATCCACCTCAATCCACTCATAGGAAATATTGTCAAAGATCTCTCATTGTATCCGTGGTCATCCTATCTTGAATACATTGGGGAACGAGAGGAAACATTTTGTCAAAAAGAAATAATTCTTTCTCATTTTGGAAACGATCCGAAAAAATATGAAATGTTCGTGAATAATCAGATCGCGTATGCGACATTGCTCCATCAAATCCAAAACGAAGGCAAAGAGGAAAGCCTCTATCTATAAATACCATCCCAACGCTCTAAAAAATTTTAAGGCTTAGCCTTGAAATAGGCTATCCGAACACTTCGTCTTTTCCAAACAACAGTCCGATTTCTTTTTGTGCTGCCTCAACAGAATCTGACCGGTGGACGACGTTTTTGGGTTTGCTTTCCCCAAAATCTTTCCGGATTGTTCCTGGCAAGGCCTCCAAGGGGTCAGTCGGACCGCAGATGTCAAACGCCTTTTGGATGGCACCCTCACCGGATAAAACGATCGCAGCAACAGGGGTTGCCATCATTTGTTTACAGACATCCGCAAAAAACGGCTTATCTTTATGGTGCGCATACCACACGTCAAGAATCGGCTGGGTTAATTGAACCATTTTCAAACCAATGACGGATAAACCGGCTTTTTCAAAACGCGTAATAATTTCGCCGGTGATGTGCTTCTGCATGCCATCAGGCTTTATAAGAACAACGGTTCGTTCGACCATAGGGTTCTCCTTTCTACAAAGAATACTACAAATCCGACTCGCCTCGCTGAAGCTTCGGCGAAGCGGGCAAATGCCATAAATCCGATAAATGAATAACGTAAATGATTTAATAATTACAATCATTCAATCATTCATTTGTTTATTTGTGACATTTGTAGTATTTGTCGGATTTATAATTTTAATACTTTAATAAGTTTTTCGTCCTGTCCGCGTTTCCATACGACCGCCAAATTCAGGCATTTCTGAACAACATATTTTTTGATAAGCGCGCCTATAGCTTCTTTGGTCACTTCTCCAATTTTTTCAAAGAACTCATCAATGGTGAGAATGGGTAGGTGCCTTAGTTCCTGCTGTCCGTAGTACTCTGCCATGAATTCCGGATCTTCGGTTTTGAAAGAGATCATCGTGAGAAGCCGCTTTTTGGCAACAGCCACTTCCTTTTCAGTGACGCCTTTGTCTACCGCCTTTTTCAGCTCATCGATGATAGCCGAAACCGCTTCCCCTACTTTTTCCGTCGCTACCCCTGCGTAGATCGACCAATACCCCACGTCATCCCAGTTGTCCGATCCGCTCCGGATTGCGTAGCAAAGCCCGCGTTTCTCCCGAATTTCTTTAAAAAGACGGCTCGTGAAGGATACGCCAAACAAAAGGTTAAAGACATTCCAAGAAAACCGGTCTTCGCTCCCCCGGGAAAACGTCCGAATACCTAGAGTCAAATGCGCTTGTTGGGCGTCTTTTTTGGTGACAATAGAAAGCGCCGGTTTCTCCTGCCTATCAATAACTTTTTTATAAGCCTCTTTAAGGCACTTCCTTTGAGAACCATTACTAAACCATTCCTCTGCCTGTCTTTTAATATTTAATATTTGATTTGCCTGCCCTGAGCTTGCCGAATGGGTATTTTTGATATTTCCTGCCTGCCGGCGAGGCAGGGATTTTTGATATTTGATATTGCCTGCGAGCACTACTACTATGCGTTCCGGAGTATACATTGAATCGTGATACTCTCGCAGCGTATTTGCATCAGATGAACGCAGGCTTTGCTCCTCCCCGATCACCCGCATCCCGAGCGACGTTTTTGGATACATGAGCTTTTGAAATTCTTCGCTGACACGAACAGGTAAGTCATCTTCGTACCGTTTCATTTCCTCCAAAATGACATCCCGCTCTTTTTCAACATATTGCTCCTCCAAACGCGGATAGAGGGCGAACTCTTTGTTTAATTCCAGCGCCTCTTTCCAATCCGACGCCATCAGTTTATTGTGGAAACTCGTGATATCCACATCCGTATAGGCGTTTTGCAAGCCCCCCATCCGTTCGATAAAGTTGACATCATCAGTCGTCGGGTACTTTTTGGTACCCTTAAACACCATGTGTTCTAAAAAATGAGAAACACCGTTGATCTGGGGGCTCTCATATCGGCTTCCGACTTCCACCATGACAGAGGTTGCAACACTCTCAACGCTCTCCATAGGCACAAGGATCAGCCGCGTTCCGCCTGGAAAGACCGTTTTGTCATACGGATGGATATCGCTCATGAGGCTAATCATACCAGATTTTAAGAAAAATTATTATGAGGAATGTATGTCGAACTGGGAATTGACAAGGGAGAAAGAAGATATGTATGCTGAATATATATATGGGGATACAGAATACCTCTGATACTTCAGTTCTTACAGGTTTATCAGCCAGTCCTGTACAGGATTTCTTAAAAAATCCTCCTCCTACGGATGCTCCTTCGCCCGATTCCCCTCCAATCCCTCCTCCTCAACCAACGCCCTCCTCCGCTAGTACCCCATTTACCGAAGATGACCGAAACCAAATAGGAACAAAGTTGACTATTGCGATTGGTACTGCATTTAAAACCGGAGACTTAACTACGGAAGAGCAGCTCCACGAAGTATCTGAAGATATCCTTACCATTATTGACCAAATTAAAACTCATCGTGAACTTATTGAGGTTTTAACCGCTCTTACAGAAAAATGGCCATTCTTTTCCTCTATTCTAAAAGCAGAATCAACACAGGGACAAGCTGTAGCGGACATTAAGGAGACATTCAAGCGGCGTGAAACTCCGCCGCAAACAATAAATCCATAATATATATGGCAGGAGAAGCACCAACAAATGTCATCCTCGGTCAACTTGGACAAGAATCCAGAAATGTCGTTCTGAAAGGAAGTGCTGGTCCACAACCAGAAATCAGCAAAAAAGTTCAAAAAAGAGTAGATGCGTATTTAAAGGCAGATAAAGAAACAAATTTCAGAGAACAGCTCATTGAAACAGTCGAGGATCTTCAGGATAAAAGCGGCGACTTTCTCCGGGCAAAAGACAAATATGCGTATGACAGTCATCATGACACAATACAACGGCTTGTAGATGAAAATGTTCTGGAACATGCAGACATTGCTGATGCAGAAGACCGAAGCACGAGAATAGCCGAGGCAGAACCTATCATTGACGGGCTTATAAAAGGATTTAACGGGCTTGAGAAAACTGAACAGGATACCATCGTTAATGTCCTCACAAAACGGTTCAAGACGACAGACCTCGGTTCCAAATATCTCCAAAAAGACCCAAATGTAAATTTAGAACCAGTTGTAAGAGAAATGCTCCGGGCAGGCCTCAACCCCAATGAAATTCATATCCTTCATAAAGATTATGAACAATGGATTGATTCTGCCAATGCCGATCTGGATCCCCTTCATCAAGAAATAAAATCTATACAGACAAATCATGTCAAGATTCAGGAACAAACAGCTGAATTGGGTAAGAAAATGAAAAAAACCGATGCAACGATTGCTGAGAAAAAAGCGGAACAGGAAGATTACACACAAGCAGGCGGAAAAAAATATAAAGAAATTGAAACTCTGGAAAAAGGAGGTGCAGGACAAGAAAGTGAGACTGATCGAAAAGCCGACATAGAAACACTTACGGATGAGCTTGACTATATTGAAAGACAATTAGAAGCAAGACGGTCTGCACTCGTGCAGGCCATAGAAAAACAGACCGGAGCACCCGCCACCGGTTTACTCTTAGATGCATTACTTACCAAATACCTAGGAATGAATATTCCCACAGCAGCTTCCGGGCCAGATATTAAAGCACTCGATAGCGAAGTAAAAACACTCAGTTCTGAACGTAGTTCCAAAACAAGAAAGTTAGGAGCATTACAGGAGAAACAACAGAAACTGGAGGATCTTCGAAATAAACGCGACGAATACCCGGAGACACTAAAGCAACTGGAAAAAGAAAAAGTGCAGCATGAAGAGGCACAAGCTGAGTTAATGGAGATTTATAACATAAGCGAACAACAAATGGCAAGTACACTGAAAAAATTTGCAGTTTTTGAAGACCGCCTTACGGCTACCATGGAACGGGAAATAATAGACAAGTTGCTAAAAAGACATAATAATATTTTAGCTGAAATTGCAATCCAACGATTGGAAAAGGCAATGACCGCTGTGAATGAAGACCGCATGCAAGAACTTCGGGAATTCCTCAATAATCGATGGTTAACTATGGATCCAACTGGAAGACAACGCGTCCGGAGAGGAATCGGAAAAGCGGCCGGCTATATTATCGGAGTTCCGTTAGATGTAACTTTTGGACTTGGTGGAAGGAATATTCAAAACTGGATTGAAAACAGATTCCGTGGGAAAGAATTTGAAATCCGATATAAGACAACACAAATTGAACAGGATTATCAAAATGCACTCCTTCGACCAGGTGATAATTATGAAAATATTGACGGTGTTATCCGGGAGGCATATAAAGATCCTAATAATACAAAGGACCCCTACGCTGAATGGAGACTCATAAGCAAAGATGAAAAACAACGTCAGCAACTAAGGGCATCATTTGCCGTGGAACTTAATGTGACACGACAACAAGCGTTTAATGGCCGGATACCGACTGAACTTGAACAGCGTATCCTTGCTACTCAACCCTGGACCGAAGAGCTTATTAAAGCCGGTGCGATCGGAAATCCGGAATTCATGGAACAAGTAAATGAATCAGTTCCCGATGTAACAGCAGAGGCAATCAAGAATAACGACCCGCAGGCGATAACAAAAGTTAGGAATGCTGCAATACGTGACCGCGCTCTTTTCCTCCTCATGTTCGGACTTGGCGCTACCCAAGCTCTCTCACAGATTCAAAAAGAAGGAACACCGCAACACGCGTAAAAATCTCTTCTTTTAAAATGTAGGTTCGCCCTCTATACTAATCCTATATGTCCCCAGATGATATCCGCAAAGAAATTGAACTTAAAGTTGTCGAGATGTTGAAGGCCCGGCTCTCTGACGGGACGATGAGTGAGGATCGCAGCAAAACCATTTCCAAAATCGTTCTGGACCTTCTCCAGCCGGGGATGAGTTTAACAGACCTTTATAAGGCAATCATGAAACTGGATGATGAGTGCCCGGAATTGTCCCCAATCGTTCTCCCTTATGCAAAGCAGTATGAAGAGGCGATCACCCAAAAAGCCACCACGGCAGTACGGGATTATATCCGTGTGGGAAAATATAACGCCGCGGTTGATTTAGCAAAAAAAGTAGCAAGCCAGGATGTGGAACTGACACGTGGATCCCCATAACATCGACGTGTCATCGCGAGGATCCGCCATCCGCCAGCTGGCGGAGACGTGGCGATCCCTCAAATAAAATAAAGATTGCTTCGTCGCTCCACTCCTCGCAATGACAAAAAAATATTCTTCTCCATTTGATTTCTATAGGATATTCTGATACACTCCACAAACTCTAAGACGAATATGACCAATACGACCCGCCTTCGCCAAGGCTTCCACCTTCGTCCCGCAACGCGGGACTTCGGCGGACAGGTCGGCGGGCAAGCAAATATGACGCAAAACTTTTCTCGATCACTTCCCCTCCCTCCATGGCCACCTAAACGAAGAATTTCAGGCCGGATGATCGGCATCGGCTTCATCGCACTGGCTCTCGGCGGGGTGACGCCGTCATTTTTGCCGGTTGCGGCTCTTGAATCTTCCTATTATATAAACACCGTAAAACAGCTGGTCCGACAGCAAAAAGAGGCGGAAAAACCGCTTCCGGCCGCGGTCCCGGTCACATTTAACCCCCTTGTTGCCCCTGATGGATCGGATATCGTGCCTCTGGACTCTCAATTTGGCATCGTCATCCCCAAAATCGGCGTCAATGCCAGGGTAATCCCGAGCGTCAACCCCCTCAAGGAGGATGAATATGCAGAAGCCTTAGAAGAGGGTGTTGCACACGCCTCCACCTCGTTTTTCCCCGATGAGGAAGGAGTCGTCTACCTGTTTTCCCATTCCACCAACTATGAGTGGTTTACTAAGGACCTCAACGCCATTTTTTACCTTCTCAAAAACCTCGAGGCTGGCGACCTGATCGTGGTCAGCTACAAAGGAGGCCTGTATACCTATAGGCTCACGGAGAAACGCGTGGTCAAACCCTCGGAGATCTCCTACCTCCAGCCGATTGCCGGCGACCGGAAACTGATCTTACAGACCTGCTGGCCTCCTGGACAAACAAGCGAACGGTTACTCCTCATCGCAGATTTAATAGATAGACAACCGCGGTAAGACAAGCCCCGTCAAGCCGCTCCGTAAGCCGTGGGAGTTTATCCGCCTTTGGCGGAAATAGTACTGAAAAGCCGAACGGTAAGGCTCTATCGGGGCTGGCCGCCGGGAAGCACAGCTGAAAGACTCCTTTTCCTTGCGGATCTCATCGACAGAGAGGAATAACAGAATGGCAAGACAAGCAAGGCCAGCAACTCGGGCAAGACAAGAAAGAGAGTTGAGAGCTTAGATATGGGCTCCGGAGCAGATTAACCCCTTGACATGAATTGTGTTATAGGCTATAGTTCCTCCTACTGTTTGACGCTAGGGTATCTAGCGTTTTTTTATCACTATGAAAAAACTTTTTTCTTTTCTTTTTCTATTTTCTATTTTCTATTTTCTATTTTCTATTTTCGTACACGAAGTACTTGCTGACAGTTACGGCTCCTATGGCGGAGGCGGCACGCCGACGGATCTGGTTATCAACAAAGAAGTAAAAAACCCGATTACGAACGTGTATGTAGAAAATCTTGGCAGCATTGATCCAACGTTTTCTCCGGGCGCAACAGTAACATTCCGATTGGTCATCAAAAATGGCAGTGGCGAAACCATGAACCCGGTCACTGTCACAGACCAACTCCCCGACTATCTTTCATTTGTTTCAGCAACCGTCCCTTCCTCAACAAATAAAGGCGGCAACAGCGTTATGTTTACGCTTGATAATATGATCGCCGGAGAATCCCGAACCATAGAGGTATCTGTAAAAGTAGCTGATAAATCTGCGTTTCCGGTAAACCGATCAATGTTTTGCGTCAGCAATTACAGTAAAGTGACAGCACCTGCCAGACCCAATGGCGATGATGACACAGCTGAACTTTGTATTACAACCGGTCCGGGAAACCTGCCCGTTGCCGGAGTCAATGATGTGTTTGCCATGATCCCGTTTATAACACTGGGCGGAATCGGAACCCTGCTTTTGAAAAAGAAAAATTAAAAATTAAAACCGTATTTCCTTGGCCTGCCGGTTAGAAGGAACACATGAAGGCAGGTCAAACGACCTGTCTTTTTTTTGATGTGTCAGTTAACAAGCGAATTTCTATTCGCGAGTTTACTAACCATCAATCCCGCCGAAGCCTTCTTGTCCTCCGAAGCTTTAGCAAAGGAGGAGGCGAAGGCGGATGATGTGTGTCGCTCTTTAACAAATGAGGTCTGACGATCTTTGACCAATGTTTTTTCTTGCAAAAACAAGAGAGGCAACATTCCGTTATTTCAAAATATGACCAGATGCGGACTTCTTCTCGATGTGCCATTTCTTTTTTGCAAACATCGCATATATATTTCATCATAGGAAACTGATCATACACCGCACAAAGGAACAATCGTCAAGAGAGACCAAAAGAATCAAAAGAGAAGGAAAAGGGATCATTTTCGAAATAAGTCATCTGGAAGTTTTGATTGCCGAATGATACTCCGAAGCGTACCCACAGGTATTGTTTTGCTGTGAAACGAAACCGTAGTATGCGTATGAGTTTTCGGATTGAAGTATTGACGGTGACTACTTTTGGACACATTGAGAACAAAGTCATGTGAAAGGAGAATCCGCTCGATATCGCGCGGTTTCATGGGGATCAAACGCGGCATAGGGATTTAATAAGCAAAACGAATTGTACCTGGAAATGATACTTCGGCGCTCCCAATGTACATATCATCAGTATCAGGAGGAGGAATGGGAGTTTTTGTTTTTTGAAGGCCTTCAATATGGCAAACAATTGCATCACGGACATGTGCTCTCGCAAGTGAAACAGTCCGACCAAAATCGGAAATGCCCAACGTCGGAACATCGGCAATATACTGCTTGCCTTCCCGATGAATAACTACGTGATACCGAAGAAGTGTTGTTTGCATATGAGATTAGTATAGCATGAAAAAATATGTTTTCAAAGCTAAGCTTTGATTCTATCTGGAAGATCGTGATGCGCTGAAAAAATACTAAGTTACACGATCTGAAATTTATCATAGATTTGAACTCGGAAATGGGATGGTGTCTTTACGCCATTCCATTCCTGATTTTAATTGATATGGTTCGATAGCACCTTTAAAGGTGACACCTTGCAAGGTGATATAGTAATTCTTTAATCCTGAGCAAAGTCGAAGAATTGTTTTTAGGAATGAGGGTGTTCTCTTGAGGCAGGCTTGAGAGCACCTTCGTTCCCGGAAATAATTTGAAAAAATTATTTTTTGGGGGCTTGAAAGTTTGAAGATCTGCAAAGCGTAGAATCCTTCGGACCGGAAAGTTTTGGAAATCTAAAGTGGGATGTACCTATTTGGATATCACTATCCGGATGGGAATACACTCTCGCCTACGATTTCTAACGCACATTTACATAGGTTAATTGTTGGGAAATAAGGCACGGATCCTCCCATAGTTTGGTTGAAAACTCCTTTTCTAGAAAAAACGGCATAATGCGCCAAGACGAGGGATATAGTTAGTCAGCAAGTGGCGGTAGAGTTAACTTTTTTTCCATGCGTTCAATACGCTTCTTAATTTGAGATTTATCAGTATCAATGCCATCAATCGGTGCACTGATAAAGGTCAATTCCGTCTGGATAGCTGCAAGGTTACCTGACTGTTTGTCAAGCATTGAAGAAATCCAATCAAGTCGGTCTGATAAATCTTTCTTCACCCGATCAGATAATGCAGGAATAAGTTCACTTTTAAGCCAATCGATATCACGTTTCGTAAGCATACACATACCTTACACCAGTGAAAAAATAGTGTCAATCAGAGAATACGTTCTCCCCTCGTCTTGGCGCATTGCCAAAAATTAAGAATATAAGGAGAAAAAATATAAGAAAAATATTATAAAAAGAATTAAAAGAATTAAAAGGGAAAGCTAAAACCCTATAAGCTCATTATGAGCACAGGCTCGTTTGAAAAAACGAAGTGAAAATTCAACCAAATTCAATTGGAGGATAAATAAATGTTTAAAACGTTTTGGCAAAAATATGGCAAAACCATAGAGACAATAGTGGTCGGAATTATAACTCTGACCGTCTTACTTAACGTCTTCCGTGGATGCAGTTCATCACCGGCAATAAGTTCGCCATCAGATGTTGCAGCAAAAGAAGCAACCGCAACAATCGGTGCCTTTAGAAACGCACAAACGGCTACTGCCATCAATCTAGCTCTACAAAAAGAGCTTGGCAATATAACCGAAACGCCGACATTCACTCCGACGTTTACACCAACGTTTACAATGACGCCGACCACCGTGCCGACCGACACACCAGTGCCAACCGCGATACTATTGCCAACCGCCGTGCCGTTTCAACTACCCGCCGCACCCGTGCCGACCGATATTGACACCATCATCGCAAATGCAAAAATCTTGCCATTTAAAGTCGTTGAAACTAAGGATGACAAAGGCCGCGCAATCACTAAACTCGAGGGATTTGACCTCAATGAGTACGGTGGTTCGGACACAAAATGCACTCGCACTGAGCTCGAATCGATTCACATCGGTGAAGTCGTGAGTTCACAAGCGGAGAATTGCCTGATCGTGATCGAATGGTCGCTAAAGTATAACGACACAACGGTCATCACAGGAGTGTACGCAGTACACCCCGGTGAATGGTTTTACGTTCCGTTGGCAGTTGCTGGCCTGAATGATTCGCCACGCATCGTAGGCACGCTTTGGTATTTACCAAAGGGCTGGAATAGTCACATGTATGCGGCCAATTTGGCAGCAGTCCGTGACACGCGTGATGGAACGTTAAGTTACGTCGGATTAAGCCCTACTGACCCTTTTGTAATAGGATTAGTCAAGTAGCTTACCGGCTGAACATCCCAACAATTTCTGACTTAAAAGTCAAAAAGGAGTATGCATTAGAAAAATGTGCAAAATAGCGTTTAATAGCGGACTGTCGTGATGACAGACCTTATCGAGAGAAATCGATAAAAACTATTAAACGCTTCACCTGAGCTAACAAATAAGTTTGTTGGCTGAGGCGAGAAATGATAAAAACATATGAAATTAGATACGAAAATCAAATACGCTGAAATCTACAACACCTCTCACACGGTGTTGGTTGTCGCATCATATCCTGATAGAACCAACCGGTCGATTAAGGAAATCGACGCGGTTGCCTCTTATACCGACCACCTGTGTGGTGCGTTTGCAAAAGAATTGGCAGCGCGGGGTAAAAAACTCGTTGTGTTTGCCCAAAAAATATACGGAAAAGAAGAATGGTATATTGAACGGGATATCCTCGTTATCCGCGTATGGGGTAAAGGATCTCTTTTTGCTTATTTGCATATTCTTACAAACTTACTTTTCTTTACCAAAGTAAAAACAACGCTCATTCAATTTGAATTTCATCAATTTGGCGGCAATACTACCACTGTTGCGTTTCCTTTATTCCTTTTTCTTCTCAAAACAATCGGAAAAACAGTATCCCTCGTCATGCACCAGGTCGTTATGGATATCACCGACCTTTCCGGTCATGTCAACATCAAAAAATCATCTGTCCTTGTACCGATCTTTACCTTTGCACTTCGAATGTTTTATAAACTGACGAGCCGGATAGCAGATACGGTGACGGTACACAGTGCGATTTTGGCACAACGGCTTAAAGAGATTACCGGCAGGAATGACATTAATGTCATTCCTCACGGACTTGAAGCTCTGCAAGGAATCTGTTCAAAATCAGACGCTCGAAAAAAACTCGGAATCCCGAAGTCCGATTTTGTCATCATGTCGTTTGGATTTTTAACCTGGTATAAAGGATCTGACTGGATTGTTGATGAATTTTCCAAACACAAAAAAGCCGGGGTACAGCTCATCATGGCCGGCGGAGAAAGTCCTAATCTCAAAGATAAACCGTACTATCAAAAATTTGTAACTACGATAAAGACCAAAGCCGCAGGAAAAAACAATATCACCATTACTGGATTTGTGGATGATGAACAAATCCCCCTTTATTTTGCTGCAGCAGATCTGGTCGCCCTCCCATACCGCACGCTCATGAGCGCAAGCGGGCCTTTAGCTATGACTATTTCCTTTGAGAAACCATTTATTATGAGTAACGCTCTTATGCCCTACACAGAGGATACGGATTTTACATATGCTCTTGCGAAAACTGGGGTGTCACTCAAAGACCTGTGTTTTCCGCTTCATTCTGATAAATTTTGGCAAAGCATTGTGTGGACAAAAACAAACCAAAAGCAACTCACATCATTGAGTACGCTTCTTAAAACATCCCGCACATGGGGCGTCGTATCCAAACGCTTATGTGATTATTTGGAAGATGCCGGGTTTTCTTACCAAAAGAAATCTGACATACTGGAATCAGAATCCTATGTTTCGTATGCGCCATCTCATTCGTAATGCATTTCCGTATAGTCTTATTTTTTTTGTTGTCATTATCCTGCTTTTTACAAACTATACACCAGGAACATGGCTTTCGGGGTGGGATAATCTCCATCCGGAATTTAATTTCAAAACCAATATTGTTGATCGGTTAATTTGGTCAACGTGGCAGGAATATCAGGGATTAGGAGTGCGGGCAGGCAACGCGCACGCTGCGGATCTCATAAGACAACTTGGACTCTTCTTACTTTCCTTTCTGTTTCCTTTATCATCGTTACGGTATTTTTACCATTTTTTTGCGCTCTTCATCGGAGGTATTGGTGCGTACGAGCTTATCCGGCGTATAACTCTGAGAGATAAACCATATTGGATCCAACAAACTGGAGCAACCATTGGCGCACTTTTTTATATCCTCAACCTTGGAACCATGCAGTATTTCGCTGTCCCGTACGAAGCATTTTCCCACTTTTTTGCATCATTACCCTGGCTTCTTCTCACCCTATTTTTATATTTGAAAAACCCCAAGAGATACACTCTTTTTTTCTTTGCACTTACCTCTCTTTGTGCAATTCCCATGAACTATATTCCGACAATTTTTGTCGTCTGGGCAATCATGATAGGCATCATCGGAAGTGTTGATATCTTCAACCGGATGCGTAATCAAACCAAAACACTATCACCCATTAGACGCTTGTGGAATGCGCTCAAACCGAGCCTCTGTATCATTATTGTTACCATCTGTATTAATGCCTATTGGCTTTTCCCGTTTGCCGCGTTTGTCCGAAACGGAACCGGCTTTGTCGCTGAAACTAAAATCAACCGGATGTTCACCCAGGAAGCATTCCTTCGCAATCAACAATTCGGGACGCTAGCTGATGTAGCGATGCTCAAAGGATTTTTATTTAATACTACTGACCTTGTGGATACAAAAGATACACATGATTTTATCATGAAACCATGGATCACCTATCTTAGCCAACCGCTCGTCCGTTATTTGTTCTACTCATTGTTTCTCTGTATCTGCATGGGGTACGCAATTGCACTTTTAACCAAACGCCCGCATAGCGTCCCGTTTGTACTCCTGTTTTTTCTGTCACTCGGTGCCTTATTTACGACAAATCCTCCCACCGGACCTTTGTTTACTTTTTTGCAAAAGCATCTTCCGTTATTTCAACAAGTATTCCGATTTCCGTTTACGAAAATCTTGCCTGTAGCAGTACTTTCCTATGCCATCGGCCTTTCCTATTTTTTGTCATTCATCATCCAAAAATTCCATAGAATTCCAAAAAACATATTTCTTGGTATCAGCATCACCCTCCTTATAGTCACACAAATACCCTCATTTACCGGTCATTTTATCTACTCTCCCATGCGGGTTGTCATTCCTCAGGAATATTTCGACGTATTTCAATATCTGAAAACGCAGGATCCGCACGGAAGAATTGCAAATCTCCCACAGGCGACGTTCTGGGGATGGACTGCCTACGACTGGGGATATAGAGGATCAGGTTTTCCCTGGTACGGGATCAGACAACCGCTCCTGGATAGAGCATTTGATGTTTGGAATCAAACGAATGAACAATACTATCGTGATCTCACGCTTGCCCTTTATGCCACTGATTCGCCTCAGTCGCTTGAAGAGGTATTTACGCGCTACGGAGTAACGTATATTTGGCTGGATGAACGGGTTATATATCCAGCAAATCCCCGTGTATTACTTTTGGAAGAGACGAAAAAACGTTTAACATCTCTCTCATCTATTGAAACTGTTTTTATAGCAGGAAAACAGACTATATACCGGTACAACGATGTTCATCCGTCAGTACGATTGTCATCCGAAAAGGAATCCGTGATATATCCGTTTGAGGGACTTAAAAACGGAAAGGAAATATCTTCTCTTCAAACAAATGAGAAGGAATCGATATTTTCAACACCTATCAGCACAGGAGTCCTTACGCTCCCTTCTTTTTTCCATACGGATCAACCCATCCTTACACGCATAACGAATCAGGAAAGCGGGTTGCTTTTTCAACCTCTTATACCAACTATACAATTGAACACCCAATCAATTCCGATGCCTTCCCGCGATCTCACAATTTCTCTCGGAACTCAACGCTTTGGACTTATGCAAATAAATAATACTCTTATGCTCCAGTCAGAAAAAAATACTATTGCATTGCTATCTGAGAAAAACACAGTTCGATTGTACACAGATACTCCTTCACAATCGACTGATATAACCAAAGCATTTCTCACTAAACCCATCCATAATTGTAGTGCGTATGCCACTACTAACGAATCAGTATACGGAAAAGAGGATTCAGCATTCTCAACTATTTTTTTTGGAAAAATGAGTAAACTTTGCATCTATGCTCCACTTCAAGAACTTATAGACCAAACGAACTATACGGTAAACCCATCGATTATACATGTACGTTTTTCCTATAAAACTGACGGTGAAGCTTCCCCAACCTTCTGCTTCTCAAAAAAAGGAGAGCAATCCTGTTTGTATCAAAAAACACTCAAAAAACCAATACTAAAAAATGTGTGGACCGAGGAAGACATCTATGTTCCTCTTGTAAACAATCCATTATCAGACATATGGATAAAAATCGAAATGAATACCGAAAGAGCGCAAACGCTTGAGCGTCTTGAAATCCAAAACCTCCAACTTCAAACACTTCCTCCACCTCTGAAAGAAATAACATTTGATATGCCGGTTGCTCCTGATATAACACTTACTGTAGATCAACCATCAACACTCACGATAACTGTCCCCCATATCCAATCGGTCACAACAGAAACAATACCCTTTACTGATACGAAACAAGCACGTAATTGCTACACGCTTGGATCGGGAACATTCTCAAAAAGTATTATCACTGAACCAAATATCGGAGTCTTCGCACGCTATAGTTCCCGTGATGCAAGCAGCTGTGATTGGAAAGAAATCCAGACATCATTTCTGTCATCCGGAGCAATTCTTTCACTTAGCACGAGAAACATCAATGGAAGACCGCTAAAAATATGTCTAAAAACTGATCCACCAGGATATTGTGTACTAGAAGATATTCTTCAAGAAAAGAACCATATGTGGAGCACGTCCTCTTTTGTCATCCCAGCGATCACGACAAAATATGTAAACAAAAACTATCTTGAATTTGATAATCTAGCAGTTGGAAACGAAGAACGGATCAATGATGTCGGACCAATTACGATGACTAGCATCCCCTACGCATGGCTCTCTGCGATTACACTTGAACCTATTCAACCGGTGGACTCTTTACCACAAGATAATTCCTTATATTCGAACCTCACCGTAGACCATCCGAATCCGGTTTACTATAAAATCAGCCTTCAGCCATCAGCTATCAGCAATCAGACAAATACTACCCTCATCCTCTCCCAATCGTTTGACGAAGGGTGGCGCGCTTATACAATTCAGAATTCAGAATCTAAAATTCAGAATTGGTTACAAACAACGTTTCCCTTCATTTTTGGGAAAGAGATCGAGGAGCATGTGATGGTGAATAATTGGGAGAATGCGTGGCGCCTGCCGGAGGCAGGAATGTCAAATGCTACCAATGCCACAAATACTACAAATGAAAAGGTGACTATTGTTCTATTTTTTGTTCCTCAACTCCTCCAGTGGATAGGATTTGCACTTCTTCCCATCCCCTTTCTCATTCTTCTTTTGAAAAAGTAATTGCTATTTGACAAACAATTTTTCCACTCCCTATACTGGATGGAGTGAAGGAAACTACTACTCGATTAGCGCCAGCCTCCGCCGAGGCTACGGCGGGTAAACATGATGAGCGCAAGATGACCAGTAAACGTACCATCCTCTTCCTTGCTCTCCTTTTTTTGTTTCTCCTTTTGGTTCTTGGCGGTCTCATCGTCTGGATCCTCAAGCCCAACATGTTTACCTCCCTCATGCGAGGTTCCATCTTTCCCAAAAAATCCGTCATTCAAACCCGGTCACCGAAACTGCTGTCCGACCAAAAAGTAACACAAAAAATACCGGTGACCGGCGGATCGGCAAAAATTACCACTGATACCGGCTACACGTATACGGTGATGATCGGTCCGGGAGTGCTATCAGAAGACAGCACGTTGACTCTGACCCCGCTTGAGGAACCACCTTTTGTATGGCCAAGCGATCCAAATGGCAATCCGCCAGCTGGCGGACCGCCTCCGGATCCCGGTATCGATATCGATGTTGATCCCCCGCTTGACCCTCCTGCCCCTCCGGATGAACCGCCGATTGATCCGGATGATCCCACGAATAATCCCCCGCAACCCCCGCCCATCGATGTTGAAGTAACATTTACTCCCTCCGGACTAGACCCGGGTACTGTTGTTCCTGACGATCAGGATCCCAATGAGATGGCCAGAAGAATTATGGAAAGCGCCGGTTTAGGAAATCTCACGATGAATGTTCCGATTTCACCCTCTGTCACGCCAAAACCGGCAACATCGCGAAACCGTGACAGGTCAGGAAAAACGCCGACATTTTTTGTCTTTGTCGGGCGGCACGGTCCTGCCCGAATTATCCCGATCGGTCCGCCGGGAGGAGGTCCTCCGCCGGATACGGAACCCCCTGATAATGCTGAACCTCCGGAAGGCGGTAATGGGGATGTACCGGGAGAAGGAACTATCACACCGGAAGACCCCGAAGATGAAGGAAAAGCAGATGACGCGGCAAACCAGGCAGAAGCAAACGGCCACTGCACGGATGAATATATTTTTGCCTACACCCAAGCATACGGCCAAGCTCAAGACGCAGGCGACACTGCCGGCATGAACAGGTACGGAGGCGCTTTGAAAGACTGCGCGAAAGATAAACTCTCGCATCTCAAACGACTCTGTGAAACGGACCGGAGGCTCCTGCGAAGACTTGATTTTGATCAGTATAAACAATCATTACACGGAGTACCGGATTCGTCGGATGACCTGATGAGCGAAGCGATTCAACTGGAACGCAAATGCAAAGGATATTACTCAATTTCCGGATCGGCGTCTCCTGCCGGGTTCGGCGGGGACGTGGCTATCGCCTCAACAATTGACACGCATGTATGCGGATATTTTGATGATGTGTGGGAAGGAACAAATACGTATAACATAACCGCAGAAGGCGGGGGCGGCGTCCACAACTATGAGGGCGAACACAAATTCAGACTTCCCGCACGGGGCGGAACATTTTCTGTCATAGACACACCGGTTAGCCAAGGGATGACTATTATCGGACGGGGTGTGAACTTTACTTTTCCCATTATGGGATTTTACGGAACCTTTGACGGCGTATTCAGTGTTGACATTATGCTCTACCCGATGGCCAATCTCAAAGCAGAAATACCGCTCGTCTCAACGGACTGTACGGAAACCCCGGCAGACATACCTTCTGCCCCTTTGGCACCAGAGCCCCCGATAGACATTCCGGCAATACCGCTGGCTCCATAACGCTGTCTTTGGTGTGCTATACTCACTGTGCGAATATGTCTATCGAAGGCATAAAATCATTGATTGTGTATGCGGTTGCACTTTTATTGGGCGTTCTCACGTCTCTTTTCTCCCTCATCTCGCCTCTGAAAGAAGAAATTCCTGAGCTTATGAAAAAACCAACCCCCACTCCGGTTCTTACAGAACAAACACGGGAGTTAACTGCCTCAGAACGGGCAACAATGTCCGGAAGTTTTATTAAAGAATTTGAAATGATGATGTCTTCAGGAAGTGGAGAAAGGAAATAGACAGGAAGACTCGCTTCGCTATCAGACAGTAAGACAAAAAGATTAGTATTTTTCTTCCCGTCTCCATGTCTTATTGTCTTGCTGTCTTACTGTTTTTATCTCCGGTCTTTTCCCGCAATGATGAGGAGATCCGCGGCGGGTTTTGACTCATCTGACGGGAGCGAAGAAACGCTTGCAGACAGTTCATTTGCCAACTGTTGCACAAAAGTTTTACTCAATGTATCGGAAAGCGCGATAACGACTGTCTTCTCATAATCCATCCGTTTTGCATTATCTTTTTCGACAATAGTGATGTTTTGCATCTTTGCTTTTAGTTCCTCTTCAAACTTTTGAGTAATCCCGACAATCCCGGACCCATTCCGAAGGGCGATTCTTATCGACTGCCCCTGCACTTCCGCAGATGGTGTCTGTCCTGACAAAGTAGCCTGATTCTGTTGATCCATAATCGGCGCAACATTGATAACGACATTGGCTGCCTCCCGGTAGAGAACAGCTTTTTTTGCTATCTGAAAAAGAAGAAGTTTATCATTATCTTTCGCATCCTGGAAAAACGGTTGAGTTTTTTTCAAGGTCTCTACATCGACAACGATTACTATCTGCGCCTCCTCATTGGGAAGAAGCATAAGCTTTCCTACTTTTGCCACCAATGCTTTGCTTTCCAATTTAGCTGCTTCTGTGGGATTTTTCAGTTTTTCCTCACTTGCTTTGTATTGACGGTAAAAATAAACGCCGCTCCCAATACCAACAATAGAAAGAATAAGAAAGAGTATGGTGGTGATTAAGGGAATGCTCTCTTTTTTGATTTTCATAAATACGTGGTAAGAATACTCAAATACCTTCTGCTTGTCAATACCCCCTTGGACAATACGGTATGCTATAGTTATTCTAATGGACAACAAAAATATCCTTATCGGAGGATTTTTGAAACTCCTCATCATCGTGAGTTTGCCGCTTGCCATTCTTTTTGGATTTTTAAGCCTGACTTCTCAACAAATTTCATCTCCTCAATTGACTGCTGAGCCCACCATTATCCTTCGCATACCGCTTGGAGTAAGGGATTGGTCGGATATTGGCGCCGTACTGGAACCGGTATTCCAGGTACCGGTACAAACCCTTCAGGGGTTTGAAAAAACCGAATTTATCGTTGATAGCGGGGCCGTCATATCGTCTCTTCCTAAAGATTGGGCAGAAAAAACCGGAAAAGATCTGGCCTTTGCCAAACGCATTTCGTTTAAAGGATTCGGCAATACTCTCTCCTTTGCATATCAATCGCAGGTGACTGTCCAGCTGGGCAACGAAACAGTTGACCTTCCTCTGGTATTTACCGAAGCAGAAGGCACACGGGCGCTTCTGGGAAGAAAAGGCTTTTTTGACGCATATTCAATTTTTTTTGACCATACCAGTAAAATGATGGAAATACGGAAGTAATCAGAGTTAAGAGATATGAGTTAAGATGTAAGATTAAAGATGAAAAATGCAAAGGGAGGAAACAAAATTTAAGGATAAGGAAAAACTAGTGCGCGATGAGTGGAAAAAATTTTGAAGTTCGCTTCTCGAGCTTAACAAGTGTAACACTATAGCAAAACAGACTATTGCGAGCAGCGGAACGAGAAATTTTTTCTACGAATGAAAGCGCACTAAGGGAAAAACCTGCCTGCCGGCAGGCAGGCGCGTGACAGGACCCGCAATAATAATCTATGAAAAATATGTTTGAAAAACTAAACCAACTTTCCTACCCGACGGTCATCTTTATCGCTTCGTGTATTACACTCATAAGCGTTCTTCCCCTCTGGATCTACATAAGCGGACAACAAACCAATATTGCCACAAGGGCAGTTGAAACAATGTCCGTTGTCCCGACCAGTATCCCTACCCCCACGGACGGTCCGGTGCCGGAAAACCCGCCAACGATTACGCGTGTGTATCCATGGGTAGGAAAAGCCGGAGACGTCATTATTATCGAAGGAAAAAATTTCGGCAACTATCCCAAAAACCGGCGGCTTTCCATTGGTGATGCCATTGTTGCGGATGCATTGATATCCCAATGGTCTGACACACAGATCGAAGCGTTGATTCCTTCAAATCCAAAATCAGGAGAACCTGCCGCTCTTCGGATTGACACCTATCCGATCGTCGAAAGTCTGCCGCTTTCTTTTTATGACCAAACCGCAACAATCCGGCTTCGAAAACAAGGCGCTGTAGTAAGCGTAGAAGGTGTTTCAGGAGAAATCCGGGCAACACTCTTCACTCAAAACGGGAAACGAGAAATAACAATTCCTGATGCCAACCAACAAACCATGATGCTTTTTACTCTTTCTCCTTCTGAAGAAATCCTAACTCTCCTTCTTACGGATGAAAAAGGAACATTTATCCCCTATAGCCTCAACCCCATTGAATTTGGATTTTAAGAAATACTATTTCTTATCCAAGCCGACGATGATGAAGAAATCTGCTCCAGTTGGCTCGGTTTCCCCGACAGGAAGCTTACCGACTGAAATACCAAGCATTTGCGCTACAACATTTTCCCTACCTATGCAAAGATAGTCTTTGCATAGGTGTTTCTTATAGGACAACATTACCCAGTCTCATCTCTTCGGAACTATTCCTTAGTATCCAATACTCTCTACTGTCAAACGTATTTGATATCAAGTATCCCTATGCATTTTGGAAGCTGCCGCATTCTATCCGGAATGATTGCTAAAAAGACGGCCGTATCTCCTCTCTCCTATTATTTTTTGTCTTCCCCCACGATGATAAGGAAGTCTGCTCCAGTTGGTTTAATTTCTCCTTTTGGCAATGTACCATACTCCATGTCTAACGTCTTTGCTAATCCCTTCCCTTCCGTTTCTTTGGCACCAGTCAGATCGATAAGTAGTGATGTTGCATAATCACTTCTTTTTGCGTTATCCCGATCTATAATTGTTGCATTTGGCAATTTGGTTTTAAATTCTGTTTCATATTTTTTCGTGAGCCCCGTCTCAGTCGTCCCGTTGTATAAAACCACACGAATCTCCTGCTTTTGAGTTGATGATTGGGTAGAAATATCACTAATCGTGATAGACGATACTTCCATAATTTTATTTTCGCTTGGACGGTACAGTATTGCTTTTTTGGCACCCTGATACACGAGCACTTTGTCTCCAATGACTGATGATGCAAAAAACGGCTGACTCTTCAATTTTTCCGGATCAGAAATGGTTGCAACGGTAGGTTGTTCACCAGCCGGAAGGGCAATAAGTTTAGACACCGCTGAAATAGTTTGTTGAATCAGTTCATTCTGTTTATCTGGACGTTTCTCCAACTCCCGAGCATGGAGATAAAAATATACAGCTAAAGAAGACGTACACACGACAAGCGCAATAACTCCGGAGATAACAAACATTTTTTTCGGAGGCATCTTCATACTCTCTATATTCATCTTTATACTCTCTATACTGATCTTCATACTTCCTATTATATATATATTTACCCATCATTTTCAATGATAGTCTTTCTCGTATGCTTTATTTCAAGAGAGCGAAAACCACGACCGTGAGGTCGTGGATGAAGCGCATATGATAAACGCGCGAAGGGACGTCAGACGTTCCGAAGCGCGCTCACGGCGAATCAAAAAACCGCGAGCGTAAGCTCGACGGATTTTTTATACTATCATAGGGTATAATAAAAAAACCGTGTATACCCTTCTTACTCAAGTTTGCAACTTTTTCGATAGAAAAATGTTGCTAACTCAGTCTAGAAGGAGTTATACCCGGAGCAATTCTGATAGCGAAGAGTATACCATCTGCCTCCAATGAAAAAATAGCGCATGATAGGCAAACATCATATTCCATTGTCTAATTTTTCCATTTCCAAAGAAGGCAAAAAACTGGTCAACAAGGTATTAGATACGAACCGCCTGACCTATGGCCCGTATACCTCCAGATTTGAAAAACAGTTTGCTACGCTCCACGGCGTCAAATATGCACTTTTTTGTAACAGTGGCACAAGCGCCCTTCAAGTGGCAATCGACGCTATGAAAAAATTGAACCACTGGGCAGATGGTGATGAAATACTCGTCCCTGCCATCACATTCATCGCATCCAGTAACGCCGTTATTCATAACAATTTGACTCCTGTATTTGTGGATGTAGATCCCACATACTACACTATCGATCCAACCAAAATTGAAGCAAAAATCACACCCCGCACCCGCGCTATCATGCCGGTCCATTTATTCGGACAAAGTTGTGATATGGGGGCAATTTCCGCTCTTGCAAAAAAATATCAATTACTGATCATTGAGGATGCATGCGAGGCGTTGTTTACCAGATATAAAAAGAAACTCGTGGGATCATTATCTGATGTGGCCATTTTCTCCACCTATGCAGCACACACTATCACGACCGGTGTGGGAGGAATAGTCGTTACGGACAATGAGGATATCGCATCGGTTGCTAAAAGCCTGATTTTCCATGGCCGCGATGCTATTTATCACACGATTGATGACGACGATACAAACCAACCGCTGAAATTAGTATCCCTCATCGAACGCAGGTTTCATTTCCCGTATATCGGGTATTCATTTCGGCTAACGGAAATGGAAGCAGCACTCGGGCTTGCCCAACTGTCCCAAAAAAACACACTCGTCAAAGGGAGAATCAATGTGGTGCATGAATTGACGAAAATACTCAGTCCTTTTGCGGATAAACTGCAAACACCTGCCATACGAAAGGACACTTCTCCCGTATTTATGCTCTATCCTCTGGTTATTATCGATAAAGCGATTGACCGGGATGATCTCCTACTATTCCTTGAAAAACATGGAATCGAAACCAGACTCTTTTTTCCGCTTCTATCCCAGCCGATTTACAAAAAATTATTTGGCGACCAGCAGCGACACTACCCGATAGCCAAAATGCTTGTAGAACGCGGATTTATCATCGGTTGCCACCCGTATATAAAACACATAGACTGTGTATATATCAACCAAGTTTTTTCTCAATTTTTTAAAAAAAGTGAGACCGCATGAAAAACCAGAAAACCACGCTTATCATCCTGACAAGAAATGAGGTCGACGGATTGAAAACCGTACTCCGAACCATCCCGTTTGAGGCAGTGGATGAATTTTTTGCCGTTGATTACCAGTCAAACGACGGAACCGTTGATTTTTTCCAAAAACACAATATACCGGTTTTCAAACAAATCCGTCCGGGCAGAGCGGAGGCGTTTCGGCTCGGGGCCAAAAAAGCCCATGGGGAATTTCTGATTTTTTTCAGTCCAGACGGCAATGAGGATCCGGCTGATATTCCAACCATTGCACATAAACTTACACGCGGTTCTGATATCGTCATAGCCTCCCGATTCCTCCCAACATCCCGAAACGAAGAAGACGGACACGTATGGAAATTCAGAAAATGGGCCAATCAGGGATTTACCATTCTTGCCAACCTCATGTGGCATGGAACGCTTACTGACTCCATCAATGGCTACCGGGGAATCACTAAAACAGCTTTTAACCGTCTTCATCTGGACGCTGAAGGTTTTGCTATCGAATATCAGATGTCTATACGGGCGCTCAAACAACGCATGATGATAACAGAAATTCCAACCAAGGAAGGTGACCGGATCGGAGGAGCAAGCGGGTCATCCCCTATTCCAACCGGGTTACAATTTATCGTTCTTTTTTTCAAAGAACTCATGTCATAATAAAATATATGAACATGTCTAAAATGCTGTACGATACATCGTATGATCCGTAAATTGTTTTCTTCACCTATGATCGCCCTCGGTATGAGCGTGATTATCAATAGTATTCTGATTGGCTATCTGATCACCTCACCGGTTTTTCATAGTAACGAACCGATAAAAGAGGGTACGCAATTCAACTTTCTCTCTCCGCGAATTTTTGTGGAAGAGCAGAATGATTTACTGATCAATTTCACAAATCTTCGTACGCAATTACAAACATATACAAAACCTCTCAAAGACCGGATCGGCCTCTATTTTGAATATCTCCCCTCCGGTACATCCATTGGTATTAATGAAAAAGAATCATTTATTTTCGCAAGTTTACTCAAAACTCCGATGATTATGGCTATTTATCAGCAAATTGACTTGGGGAAACTCAAACCCGATCAACTCCTCACTGTAGAAGAGATAGACCTTGATCCCAGATACGGAACGCTCTGGAAAAAAGGGGCAGGCACCACATATACGGTTCAGGAACTTATTAATCTCACGTTAATTGAGAGTGATAATACCGCCTCCAATGTGCTCTTTAACCAACTCCCGGCAGGTGGTGTCGATGCAATTTTTGACCAGCTGGATATTCCAAAGGACCTGGAAAAAAATGCGCCTGTTGTCACGCCGAAAAATTATTCATCAATTCTGCGGAGCCTCTATCTTTCATCTATTCTTACGAAAAATCATTCAAACGAAATTCTTAAAATTCTTTCCAAAGCACCACTCAATTATTCCACTCATCAGATCCCTCTCTCTCTTCCTATTGCGCATAAAATCGGCGTGTATCAATTAAACGATTCGAATTTTACGATATTTTCGGATTGCGGTATTTTTTATCCTCCAAAACGACCCTATATTCTCTGCGTCATGACACAGACAAACGAAGATCGGGCAAACACTATCTTTCCCGCTCTATCAGATATGGTGTATTCCTATGTCACCAATACAAATGCTCAATAAAACCAGCATCGCACAGTACGTTATCCCCGTGTGTATCACCCTTTTTACGCTTTGCGTTGCTCTTCGTTTTATCATCGCATCCCCGCTTCAATCCGATTCCTATACCCATATCGCAGCTGGACAGTACATCCTTCATCATCATCGTATTCCCACACATACTGACCTATCGTTTAAGGAAACAGAACCATCGCTTGAATGGATCAACCACAGTTGGCTCTCTGACAGCATCCTCTTTATGGCAGGAAACACAGGCATAACATTTGGTGGAGTGGTATTGGTTTGGTCTATGTTGGTCATCACTGCAATACTTCTGTTTCGAATATTTCAAACGCTTGATATACCCAAAACGATTGCATCCATTATCACAAGCATTACACTACTTCTCATCCTTCCTTATTGGCGATACCATCCAATAATTTTTTCTGTTCCACTTGTTGTTGGAATTATTCTTATATATATTTCCTGGTTTTCAGAAAACCGAAGGAGCATCTTGTATCTTCCGATACTTTTTTTATTATTTGCCAACATGAGCGGCGGGTTTATCGCTATCCTCCTTATACTATCCGTTCTTTTTATCTTGGTATCGCCTCTTGCGTTAGGAAAACATGGATTCATGCAGGGTATCATTGTGCTCATCACAAGCTTCATATGTTCTCTGATCAATCCGTTTGGGTTTCGTATATATATCTATGCAATGACCGTGTTGTGGTCAATTTTTAACCGGAATATCTTTTTTTCTCTTCCCGCGATGCTCAAATACACCAATCAAACCATCAGCAAGCAATTGCCGATCAGTGTCTTTCACGCCACTTTCACATTCTATCTCGTTATACTTCTGGTTGCTTGTATCTATCTACTTGTCAAACAGTTTCCATCGTTTCGAAAACATATCCTCATCCTTCTCCCCGGCCTTTTTCTTGTGTTTTTAGCAACAGTTTGGGTCCGGTTTCTCCCGTATGCAGTCATCGGTATGACGCCTCTTGCCGGAGTACTATTCTATGAACTCACCAGACGGGTATCTTTATGGAAAAAATACGTTCTTATCGGATCTTTTGGTGTGGGAGTGACAGCATTTGCGCTTTTCATTTTCATCACACTCCCGACATATTTTCCCTTTGATCCGCCGGTTAAACAAATCAAACTCATCAAAGAGTGGAATCTGCCCGATAATCTATTTACCACGTACGACATCACCGGCTACGCGCTGTATCAACTTCCCGATACCCGCGTCCTCTTGGACGCACAGGATGATCTCTATGATGAGCTGGAAACCATGGCTTTTATCCCTGAACCCGGAGTCCCTTCACAACAATTTACTCAAATTACCGACAAAAACAGCATCAATACAATGCTGGTTTCCATGGACATCGGCGGGCTGGCCCTGGCCGCCAACGCCGATCCCAACTGGGCATTGGTGTATGTTGAAACGAACGGCCTCCTGTTTGTGAGGCGCAGTCAAATGCCCCAATCATTTCTTACAACCCATGAACTCAAAACCATTGACCTCTCGCGAAACCTCGGATTTGATCCTGAAAAGAAAAACGCGGCAATCGCGGAACTCCTGCAATACATAGAGAGATTTCCCGAAGCGGTTCTTGCCAAAGGCCAACTGGCAAACTTGTACCGCATGGGGAATCAGCTTGACAAAGCAGAAGCCATTCTTATGAGCATTCCTGAAACAAAACGCACCTTCGTCGTCAAAACCGAACTGGGACGTGCCTTGGCTGCCCGGGGAAAATGTAAAGAATCAGAATACTGGTTTCTTTCCGCCTTAAAAGAGAGAAATGAACGCAATTTTGCCCGGGCAACGCTTGATCTTGGTATTCTTTACGCAGCCTGTTTTGGAGACAAAAAAAAGGCTCAACATTATTTTGCACGGTTCAATTCCTACATCCTCCACCCGACGGAACGGGAATATCTGCGCCAAGTTTCTACCCAGTTCGGCATCGTACTTGATGAACAATGAAGAAATACTATACCCTTCGCTATCGGAATTGCTACGGGTATAACTCCTTCTAGACTGATCCGCCAACTGGCGGATCGAGTAAGAAGGGTATATCAACTATACTAGTATCATGACGGAGTCCATATACGCAGTCATCGTTCCGTGGTTTGTGAGCGCGTGTCTCTTTATTGCCTTTTGTATCGGCATTGGAAAAATAGCGATGCTTCTTAGTCACATAAAACGCTATCCGTTGCACGTTGTCACAGCTCTTTTTCTTCTTCTTTTTGTCGGGGCATGGATCCGATTTTCATGGGTGCCTGACGGACACAGGATTCTCTTTGACGAAGACCGGTATCTATCCCTTGCGGTATCATTTGCCAAATTCAATAAATCCACGTCATTGGATTTTGCAACACCTGAAAGAAGCATCATCGGTGTACCGGATCATGCAATTCGGGTGACTGTACCGGTCATGCATGGATGGATATTGCGCCTGTTTGGCGATACGGAAACAATTCTTTTTCGGTTTTCCCGCATCATGAGCATTATCCAAATATTCCTCATCTTCGTGGCTTCGTATCTCTTATTTGAGAGCTTCATTATAGCCATCTGGAGTGCTTTGGGAATCGCACTTCTCCCGGTTTCGGTGTACTGGTCAGTATCCCTGACACTGGATAATTACTTCGTTTTTTTCAGTCTATTGGGCCTCGTGTCCTCATCACTCTATGCGAAAAAAAATACTTTGGTCAACGGGGTCTTTTTTCTTTGCTCTCTGTTTCTCCTCCTCTGCGTCCGGTTTGAAGGGTTCCTCTTTCTTCCAATTCTCTTGGGCGTTATCGGGTACATTTGGTACAAACAAAAGAAAACGCGCGTTCAAAAAATTGACGTCGTATTTGCCATTTGTATAATACTCTTTATTGGCATCCGCGGCCTTCTTTCATTATCGGTTCTGACTAAAACATGGTGTTGTGCAGAAAACATACCGCTTGAAGCATTTTCCATCCAATACATTGTGAGAAATATCCTGCCAAATCTCATCAGTTTTTTCGGACAAAAGGAGTTTCCGTTTATTATTACTTTACTTGCCATATATACCCTTTTTTATAAACCTACTGTTATGGTATGGCTTATGGGAGCATGGATTCTCTTCTTTTTTTCTCTGTACTCAATGTATTATGCCGGTATGTTTTTTGCCTATGAATTTTCCGGTTCATACGGGAGATATTTTTTGATATTTACCGTTCCTTTGCTTTTTTTGTCCGGCATGGCTCTCGAGTATTGTTGGAACATCATAAAAAAGCCAAAAACAAATCGTATCCCATGGATCATAGCTATCGCACTTGCCCTTGCCACACTCATACCAACAATCTCCGCATACAAAAAAATGGTGCACACATCCCCCTATGACCGGATCGTGGAATTGGGACCCCGGCTTATGCATATATTTCTGACTGACTACATCATTCCCAACATACCGCCAAACTCCGTCCTTATATTCCCCCTTACTGCCAATACGCTTCAATACGGACATACGGCAATATACAATGATACATTCAATAAACGGGATGACGTGAAAACAACCGTGGTGTCCTATTTACTGAAAGGACAGCGCGTTTTCGAACTTCATACCTATACATGCGATCTTTTTCCTGAAAAATGCGTACGATTCAATGAACTTTTTCTTTCAACCCCATACCTATCCGCTACCCTGGAACATACCTTGTTTCAGATTGACGAACTGACGCTGAAAAAATGATATACCCTTCTTACTCGATCCGCCAGTTGGCGGATCAGTCTAGAAGGAGTTATACCCGTAGCAATTCCGATAGCGAAGGGTATATACTCGGGTGACCAATGCATGCATGAAACACCGTATTGTTCATCCTATCCAAAAAGCGACATTTATAAATCCCTATCCGTCGTATGCCAAAGGTATCAATGAAGCAACTGTGTATCCTCCGTTAGGACTTGCTTACATCGCATCAAGCCTCGAGAAACACGGCATCTCCTGTCAAATTATAGATGCACATGCTCTGCGTTTGGATCACCGGACTATCTACCATACAGCGAAATCGTTTAAACCTGACCTTATAGGCATCACGACAAACATTGTGACAGCAGATGCAGCCATTGGGTTAGGACAATATCTGAGATATAAATTCCCACAAACACTCCTTGTCTTTGGAGGGCCGTACGCAACAGCAGAAAGCGCCTACATCCTCCGGCAAACCAAAGGCGATATTGTCGTAGTCGGCGAAGGCGAAGAAACAATCACTGACGTTGTCAAACATCCGGACAATCTCTTTTCAGTTCCCGGAATATTCTTTCGGAAAGGAAAAAGAATTCACCGCACCCCGCTCCGGCCGCTCATACCGGATCTTGATTCCATCCCGTTTCCTTCTTATCATCTCCTCCCCCCATTATCTTTCTATAAATCACGAAGCAGGGCAACTCCCATCGGAGTCATGCTCACAACTCGAGGGTGTCCTTACGGATGCATTTACTGTAATAAAAATATATTCGGAAAAACATTCCGCATGAGAAGTCCTGCAAATGTCCTGATAGAAATGGAACTGTTAACCGGAACGTACGGCGTCCGGCAAATTGATATTTTGGATGATAATTTTACACTCAACACCTCGTGGGCAGAAACCGTACTCGATGAAATAATTCAAAGGAAGATAAGGGTACTTCTTAATTTCCAAAACGGGATTCGTGCCGACCGGCTTACCCCGCGACTGGTCGCAAAAATGAAGCGTGCAGGTACCTACAAAGCCGGTATCGGTATCGAATCCGGTGATCCGGCGATTCAAAAAATTATTAAAAAATCTCTTTCTCTTTCCAAAGTCCTCAAAGCAGCCAGAATGCTCAGGCGGGCAGGTATCGTGGTTGTGGGATTTTTCATGATCGGCATTCCCGGAGAAACCGGTGAGACGATACAGAAAACCATTGATTTTGCCAAAAAAGTCAATCCGCATATCGCAAATTTTTCCGTCGTCGTCCCCCTTCCTCAAACAGAGCTGTATGACATCATTAAAAAAAAAGGAAGGTTTCTCCATGAGCATGGTTCCGCAACCGGATTTTTTACTGACCACCTGCTTTTTGAGGTTGGAGAGGTTAATGAAAACCTGATCCGGAGATACGTATCCATCGCATATAAATCGTTCTACCTGCGTCCGTCAAAAATCATTGACATACTTCTTTCGATCCGGTCATTTTCAGAACTTCGATGGATTGTGGATACCGCTCGACCACTTGTACGATTCTTATGCCGATAAGGTCAATACTTATGGTGTCGGCGTTGCTGAAGCCTCAGGACTAGGGGAAAAATCTAACGTCGGTGTTGGAGCCTGCCCCGAAGGCTCGCTCCTCGAGGGCGCGAGGCTGGAAGCCTCCGACTCGAGGGAAGAGTCCTTTGGGGTTGGGGTAACCGCGGGTGTTGGTCCGCCGGCTGGCGGAGGCGTAGCTGTGGGGGCCAACGTCGCAGATGGTGTGACCATTGCTTCCGTTCCCAATACCGCAGGAGTTGGACTCAACTGACTCCCTTTACTTTGAAATGTCTTTGCATCCCGAATAGCAAGAGCGTTCCATGAAAAGAGCATGTCGCTTTCTGCATCTTTACTCAATACAATCATAAATCCTTGTGTCGTCACCCCCTGGATGGCAAACCGGGTTTCGGAACTTAAGAACTTCGATACCAAAAGATCCTGACACGAATCTCTAGATTGAGTAGACAGGCAGATACCCTGATCCACATATTCCTGATAGGTCAGATCAGTGAGCCGCGGGATAATCGGAGATGCATTGACGATCGGACTTTGTGCGTATTCTTTTTCAAATGTTACATCCACAAACCGCTGTCCTTTTTTGATTTGCGCATATCCGGCAGTATCACTGTTAAACTCAACTCTGCCTTTGACTGCGATATTGCCCCGGAAGATCACATCACCGATAAACTCAACGACATCATGGAAGTGAACGAGTCCATTAAATTGCACCTGACTTTTGAATACCGCGCCTCCCATTACTTCAAGCATCGTCTCAACGCGTATGCCTTTGGTAAATGAGATAATTTTCGTAACCACGAGCTCAACGGGATTGGCAAGTATGGCGGATGGTGATGCTTGGGCGCTCCCTGTTGCTTCCAATTCCAATCCCGCACTCGGTGAGGCATCAAGCGGTAAATCACCCAAGGCAATATCGGATGCCGTTGCGCCAAGAACCGATACTTCGGGCTGTTCCAGAAGTGCCGTATCCGACTCCTGTCCGATGTAGTAGCCGATATTGACCGCCACAAGAATTTTTCCGACCTCACTGCCTCTATACGGCTCCATTGCAGTACCGATGATTTTGCCGGCTGATGTGGCTTTCATAGCAACCCCGGGAATATCGGATGACGTGACCGGATCACCGATAGCAATGGTACCGTTTTTCGTACTTACTTTCACCGGAACTCTCCCTGATAAAGCCACTGCCTGACTCCCGGCTCTGCTCTCCCCGACAATAATGCCCGGCGATTCGGATGCAACGCCCAGCAACCTCCGGTCATACGGACGGGTTGCTTTCTCCCCTTGCCCTGCAACAGTTGCATGAATGACCACATCTCCGGACTCAACAGCAGATGTTTCGCTAAACATATACTGTTCCGCAATATCAGCCCCGTATATGGGATCATAAGAAGGAAGCGGCTGATCAGAAATGATGGTATCGGATACCAATCCTTGAGATGCGCCTCCGTCTTTCGGATCATCCTGTACGTAGGCAAACAGATCGACGAAGTTTGTCCATACAACCGTTGCGGTAGATGTGTGGGTAAAATTTTGCGCGATGTTCATCGCCGGCCGGACGGCAAAGGTTGGAATATTCGTTCCGACAATCCCGGTTCCGCACTCAGTCATCTGAATGCCGTCTGACGTATTCGCATCAACAAAAAAATGGGCTTCATTGGTCCCACGTGCTTCAATACGCATGAGGGCATAGACATTTGTCCCAGTGGTTAATGCCGGCGTCATGGCCCCCGTACCGGTGCACGCGAGAGTGCTGTTGTTTGTTCCCACTCTGGCCCACCCGACCCACTGCGTACCGGCTGATGCATTGCCGCCGGTTTGCGTTTGTGCTCCGTCAACATTGGTAATCCATAATCCTCCGGCTGCAGCTCCGTTAAATGTCATTTTCCCTAACCATCCGTTGGTATAATTATTCGCACCGTACCAGAGATCGCGGGCTGTCTGGCTGTTAGTAAAATTGACGGAGTTTTTGATTTTGTAATACATCACAAACTTGTTTGCCGCCTGGAGAAGCCCATGGGTTACCGCACTTGTCGCCATACCAAATGCGGTATAACACCACTGCGCGGTATTATTTGTGTTTGAGTTAGTATCAGGCCTGATCTGCAATACGCCGTTTAAATTTTCCGTCATCGTACCGGTATTTTCCGACCACTGACATCCGAGTATGGCGCCTGCGGCTGTTCCGCCATTTGTCGTTGTACCAACACCTGCCTCATACATATACCATTCTGCATAGTCACCCATTCTGGATGTTGGTCCGGCAGTACTTTGAGTAACCGTTGCCTGCGGCCTGATAAACTGATCCGCCCGGAAGCTCCCGTCAATGTTGATAAATCCATTGGCTTCAAACGCGCCGTACGCGGAGCCGGTGAAATACTGTTTGAGTGCCGCTATTTCTGTAGTCCCTACTTGAAATGAGAGGTTTCCGCCATCGGCTAATTTGATAATCGGTGTCGTGTCAAGAAAAGAAATCTCTGCGCCTGTTCCTGAATTGGTTAACTGAAGGTTATCAATCGCGCCGGCAGCTAACTGGCTGATGTTGAAAACAAACGTATTGCCTGTCCCGGCTGCTGCAGGGTTGGAAAAAATAATGGAACCATCAGCTGCAGTAAGTGATATCGTCACATCACCGGTATCAACATCAGCATCGTACGACTGCTGTAGCGTCCCTCCCCCTCCGACCCCGGTGGCGCCGGTCGGTCCTAATGCTCCTGAAGCACCCGTGGGTCCGGTGACTCCGGTGTACCCAGTAGCACCGGTAGCTCCCGTGGGTCCTGTTCCTCCGGCGCCTGTAGCTCCCGTAGGACCTGTTTGACCAGTGTAACCTGTGGCTCCGGTAGCACCAGTGGGTCCGGTCACTCCGGCGCCTGTAGCTCCTGTCGGACCTGTCTGACCTGTATAGCCTGTGGCTCCGGTAGCACCGGTGGGGCCGGTCTGACCTGTATAGCCTGTGGCTCCGGTAGCACCGGTGGGGCCGGTCTGACCTGTATAGCCTGTAGCGCCAGTTGCACCCGTGGGTCCGGTCTGTCCTGTATAGCCAGTTGCTCCTGTGGCTCCAGTGGGACCGGTCTGTCCAGTGTATCCCGTAGCTCCGGTTGCGCCTGTAGGACCTGTCCCTCCGGCGCCTGTAGCTCCCGTAGGACCTGTTTGACCAGTGTAGCCGGTTGCGCCTGTAGATCCTGTCGGTCCGGTTTGGCCTGTGGAACCGGTACTTCCGGTTGGACCTGTTTGACCAGTAAAACCGGTAGCTCCGGTTGCGCCTGTAGGACCTGTCCCTCCGGCGCCAGTAGCTCCCGTAGGACCTGTTTGACCAGTGTAGCCTGTTGCTCCCGTGGCTCCAGTGGGACCGGTCTGTCCTGTATAGCCAGTTGCTCCTGTGGCTCCAGTGGGACCGGTCTGTCCAGTGTATCCCGTAGCTCCTGTTGCACCCGTGGGTCCGGTCACTCCGGCGCCAGTAGCTCCTGTCGGACCTGTTTGACCTGTGGAACCGGTACTTCCGGTTGGACCGGTTTGACCAGTAAAACCGGTAGCACCGGTAGCTCCCGTGGGACCTGTCCCTCCGGCGCCGGTTGCGCCTGTCGGACCTGTTTGACCTGTGTAGCCTGTAGCGCCGGTAGCTCCCGTGGGTCCGGTCTGGCCTGTATAGCCTGTAGCGCCGGTAGCTCCCGTGGGTCCGGTCTGGCCTGTATAGCCTGTAGCGCCAGTCGCACCCGTGGGTCCGGTCACTCCGGCGCCAGTAGCTCCTGTCGGACCTGTTTGACCTGTGTAGCCGGTTGCGCCCGTGGCTCCGGTTGGTCCGGTCTGACCTGTATAGCCAGTTGCTCCTGTGGCTCCAGTGGGACCTGTCTGTCCAGTGTATCCCGTAGCTCCGGTTGCGCCTGTGGGACCTGTCTGTCCAGTGTATCCCGTAGCTCCGGTTGCGCCTGTTGGTCCGGTTTGACCAGTAAATCCGGTAGCGCCGGTTGCGCCTGTAGGACCTGTTACTCCGGCGCCAGTTGCGCCTGTTGGTCCGGTTTGACCTGTGTATCCAGTTGCTCCCGTGGCTCCGGTTGGTCCGGTTTGACCAGTAAATCCTGTAGCACCGGTTGCGCCTGTTGGTCCTGTGACTCCGGCACCGGTTGCACCTGTGGGTCCGGTTTGGCCGGATGATCCCGTCGGCCCTGCTTCTCCGGAAGCGCCTGTCGGGCCGGTCTGTCCTACCTCACCGGTTGCGCCTGTTGAACCGGTGGGTCCTTCTTCCCCCGAGGATCCGGTGGGACCAGTAGAACCGGCTGTTCCTGTTGAACCAGTCGGACCCTGTACGCCGGATGCTCCTGTACTGCCATCTCCGGTTCCCCCTCCGCCGGATGCTCCTGTTGGCCCGGTTGAACCGTCGCTCCCAACATACCCGCTGGCGCCGGCTTCGCCTTTTGCCCCGCTGTCGCCTTTTGCCCCTGACGGGCCGCTAGCGCCTGGTTCACCAGATGCTCCCGCCGTCCCCGTTGTGCCCTCTTTGCCTTCTGGTCCCGTATCACCGACATCGCCTTTTAATCCCGTTGCACCAGCTGTACCTTCTTGAACACCGATTTCGGGTATCTCCTCACACTCACCCGGCAGGCAAATCGGGGCAACCCGGTCGGGGGTCACGACCCGAAGCACCTTTATTGATACAACCGCAGGCACTTTTAATACTACTTGAGGAAGAACTTCAGCAGCTATTACTTTAGGAATTTCAATAATGCTTGCCAATACCACTGGTACACTGCTGGTTTCACCCAATACTGATGAGCTTTCTGTCTTATATGATTGATTATTCAAAACCAAAGGCTTCGGCAGAGCAATGTCCGACCGGATTTTAAAATGGAAAAATTTCGCAGTAGCAATCGGGCGGAGAAAAAATAACACGGTAATGGCAATCAATGATAAAAGAAAAAAAATGATGAACAGGGTTACTGCTTTAGACGAAATTTTCCAAACACGCCGTATGTTGTTGTTTGCCGGGTATATTTTAATGATGGTCGCCACTGTTTTCCGGGGGAGAAACTTTTTTTCTTTTTCCCAAATACTGGTTGTGACATCGACATGGTTGGTATCCTTGGCAGGCCGGATACTATTCTCTTTTTCCGATTTGGAAAGGAAGCGGAGTTCTGAAGAAATATATTCCTCCACATCTTTCACTTTAAATTGCCGATACTCATTGTCTTTGCGTGAAGACGGAATAATATTGTCATCCGCCAGACGCCTCAGCGTTTGGGGAGTAATACCCATGCGGTGTGCTGCTTCTTTTACTGATAAATAATTCCCATATTTTATTTTTTCCAAATCTTTTACAGCAAAAAATCTGTTCTTCCCGTCTAATCGTTTGGAGACAATCGTTCCTTTTGCTTCCCACCGCCTGAGCGTGTCAACAGAGATGCCAAGATAGTCAGAAGATTCACCAATTGGCAGGTATTGATGTGACATATTAGTGTTTGCCCATACCTATGCAAAGGTATACAGTGCCTAGGCAGATTCTCTTCAAAAACGTTACCAACGTTAATCTATTCATAATCTTATATATATATAATAATAATACTCATATATAATAAAGGTTTGTCAAGAGGGAAATTACGGCAATACCTTGACGAGTGCGATAAGATTATGATATGTTTAATGACAATAAAAAATATTTCATACTCTCTTACTCCATCAATTCAAACAAACATACAAACCGTTGAACTTATCAAGCGTGATATTTTATGCACCTCTCTTTCTCCAAAAACTGAACGCAGGGCCAGGTTTGATACGCTCGTTGCACGGATTCACGCGATCGTCATGCTAGGCGGCATGGAACAGACAAAAAATGATGTGCTTACCTTGCTGACTGCCTCACCAGCCAAACAACCGGAACATTCTCCTGTCCTGGCTTTGAAAAAAACGCTTTCATATATCTGGGAAGAATGGACCATGAATCCCCGGTCCGTCTCATACGGGTCAGTGGAACGGCTTGCTCTTGAACTCGGTGAAACACCGCGGATTGGTACCATATTGATGTCAGAATTATCGCATCACAAAGAATCCATCCAGCAACTTCTTACCTTTTTGGATACCACGAAGGATCATCCTGTCATAACGGCATTTGTAGCATTCTTAGAACTGGTAAACATCGGCCCTCTGGGCTCCAAAACGACCCAACTGGCACTCTGTGTCATGTTTATGTATCTTCACAAATACGGCTATGACCTGCGGGGCATGGTAAGCCTGATCCCATCCTGGACCGGTGATATGCGCACATTTGGCGATACCATGAGAGTGAGCCATAGTACAGGCAACTTCAGTACTTTTATCGATTTTGCCCTCCAGCGGTATGTGAGCGAGCTTGAGGACATAAAAACCCATCTGACCAGTGACCAGCTTCGATTTTCTGTGCCTGCAACGCTTGTCAGTCTGTCTGACCGGCAAAAGGAAATCCTATCGCTTCTGGATGATCCTACCAATGCAATCACCAACCGCGTGATACAAAAACGGTTCAATATCTCCCAAATTACCGCATCCCGGGAACTAACCAAACTCACCAATCTTGGCCTCCTGTATCCGCACGGCAAAGGCAGAAGCGTCTCCTATACCAAGGCGTAAAAACGGTCTTGGGTCTTGGAAAGAATTGTTCTTGAGACTTGAGACTTCCCTCGTGATAAACGTGCTCATTGATGAAATTTCCAGTCAATATCTGATCTTGTTCTATATGTATTTGATAGACTCTTGTATGGTAACGTTGTCCTATAGAGGTTGTCTGGGTTACCTTTGCATAGGTAGGGTAAAGGTTGATTTGGAGCGTTCTAAAGGCTTTTTTAACCTTTGTAACTAGGTCTTAGGTCTTAAAAGATATTATACTTAATACTTAATAAATGATACCTTACTGTGTCTTCGGCGTGGCTGAAGCAGTCGATGATGGTGCGATGTAGTTCATGAGCGGTACACGGTCTTTACCTAAAATAACCAGGAAATCCACGCCTGCCGGCGGCCGGAACTCGCCTTCCGGAAGTTCAGATAAGATGAGGCGCAATTTATACGCAAGCGCTTGCGCTTCTTCTTTTTTCGTACCCACTACGTCAACGATAATGGACTTTGCATAGTCGCTTCTTCCTGCATTTTCGTTGTCCACAGCTACACTTTTGGGTGAAATATATGTCAGTTCCGCTTCGAATGTTTTCATGTCATAGGGAGTCCCCATACCATTTCGAAGAGCCACGACGGGCTGTCCATCAATTTGCGTATACGATGTGGAAGGGACAGCGTTGAGAGGCGCAAACGCGATCACCTCGTTGGTGAGCGGCCGGAATAGGATCGCTTTTGCACTTTCTTTATAAATCAAAAGTTTGTCTCCGTTGTGGACATTAGCAAAAAACGGGTGGCTTCGGAGCGTTTCTTCGTTATCGATAATTGCCACTGGCCCGGCCGGTCCATGAGAACCGTTGAGATACGCAAACGGGCTATCCTGAAAACTAGCAAAATTCGTCATACTGCTTAAATAGATCGTATTGCCAGACTCCGGAACGTTTCCATCATCCGAAAGCATGCTATTCACAGACTCCTCCTCACCGGATAAGAAAAACTGGACGCTTGACCCTGTCAAATCGCTGGAATCCGTCGCTGCAGCCAACACCACATCCCGAAATGACAAATACGAAAAAATAGATGAAGGTTTCTCGATGGCAACAATAAGAATATCTTGAGCCTGTTTTGCTTCGTGCGGCTGAGATTTTGTCGGAATAAAAACGAAAAAAAGAAATATGGCCGCACCGGTAAACGGAAGAATTTTCCAGAGATGAGAAAACACGGATTTTTTTTGAGAAGGAGGCGGCGGCGGGGGCGGCGGGACGACCAATTCTGTAGGTTTAGCTTCTAACGGAAGGATTATTTTTTGTTTTTGTACCTCTTTTTGTTCATCAACAATTGGCTTCGGTGGAGACGGAAGCAGTAATGTTTCATCCCTTTTCTCCTGTACACTCTTTTTCTTCGAAACCAGATGGACAATCGTGTGTTTTTCTTTTAGCGCGTTCAAATCTTCTTCTTTGTAATACCGGTAACCGGATCGGCTGGCGGTAAAAGCAATCAATTTTTTGTTCCCCCACCTGCGGAGCGTCCAGCGCGATACGCCAAGCTGTTTAGCAGCTTTTGCAGTAGATATTTTTTTTGAAAGTGGCAGGGCCATACCAGGTAGTAGTTCCGCACTGCATCGTATTCACGATGCGAAAACGGAACCGTCATTTCATACATCTATTTTTTCAATTTAATATTCAAGTTGTGTATTGCCAATGTAGGTTCGCATCGTAGTGCGGAATCACTACCTGGCATACCAGGTGGCGCGTGTCGAAACTCTACTACCTGGCGTACCAGGTAGTGAAGTTTCGACCTTTGCATTTTACGCTGTCGAAACCTCCCATTCATCTTTTTAATACGTTCTTTTTCTGAAACCAGATAGTATTCTGTTTATTGCAAA